>Ga0123353_10016636_pt1 | contig 10757 bp, 11 predicted proteins | sample TergutLab28metaG_3_FD_92763 | JGI IMG/M metagenome (GOLD analysis project Ga0123353, IMG submission 92763) | Labiotermes labralis P3 segment gut microbial communities from Petit-Saut dam, French Guiana - Lab288 P3 | ecosystem: Host-associated > Arthropoda: Insects > Digestive system > Gut ... | reverse complement strand
TACCAAATCTCATGTCTCTCTTTCGTTGCTTAGGTCATACCAAAGTATCAGTCCAGGTCGGAGGCTTTGTCTGTGAATATTTCGTAACACAATACGTTTCAACAGGGAGGAGTTGTTAGCACCTCGCTCAACCCCCCAGCTGAAGGACCACCCCTTGTCGACTGTCCGCGACTGCTTATTCAGTATAGTCGCAGCTACCCTCCATATCGGAGGCCGTTCCTCCCAACTAGAAGACGCGCCATGCCGTAGTGGCAGGAACCCACTTGTCACATGGATATATGGTCACACTACCATTATAAACTTCAATTAAAATAATTTTCATTTCCATCTGGGATTTGTGGTGGACAAGGTGGCACTGGGACAGGTTTATTCTCCAAGACGTTTGGTTGTCCTGTGTCACTATCATTCTACCCGTGCTTCATACTTATTTATTCGTCTGTCACCGACGCTATATTATCTCTGCAACTAACGGCGTCATTAAACAGCATACTTAAAAATCGTTTATACTTGGCAACGATTCACTATTTCGAATATTTTGAATTGCTTCAATACTGAAACAAATACAATAACTACATTTTAAAAAGTATTTTATATTCTAGTTGTTGTAAGAGTGCTTTGTAACGAGAAGAGTGAGAGCGCTCATGTGATGTAAATCTAGACATAGATGGGAAAATAATGTTAAACTGGAGCTTAAAGAAAGTGACGGGGGCGTGGACTGGATTAATCTGGCCAAGGTAGGGACATGTGGTGGGTTTCTGTGAATACGGTAATGGACCTTCAGCTTACATAAAATGCGGGGGACTTTCTTGAATGTCTTTTCACGGAGGACTCAGTTCCACTGAGTTAATAGCATCGGCAGACGACTTGTTACTTTGATACCACAGCAGCAGGGATAATTGGGTTAGTAAACACTGGGCGGTATACAGTGCAGCGTTGCGGGAAAGACTGTAGCCTGCCACTGTTACGTTTTGATAAACAGGAAATGTGTGTCGCTTTTATTGTGTACAAAGCAACTTATCTAGAGGAACTCGCTGCTAGTGGAACTTCAAGGAAAAAGTCGTTTCCTGGTGACATCTTTTGTGAGGTGAACGCCTTTGAAGTGAAACGGATCGTGAGCGTGCTGCACCAATGTACTAACGTGCTGCACTAACATATTCACGAGCTGTACATACATATTAACGCGCTGTAAAACACATTTACGTGCTGCACTAACATATTAATGCGCTGTACAAACATATTAACGTGCTACACTAACATATTAACGCGCTGTAAAACACATTTACGTGCTGCACTAACATATTAATGCGCTGTACAAACATATTAACGTGCTACACTAACATATTAACGCGCTTACAAACATATTTACGTGCTGCACTAACATATTAATGCGCTGTACAAACGTATTCACGCGCTGCACTAACATACTAACTCGCTGTAAAACATATTAACGTGCTACACTAACATATTAACGCGCTGCACAAACATATTAACGTGCTGCACTAACATGTTAACGCGCTGCACAAACATATTAATGTGCTGCACTAACATGTTAACGTGCTGCACAGACATATTAACGTGCTGCACAAACATATCCACGCGCTGCACAAACATATTAACGTGCTGCACTAACATGTTAACGCGCTGCACAAACATATTAACGTGCTGCACTAACATGTTAACGCGCTGCACAGACATATTAATGTGCTGCACAAACATATCCACGCGCTGCACAAACATATGAACGTGCTACACGAACATAGCAGCGAAAGCATTCTCAGGAACTTCTAATCTTACATATCTGTTTCCTAATCTACCATCCTACCAGAAAATTGTCAGACCTTGGAAGATAATTTGTTCAAATAATTCAGTAACTCCCAAATGGGTTTTATTCAAGTGCTGGATATTTTCACAAGAGGAATATCGATAACTGAATGTTTCCTAATTATTTTGCTATTGGCACAGGTCGTGTTCCAGTGCAGAGGCAAATGGAGGTAAATGAATTAGAAAATAATGAAAATACAAGATACTTTCACAGAGGGATATTTATTTATTTATTCATCCATTCATTCATTCCTGGCTTCTAGTGTTCAGACGCAGAGCAATTGAAGGGAGCATTTTCAGGGGGAAAAAAATGCGTCTTATGAAGCGGGAAATACCGTACTTGTTCTACGAATACTTCACCCTTCACCTTTTCCAGGCTTGTTCGCAAAACTGTGAAAAGGGGCTATTAGCTTCTTCGTGTCTGTCTGTCCGCATGGAACAATTCGGGTCCCAATGTACGGATTATCATGAATTCTGACATTTGAGTATTTTTCGAAAATCTGTCGAGAAAATTAAAGTTTCATTAAAATCTGACAAGAACAACGTGTCCTTTACATGAATACGTACGCACATTTATGATAATATCTCGCTGAATTCATGTTAGAATGCAAAATATTTAAGACGAAAGCTGTAGAGAAAATCAAAACACACATTTTATATTCAATAACTTTTCACGAAAAACGTGCCGTTTATGAGATAAAGTGCAAAAATATGGTAGACCCGGACAGGCCGCGTATGCGATTTGCATGCTGGATGCCTAAGGCTACAGGCACATACTTAGAATATGTAATACCCATTGCTTTTCCACGGCAACAATGGCTCCGCGAACGCGCACGTGTATTCGTATACGTACATGACCTCTCTTGTTCAAAAATATATTGACTAAATGTTTTTAAATAACCAGATTCTGGAACATAACGTCCCCGTCGGTCTCATCTAAACAATCGTAAAAAAAACCCTACGTTTAACAATCGCACACATTCAAATACGGTCTTGGTCACAGTATGGTATGTGGCATAGGCCACCACGTACTCACCATTTTCCGTGCTGCTCCAACCAGCACACAGTCCCAACTGACGCCACCAAGTCAGCAGCCATGTAAGACAGAACACACAACTGCTGTCTCTCGTTATCTATCACGTATGATACTGTTAATATATTCTTATTAAGAGCTGAGGTCATCGGTTTATGATACCACCCACTGGGATTAATTGATTTGCATTTGGATTCCAGCGTCTAATCCTTCTTATATTCTGCCTAGAGACTCCCAAAGCCGGATCAGGTCCAACGGACTTTATAGCAGAACCGTCTCTTGCGAGCTTTTTGGCGATTTCGTTTCCTCGTACCCTATTATGTCCAGGGACGTAATACAGTCCCACAGCATGCTGGGTAGAGATACCGACTGGGATATGGAGGTAACCAATTATGGGAAGAACATTCTGCCTTCATATTCTACCTTGAATATGGAGGCAGTACATTTCTCCGAAACGTTGGTAGCCACCTACCCGCCTTTTCACAATTGTGAAACCCACAACCTCTGCTACAACGCGAAAGTTCCCTTCGAGTTAAAGAAAATCGCGTAACAAAAATACTAGGGCTGATTGGAGAAATGGGGGTGCTGAAATCGCGTACCAACAGCGTTCACTTATTCATCATTTGCTTTATGTCGAATTCCAATAATAGGGAGAACTGATGTACATTAAACACAGCCTTCTCGGAACGGATAGGCTGTCCACCCCCCGACTCCGACCGAAGTTTCACTTGCCCATATTTACAGCCAATCCTGCCACCCCTACATCAAATTTATTTCTTGAGATAATGGGGTACACCCTAGGCTATGGTCTGGAAGGACCGGAGTTCGAATTCCAGCAAAAGCAAGGTATTTTTCTCTTCTCCTAACGTCCAAATCGCCTACGGGTCCCGCCCAACCTCCCCCTCTTTAATGGGTATCGGGGGTAAACCGGCCGGGGCGTGAAGTTTACCACACGTCTCCAACTAGCGCAGAGGTTGACAGTCAGTGGAACTAAATCTCTACCAATCCTGTATACCTTCACAGTATGGAGAGAGCAGCTACACCTCTTCTGGAGATACAGTATCCCTGAAAATGGAGACAGTTTCTCCAAAATGTCAGAATAAACAGCACATTACAAGGTGTGAAAACCCAAAACACTGTCATAATTCGTTTCTGTGACAGCTCAAATTTGGGTTTCATGCAAAGTATGGTTTTAAATGAATACTCAAAAAAATTAAATTCCTTCAACACTAAATGCAAAGCACACAGTATCATATTTTGTTGCGGAATGTTCAGTAGTTTCAAAAATGCAACATTTTGATGAACAAACAGATGAGCACTGCATCCCTCCCATGCATCTATTATTCGATCTTTGCGTGTTGCAGAACAAAATGCTGAAGTGTATATTTTGTACCCAATAAAGGAAAAGTAATATAATCATGACAAAATCATTTAAGCTTTTCTACTTTAAGCATGTGTTTGTTTCTGAATTTGACTATGTTTTCTCAGCTGCATAGGTCACAAGATTTCAGAGACAGACACCTCTGAATGATAAATCTGGAAGTGCAGAGGGAAGTGTCACAGTTTACTTTAATGTTGATCTAAGTACAGATGGGAAACACTTATTCGCAGGGTGTAACCCTAGCATTTACTTTAAATAAACTTCAGCCAGTTCTAGGTTCAGACACAAACTCTATCACTTCTGAGGTTCTCAGTCCATTGAAGATTTACATCATGGTACTCAGGGACAATATGGTTTACAGCAGTTACAGTCTCTTTTATTGTTTTGTATCTTTTTGTACCTGTGTGTGTGTTTCTTTTTCTGCTAGTATTTTGAAAGATCAGAAACATTCTGTGATGATAACGTTTGAGAATAACAACAATACTGAATCAGGCAATCCTTCCCATTTTCAAAAGAAAAAGCACAACATTTACAGACTCTGTCTGACCTTGCAGTTTGAAACACCACTCTTGCTGACACAGTGATCTTTTGCTTCTGGTCTAAATGTGGGAACTACTTTGCAAGAAATTTTATTGGCAGTTATCCAGCTGAAACATAGGAAAATGGATATAAAATGTTTGGGATTGCAGTACACACAGTGCCAGTGGCAACAACCACCACTGAAGTGAAACTATTACAGCACAACCAATGATTTGCAATGTTAATAATATTCGTGTCTGTGCATTAATGAACAATTTAATAGACAATACCAACAAATACACAAGTATTAAAATATAACCAGGTTTATGTTTATGCGATTTCTTAATGTGCAATTTCACTGTAACACAACTTGAAAATTTACCCCACTTTTCAAACTTATGAGATAACATTTGGTTTAACGCCATTTGGCATAGATGATATGTGATAATTTTTGGTTTAACGCGATGTAGCCTACATGATCCGTGGTCCCTCATCTTGTGTTGGAGGCCAGCAGAAACTGATGTCACCATAATGCCATCAGTGACATGCACGGATTTCATTAGTGATACAATCACACAGCTCATCTAGTTACCTATTCTGCAGCATTGGCTTTTCTTACCAGCATGAGTGAGAAATGCAAATCTATGTCACCAAGTGCAATCCAAGTGAAAAATTGGTGACCAGCAATCCATATTGAAGCGTAATTAGACTAATGAGGCAACTTGCAAAAGGTGAATGAATTGTTGACATACGCCATTATGTTAGAATCGTTCAAAGTAGTGTACATACAACATATGATAATACTGATAGATTTACAGGAAGTGTTAAGTCAGGACCTAGTATGTCTGTGTAGCAAATCTACCGCAATCTATCAGAATAAACCTTATCAAAAATTATGGATGTATCTTACAATTTTAGTGAATTAGAAATAAATATATTGTATAGAAATGTATGTATATGGTATATACAGTACATAATTATATACTCTACAGGTCTGTATGTCCACTAGTTGTATAGTCATACACTATTTAGGATGAGATTGCCAGTCTCCTAACCACCAGGAAATACATGGTTTTAAATACGAATTTGGTGTTCGATTTGCAAGACTTCCATAACGTTTTTAGGAATGTATCCCAGGTGTAAAATGAGACCTGCCTGTATATACTTTCACATACAATACATCATACTCTGACATGTTGTGGTCTTCTGCAAATCATCCTCAGGGAATCTTACATCAAACAAAGGTATATGAAACACAGTTGAATTATCAAATAGATTAAAATTTTAATCCTTAGAAACATGGATATCATAAAATTTATAGTAAATTTGCAGAATTGGTCTGTATAATGTGAATATCATAGTGTTATAGAATCACAAGTGTTCATTTCAAGAGAACTTGCTATTCTTGTGATATCATCTGTGTTTTATATATGCTTGTTTGATGTAAGATTCCCTGAGAGTGGTCAGAAGAAGATCAAAACATGTTGCAGTATTAGTGGACTGTATGTGAAAGTGTATATTTTAATACTTGTGTGTTTCTTGATATTATCTGTTAAATTGATTTGCAATGTCTTGGCAGGCATCAAAATATTTTTGTATTTCTGCCAACTTATATCAAATTGGCAGAAAGCCCTAAATAGATCACAGCTCTGAGAAAATAAAAAACCTGCTGATATTTTACACACATTGGACAGAAATGATTTTCTCCCTAGCAGTATGGCCTGTGTTATATGACACATGAGGTTCTCACAATTGTGTTGCTGAAGATTTCAGTCTTGTGGGATGTATCATCATGTTGACCAGTAACTAGTTACCAGCATTTCATATTCAGTGTCAAGCAGCCCAGTACTCTGAAGATGAAGGCACTGTAATCCTACAAAACATTGGTATTTACCACTTGACAAAGAAGACTTAAATGTCCAATGTTTGTCACAACCTGTTTGACTACACAGACATTAAACACTTAGCACTAAAATCACAACTACAGAAAAATTGCATATCTGTTTTGGTTCAGGGTTTATCAAAGACCAGAAGAAGTACATAGTTTTTAAGATCCAACAACATCAATAAACAGCCAGATATAATTCATAACAGACATCTGCACGGATATTCCTTGCCTGTCAAAGTGACAAGGATTAATTCAAACAACATTCGCAATTATGACAATCTTAAACCGTCTAATATTAATCTTTTTTTTTTTAACATTCTGCAAGTACACACTATGTAAATCAGAGCACAACTAATCACACAACTGAGTGAGCAAAACACACTGACAGCCATTCATTTTACTGTGACACAAGCCACGCTTCTTACAACACAATGCAGTCAGTTAATTGTTACAAATGTATATAATAGTTATAAATTAAATGCAAAATCAGTTCAAAGAGAGATGTTGACATTCCCTCTCAGTCACTCTTAGGCTGGCTGCAATGAACAGCAACATAAACAGGAACAGGCAATGTCTACACACTGAGGATCATGGATAAAGGATGTCATAATGGCCTGGCCGATATAAGAGATGGACAGCTGGCTGGCTGCCCTCTGGAAAGTCATGGGCAATCACTTCAGATGCTTCTCCTCGATCCATGTACCGCACCCGAACACCAACATTCAAAGCTGCACTAAGGGCTATAATGTGGATGTGATCACTCTCTTTATACATTGGCTCTACCTCCTGGAAATATAAAGTGCAACAATTGGAATGTAACAGTGTGTGTAATGAAGGACCCTCAATGGATTGGCAGTAGGTCTTTATGTGGTCAAGAGATCCAATGTTGTGGAATATTAATGGGTTTGTAGAAAGTACTGACTGCCTACTTGCATAGCATTTTTTAAGAATTTAATTAATGTACAGACCAGTGCGTACTTTGGAGATTGGCTGAAGGAGTTATTATACAGCATTTTTTCAGACTCACCTGATGGCAAAAGTCAGCAATGGATCGATCTCCTTCGATGAAATGTTGGTAAAATTCAGAATCGCGCTGAAGTTGCCCAGACGTTATAAGTCGCAAGTACACGACAATGTAATCAGAGTAACCCTGATCATTGAACACCTTATGGAGGTCTGTCCGTGAGAATGTGCTACGTCCCTGTCCCACATAGTCTATGACCTCCATAAACTGGAACAAGCAAAACAAGATTGTCATTAGTGCCTATCATCATCGTCATTGTTCTCCTCCTCCTCCTTCTTATTCATTATCATCATCATCACTACCACCACCACCACCACCACCACCACCACCACCACCAGTTATACTCACTGTGTCATGGAAATCCTCAACAGTGAACTGTGGAAATCCCAGGGCCACCAGGTTTTCTTTGCTCTTTGATGCCAAATCACGGAATCTGATAGAGAAACATAAGAAAGAAAAGGCCATTAATAAAAAAAAAATAATACATCATGAAGCCTGAAAATTACGTTCCAGCTTATTTTTATTCAGTGGTTTCTTTGTGAATTCTGATATCAGGACACATAACTGTAATGCAGTCTGCTAGCTGCACAGGACTGCCACTCTGAAGCTGTTGCAGTGTCTGTGATTTAGATCACTCAGTAAAGTGACTGGCTATGCACCAACATCAAGATTGCTTCCTATGGCCAATGCACAGTCAGAAACATGTGAAGGTTTATACATATGTGAATACTTTATAAATTTAGAATTCCATGATGATCATAATGTTTGAGGTACGGTTTAAGGACCTAAGAAATACAATGTGATCGGCTCCATGTTCTAATCTATAGCTAATGGCCTTTTAAATCCCATGTTTCTGCTGTGGCCTGAGCACTGTTCAATTGAAATACCCATTGTGGGACAATGTTTTCCCTTTTAGATGAAAATGATATACATTTAACCCTTATCCTGCTAATGTACAGAATAGGGTGAGCTCCTAATAATGTCAGCAAATGGCAGATGCAATTTAAGTCGGCGTTTAAAGGGTTAATGGTACAGTGTTTCCCCGTTTCTCCACTAAAGGCCAATAAATGGTCAGATACCTGTTGTATTCCTCTTGGTTATCAAGAAGTTGTTCCAAGTATGCATAACCAAAGGCGCGGTAGAAGCAGTTTCCATCAGGTCTGGTGCGGCGCATGCTCTTATACTTCCCTGCCAAGTCTTGTACCTTTTGGCAATAGATATCATCACCTGCATACTCATCTTCAAGTGTTCCAAGTCCTTCCATATCACCAACCAATGCAGTTGTTTCAGAAATCTATTGGAACACCAAGCACACACAACAAGATGTTTGCCTGTATTTCAACTGTAATTTAATTTCTATACTTCTTCTGCACTAACTGCATTATGTGAGTGTGTATTAGGAAGATCTTCCATTCTTCTGTCAACAGTTACTCAGCAGTACTGTATGGAATCTGATGCTGGGTTTCTACACTGAAAGCCATCATCCAGATTTAATTTTGTTTCTCAAAGCAACTCAGTATAAAAAGAGTGTATGGTATTTCCATATGAAAGTACAGGCCTTCTATTTAATGTGCCCCCAGGTAAGGCAGCTGCCACATGATGTGGCAGATGCAAGCTTTTTCTATGCAATGAAGATGCTGAGCTCATGGACACAATAAAACAAGACACTTATATGCTGCATGTAACAAAGTGCAAAAAAAGAAAGCTGATATTTCATGAAATTTAACATATTTGTTGTTAGTAAGATCATCCAACAACAGACTTGTATCTGCAACAAATTAACAGTAATGCCAGTGGGGGACAAAAAATTACAAAATATACTTTGGAGAACATGAGCTCTCCATATTCCAATACACCTGTCTGATCATTGTGAATAAAATGCATACAACTTTACTGTACCTCTTTCTCTATCTGTCTCTGCTGTTGCATGATCAGTTCATCCTGATTCACACCTATGAACAAAAAAATTGGACTATATGAGAAAAAAGTTAGCAAGTGAAAAATATTAGGGAGCAAATATGCAGGCAGATTTTTCTTACTAGATGTCAGATCACCATCGGATTAACTACTGCCTTTAGATTCATGTATCCTTCCATTCCTGCTGACAGAAAATGGACAGAAAATCACTTCTGACAATATAGCTACTATTCATAATTAGTCATTCTGTTTGTCTGTGTTTGCCACATGTAAGCTTCCTTGACTTCATTCACTACACTAGAATTAACTCCTCTAAAGTCTCACCTTTGATCAAAGGCTTATCTGATCATGGCGTACACATAACATCTTATTTTAACAAATGATTCACTGTGGAAATAGGTGCTAGTACTGCTGACAGAACCGACCTAAATACTAAGGAATTGATTTCAATATTTTAAGATAACGTATAGAAACATGCTGAAATTAACAAGAATTTTAACTTATTTCTAAATACATTTTTGTCTATCTCTAAATCATATTTCACCATTCCAACTACTACCTTAAAATTCAACAGTAATGGAGGGATTACTAATGGAATATTAGTTTCTGCAGCTGTAAAAAGAGTCTTCATATTCTCAGTATGAAAAGTAATAGTTCCTTACTTAAAACTTTGACTACTGTAGTTAGATACCCAAAAATTTCTCGGTCTGCATCTTGATAACCAACTTACGTGGAAGCCTCACATAGATTTTCTACTTTGTATTAGCTACTTTATCCAACAAACCTTTTGATGCATAATTCTATAAGCTAAGTTACACTTACTGATTAGCTATTCCAACGCATTTTGAAGCACAAGGCATCAACTTTAGGGAATCCACCATATAACTGTTCGATCTTCCAGCACACCAAATGGGTATAATTCATAAATTGAGCACTGCTTCCTTTTTATAAAGATTATCCCATGTATTGGGTAATGATGCTATTAAGACTGCATATTATTTATACTTCCACTCACTTATTAAAATTTTTTTCCCCCATTAAAAAGCACCTCTCGGTGCTCTTTATTATAGCAATCTAGTAGTACACTAATAAGCCATTTGTTTCTATCTTAATTTGCTACTGTGAAATTTACAAAGTACTTATTCTATAACAATCACTTTGTTTCTATTAATCT
>Ga0123353_10016634_pt1 | contig 10758 bp, 5 predicted proteins | sample TergutLab28metaG_3_FD_92763 | JGI IMG/M metagenome (GOLD analysis project Ga0123353, IMG submission 92763) | Labiotermes labralis P3 segment gut microbial communities from Petit-Saut dam, French Guiana - Lab288 P3 | ecosystem: Host-associated > Arthropoda: Insects > Digestive system > Gut ... | reverse complement strand
ACCCCAGGGCCATAGTGCGATCGGAAGGATTATGTCAATGAAAAATTCCAGTGACACCATCTGGAATCGAACCAGCGACCTTCCGATTTGTAGCAGAGCACCTTAACCAGTGTACTACCGCGGTCCCCCACACACATTACATTGTACACCATATGATTTCAGCAGTCGATAGAGCGCCATTGAACGAAATTCCGTCCACTTGTTAGAGAAACGTTTCTTCTTAACACAGTACGAACCCATTCCAATGTAGTTATGATGCAAGGAGGACAGATGTTCTATTAGATTTACAAGTGTGTCGTGTCGAAGCTGGAGGAGAGATAATGGGGTGAACCTGGTGCTGCGTTGCGACTCAGACATTATTTCCTCAACGCAACGACGGACAGACAACAAGAACATAAACAACAGAGTGAATGGTTCTTTTCATTTCTGCTCTGCAGAACAATGACGTTGCAACCCATTGCACGGTTTCACTCGAATATTCACAGTGCGAACTGCTGTAGTCAGTCGTTACGTTCTGTTGTCACCTGTCATCGCTGTTAAGTCGTATTCGAGTGGTCCCAGTTGCCAATATCGGCTCAAGGCCACTTCTTTTGCACGGGAGGTAGAGAGCTTTCTCGATTCTCTAGACAAATACCGTATTAGTATTTGGAGCTTAGCCATGAACCCCTCCTTCCAGACCCTTTCAAATTAATCGTTCACAGATCATCGTACCATTCGATGCTATATGAACTAAGCAGTTGAATAAGTATTGGCAAACAAATCAAGAACAGTGGCATAGATAATCGCCCCCCCCCCCGTCCCCACCTCCTCGCGACTCGATATTCGGGGCCCCCTTTGATAATTAGCAAAGTTAGTCCAAGGTTTCATAGCAGCCTTTTGTCCAAAAAACGGAAGTCATTCTGAAGGTACCCACCTTCTGACCCACGGTGTCCTGCGCAGCGTGTTCTTCGGGGGACCGTTTTACGCCACGGATGAGAAATTTATCAAGCAATGAGCTCTAATAATAACAATAACAATAATAATAATAATAAGCTGCTAGAAGCAGCCGAATTGATTGACGATAAAAGTCCATATTATAAGTACACACCAGCCAATGTACTGGAGAATGCCAATGTACTGGAGAATGACAATTTCAAGCTGTACTGGAATCACAGCATATTTACGGACAGAACAATACCTTTTAATCGACCTGACATAACTTTTATGAATAAGAAAACAAAGAACACCATTTTGATAGACATAGCTGTCCCAAATACACATAATCTCGCCAAAACAATAACCGACAAACAAAACAAGTACCAAGAACTGGCGAATGAAATATGTGCTATATGGAAGCAAAAGGCAGCACAAGTGATCCCGATAGTAATATCATCTATGGGAGTAATTCCAAACTCACTATCACAAAGTCTAACAAGACCTAACTTGCACCCGAATACATACATACAACTGCAAAAATCTGTAATTCTTGGCACATGTTCAATTGTAAGAAACTTTTTAAACTACAAATAAGACCACCGAGCCTAATCCTGTTGATTACTACATCGCAGGATAAGTGAATATTTCCCAGTCAAAGCTGAGAAGTGAAAAATTCGATAATAATCCACATCAACGTCTGGGTAGTACATGAAGCCCCTTCCGGTTACTCAGCAATCTGAAGTCTGCCAGCAACACCTGTGGGCTGCCTACCCATAGCAAACCTCCGACCTGTCAGGCCAAATACTAAAACTTCGGATTGCCTTGATGAAGTTGCCTTAGCTGTGGCTGTTGAGACTTCTTTGCCGTCTGAGCCAGTTTCTCTGACACTGCCTTCTAGTGGCGTGTGCTGTTTGTAAACAAACTTTTTATTATTTTAATGACGAAAAACACGTTTAATTAGAACGCATTGCACCTTACGGGAAGGAGATGGAACTGGGTGTTTGAGAACAAGGTGCTGAGGAGAACGTGTGGACGTAACCGAGAGCACGTTACAGCAGGAAGGTGTATAGGTTATACACAGTAGAGCCGGTCACTGATAGATAATTGTTACGTTTGACAGAACAAGTGAAGACGTGAAGGGCGGGACATCAGCACGCATTTGTGAGTGTTGAAACCAGAGTTCGTTAACGTGACGTCACATTACCAAGTAGTCTTCAGTGAAATGTAAAGAAGGATCATATTTCAGCGCACGGAGGAATGCTGCTACACATTGGACGCTGGGACAAGGGCTCGGTTGTTTGGTGGTTACTAGCGGTGTCTGCATTTGTGCGTGCTTCAAGAACGAGGCAGTCACCTAACCGAACTTCGCGGTGCAGGAAGTGGAGTTTAATACATAAGAGGCTAAGAAAGGAAGAAAAGAAAGAACGAAAAAAACTAAATAAATGTTTATTGTAAAATTTGACTAAATGATGACGACTTAGTAAGGAGATTTGTTTAGAATGAAAGGCTTAAACACTCTAGTACTGGCAGGCATGCGTGTGTTCATGTCACGTCTCCAGAATGGGGGAAAAAATCACCATATGAACATAGCTATTAAGTACTGCGAAATTTGGAGTATTTGAAAACGACAGATAGAACCATTTTGTCGAGCGAACGCATTACAAGCAGATTAAGTTCGTAGAATGTGTAACCACTCTGACTTCCCGTGTGATACCAAAACACGTAAATATTAAAACTGCAATTTTACTCGTAGTTTTGTATAGGCTTGGGCTTTACATTAGAAGGGAAGAGAACAGGTTGTTTAGAAAATTGTTTGTAGAAGAAGCGATTGGAGCTTAAGAAGTATGACACGTTCCATGATTACATTAGCATGACGTATGTCCTGTGAGGTCGTTCATTTGTTGCAGATAACAAACACATTTACGTCCTTTTTGCCTTCTGCATGTAGGTGATGAATTTTGTAGTAGCAATCTTAAGGATAAGACAAAGTCCCGGTGTTTAATCAAGCACCGCGCCTTTAAGACGTATACCGAAATGTAGGTCTAGCTCTGTACATAAACCTCGACATTAGATGGATTTGAGTGGTCATCTTCATGCATGGACCATTTTACCCGTGAATTGGAGGCTGGTTGGACCCAGTAGAAAAAGAAAACTTCTCGCCGGTGCTGGTTGTGTGATCTATGTTGACCACTCGGTGGTGTGGTCACTAGTGACAGAGCTGCCCCGGTTGTTTGGCAGAAATGAGCCATATAAATTCTTAATGTAGATCTGTATGTTGTTGACAGACTCGAAAGGAATAGCGTGTAGAATCCCAGCTTCTGTATTGCTTGTATTTCGTCACTTACCGAAAGTACCTCCAGTCGAGTTTCTGGTCACGGCAGCTGCCACCGGGTGTTTTATCGCACAGGAAACCTGCATCCGTCGGGAATTTATAGTCCATTTTTCCCCTGCAGTTAAGTTACCATATTTCATAGACACTGCCGAAGTTTCCACCTCCGGCTTCCAAGCAGGCCGTGCACGTACTGAAAATATTTATGTACACGGAGGAGCTGTTGTCCTTAAGTATGAATGGTTTCTCCTCGAATACAGCATTGCATTGCAGTTCTTGCAAAGAGTGTGGATGGTTCACACACACCATATCAGGCGCACACACCTCTTGGAGGCCAGGGCGACCACGTTTTGTATGCTGGCGCCAAGTACCTCGTATATGTGGGTCCTGAATGTGGTATTTGCTACATGTCACCCTTCTGACTCCTATAGTTTTGATGTGGCTTCTAGCTGTTGGTAAATCTGTGCATGCATGTGTTGTTTCTTTCGGTGGACCCCAGAAATACTAATTCCATGGATTCAAATCTGGAGATCTAGATTGCCGCAATCTGCGAATTTTCAACAGTTCGCCAAATACCACTTCTATGGCAGTCAGTCGGAAGTGGGTATGTGGGCCGTGGCTTTGTCGTCTGTGAAGTAATCGAAAATTTTTTGTTCTGTTTATTTCCTAAGGAATAATGTCATATATAACCGAATGTAGCTGTAGGAATGTATTGTTTCCCCAAAAACATGAACCCTTTGGTTTTTAACGGACTCTGTACACACCAGACTCCAACTCCGAGGTTAACCGAATGTAGCTGTAGGAATATATTGTTTCCTAAAAAAAAATGAACCCTTTGTTTTTTAACGGACTCTGTACACACCAGACTCCAACTCCAAGGTCATGCAGATGAAAAAGAATTGCGTGGGGATTTTTTAACACCAGTGTCTGTTATTCTGGCTGGTTTACATTTCCATTTAGTGTAACCTTTGCCACGTCACGGAAGTATTGCAAATGAAGAGACGTTCAACAAATAGTTTTCTGACGCGCAGTGACCACTGGCCCTCTATGACTGGTAACACGACTGAGCAGCGGTCCCTTGGTTCAGCACTGATAAGAAGAGGACCTTAATGGTCAAGTCGCCTTCCAATGCGGAGGTCATATTTTCCTACACGCAGGGACACGATTGGAGGTACTGTGTGTACACTTCATTACAACAACAATATATTTGATGCAGATGTTCGCGACGTACATTATGTGTTATGTACCAGTTACTTTAACAATTAAACCATTCCTGAGTATGTTTTAAACTAGACTGAGTTTTCTTGAAAGGGGTGAGATGGTACCGGACTCCTCCGGACCGAAATGAAATTCAGTAAACATGTTTTGGTGTCACCAAAGAGTCGTAGGTGTTTGATGACAGTTTCCAAGCTGTTACACGTCAGCTGATGGGCAGACATCTCGTCACATTGGATGCGTGAAGCAAGATCCTGTGACAGATATTTGACTTACAGTTTTGTTGTTTGTTAAGGGGTCAGCCCAGCAAAATTATTATGTGTAGGTCACAAACTTCGTGGTGATATAGAACTCGTGAGAGTAAACTTTATATTTAGCATGCAGTGTTATTGTCGATAACGGAGCAGCCATGATGACTGTGCGTGAAAGACGTAACAGACCCACATTACATCACCGTTGTCTTCTGTCCTCTTTCGCCTGCCTTCCATTCTTCTTCTACTTTATAGAATGCGTGGACACAACATTCAGAACTCGACAGGTGACTGGTACCATTACTACAGTTTGAAGTGCTGGTTCGTGTTTCAGCTGAACTGCGAAATGTTTCATAGAAATGAAACTATGCGAATTATTGGTCCCTTCGACCTGTTAATAGCCTATTTATAGTGACGAGTTGTGTAGAGTTAATACGTTGCTGATTACGTAGCTCACGCAGGTCCCACGATTGTGCCCCCCCCCCCCCCCCGGCCGCCGTGGCGTGATCAGTGAAGCTCATTATTATCCGTGGTAACATTTTGAACTGACCAGTGCTGGAGTACAGGCTTTCACACACTGGCACGGATTAATATAAAGAATGAACTGCAACTCCTTGAATGAATGAATGAATGAGTGAATGAACGAATGAATGTGACGAGTGAATATATGGCAAATTATCACAGTCACGATAAATAAATAAATAAATACAGGAGTGCAAAACATAAGTTCTCACAGTTTTTAAAATAACATTCAATACCATTTTTGTCTTGGTTTGTCACTTCATTGTAAAATGGAAAATTATCTTGGCGCGTGTTAAGAGAAAACCGAAAGACCGTACAATTTTGCCAGCAGTATAAGTGAAAGTGCCGTAGGTCAGGGCACTACTGTGAAAGTTATTTATCTCTTGGATTTAACGATGCCTATACTGGTGGCAAGCAACCGCCTCAGTGCATAATTTGCCACAAGACTCTTAACGCCGAGAGTTTGAATCGTAGCAGACTAAAAGAACACGTAGAAACCAGATGTGCAGACCTGACGAACACAGCTGGTGGTTATTTTGTTGTAAAAGTGATTGAATTAAGCTGCAAGAAGAAAACCTAGTGAAATATAGTAGCGTCCATTCAGAAAATCTTCTCCCATTGTACCAAATTTCTTATAGAATTGCACAGTACAGAAACCCAACACAGGTAAAGAAAATCTGAGTCTTTCGGCAGCAACTGGTGTGGTGGGTACAGTGATGAGCGAGTTTGGCACGAGACAGCTTGTAATGTACGTATCGGCAGTGATTCAGAAGTAGCAGAAAATGAAGGAAAGATTAGAAGGAAATCTTTTTCAATTGACACACACGAGGCGATTGAGTGTCCAAGAGATGCACATATAATAAAGTATGTAAGATACGTTGATGGGGCAGATGAAGTAGTATGTACTGTGCTGCGAAGAGATTAAGAGGTAGTAGTTGAAAGTTATTATTAATGGCTGTGAGTGGAAATATCCTGGAATGACATGAACTATGTGAATGTGAGCATACGCGACGCGAACTGTAATAGGCATTTAGGGAGCTTGCTGGTTTACATATGACATGAACCTTGTGCTGTGTGAACACACACTCTGATGCACTGATGAGGTCTTGCTGCCAGAAATTTGAGTCTGTTACTTGAGAAGGGCTTACACATAACCTTGAGAGTTGCGAACTGCACGAGGACTGTATACCTTTAAATACAGAGATGTTTGCTGTATTGTATGAAGTGACGTATCCAGAAGACGCTTTTTTAAGCTTATTTTTCTGTGAATGAAGATAGTTGTTACGGATGGATGTTTTAAGGACGCAGTTCAATTTGAGAGACGGAAATGGGTATGTCTCGTCGAAACCAGACACGTTCAGGCATCAAGATTGATAGCCCGGAAAACGATGAACTTGTGTTATAAAGGGAATTGTGGCAGTACAGTTTTGCGAAAAGTGCGTCGTCCGGGTCTGCGAGCACATGTCGTGGATTAAAAAAAGGGTACTCAGCGAAAGAAAACAGATTAGCATTGTTGGTGTCAGCGTACCGCGGAGCTCAGTAATGTCATCATGCATTGGACGACTGAATATTTTATGTCGTTATGACGTTAGAAACGAGTGTTGTTCTATCTGAGGAGATAATATTATGGTTAACAGTGATGAATTAATTGGTACCACAGAATATCGGACGTTATAGACGAGGTGTCGCATAAACTGATGTCGTTATAACCGGGGTCGACTGTAGTTTGTGATGATGGGAAATACTTATAGTTCTCTGCGTTATAAGAACACAAACGTCATGTTGTGACGCTACAAGAGAAGTGCCAATGTCCACTTATCTGACTGTCTGTGAAAACTGGGAAGCCTAGCATGACATTCTGCAATAAAGTTATTCGTCATTTTTTTCAGCATGCTTCTTTTGCCGGTCTCGTTGGCACGCGAGCTGTTACTGACAAGCAGATTTTTCGTATGTTCGGCAGGGATGAATTTAGAAAGAGGTCCCCTGTTATTCTGATCGGCGAAGTTGTTAGCACAATCAATTCGAAGCTTGACGAGTTGAGGTGACATGCATAAATCTGTGCCACTGAAAATTCGTTCCCACGTTCCTGTTGACACTGGAATCGTTGTTGTTACAGGTAAAGAGCATTAGAAGATGTACAGAAACTGATTTTCCTCGTGAGTCTTGAGTTCTCTCTTCCAAACCCTTACTACCTGCCTGTCAGGTAAAATAGGTTTTTCTTCTTCGTGGATTTCATTGTCTTCACAAGTAAAATCTATTGCCATCTGGCCATTTTTCAATATGCAGTCCTTGCAGTTGACCTGGTCACCATATTACTTCTTACGCTTAATTTTTTATGTTTATAATCATTTTAGAAGCCTCCAGCGTTATTCAAAATAATGTATTTTAGGTGCTTGTCGTCTGAGCATCAGAATACAGTTCTGCTGGCTCTTCTGTCCAATGCTGCAGTGACAGTTCTCGATATCAGTGCTTGTGCTTTACCAAGCGCACATTTTCTGCTATGCAGTTGAAGCCAACGTTCTGACGGTTCCAGCAGAGTGCTTAGCTGCAGTGGCGTAGCTAGGTGATTTGATTCCTGTGGCGAACAATCACAGAGGCAGCCCCTGGCAGAAATTATGAACTTCAAATAAATCGGAATTATTTATTGAATTTTCCTGTCATTTTTCTCAGCAATTTAAAATTTGCTGAGCGCAGAAAATAGTTTTTGTCGCCACTTGTACTGTGCTGCTCGGGGGGCGACCGTTACCACTCGTCCAAGGTTAGCCAACCCCCTTCTCGGCAGGAACCCACAATTTCGTTGAATGTTGGACATGCTGGTGTCTAATTTAGTGCCCCATACTTAGCTATTCCTGCACAGGATCTTGAATCAGCAACACTGTCGCTTCGCTTTGTTAGATTACCATATCCCTGTTAGATTTCGATAAGAAACAACGAACGAACTCCATGGAGCAGATTCCTTCGTGAGAAGCTAATGCGCCCTCATCTAGCCAAGAAATTCCCCACATCTTTTGGAACCCGGTGGTTCATTACCCCTTTCACAAGAACCCTCCATTTGACCCTGCTTTGAGTCAGATTAATTCAGTCCATGCCCCTATATCAACTCTTGAAGATCTGTTTTAATATTATCCACCTTGTGTGTCTGGGTCTTCCAAGTGGCTTGTTTCCCTCAGGTTTCCCCACCAAACCCCTGTAAGAACCTCTCCTCTCCTCTTCACTACACTTGCCACATGCTCCGCCCATTTCATTCGTCTTGAGCTGAACATCTGAAAAATATTTGGTGAGAGGTACAGATCATGAAACTGCTCACCATGCAGTCTTCTTCTCTCCCCTGTTACCTCGTCCCTCGTAGGCCCAAATATCTTCCTCAGCCCATGCTCCTCTCTCATTGTGAGAGATCAAGTTTGGATTAGAAAAGTGACCCAAATTATATGGAACTCGAGGTCAGTTTACAGCAACTGACGGGCAAGGAACAGGACGCAAGTAACGGATTAGCCTATGTAGATTCATAGGTGACGCATTATAAAACGAATAGGTTCATCACAGAGTATGTGAATGATTTAAGTCCCGCAACTTAATTTACAGCGGAGGTCGTCATTCTGCAAGACTTGATATTATTCCTACGTAACGTTGCAAATGATACCAAATTTTCTTTTAGGTATTCTTTGGAAAACCCATATTTCTGTAAGTTTTTCAAAAGGATACCGCTAATGGTTGTGGTAATGGCACAACTGTTGGCCTGTAGATTCGCTCACTGCAGACAGGAACGTGTTTGTCAGTAGAAGTTGTTGATTGGTTGATCATGCCTGACAGGTGCTGTTCTACTGCCGTTGCTTGTTCGATGTGCACTGTCTTCACACGATCTACTTGAATGTCAGACACCCTGTCAGTGACAGCCGTGCGCGTGTGATTGCAGACTTCATCCGCGGTATAAATGAGATCTTCACTTTTCTGAAATATTACGCGGCGTGTAATGGTAGTTACTTGGGAGACCCAGGCGTAGATGGGAGGATAATATTCAAATGGATCTTCAGGAAGTAGGGTGTGGGGAGTATGGACTGGATCGAGCTGGCTCAGGATAGGGACAAGTGGCGGGCACGTGTGAATGGGGTAATGAACCTTCGGGTTCCCTAAAACGCGGGGAATTTCTTGCCTACCTGAAAACCGGTTAGCTTCTCAAAAACGGCTCTGCTCCATGGAATAAGTAAGTAAGTATAATGATAGTTACCGACGTTTCGGACAACGTATCCGTCCCATTCTCAAGGGTCAAGCAGTCCAGGCATGTCATTCAGTTCAATTCAGGCGGTATGTGCACATCCTGTATGTCTTAATAATATTACAGACAGTTTTAAAGACCGGCCATGTTTTTGTTTAATCCGTTTAAGTGTCTCATAAAAGACACCATCCAGTACTTTTGCTTGAACTTAGTATTTTGTCTTTAGGGATAGCGGTGTATTTCACTGTACGTGCATTGTCACAAGTTAGTTAAACATGATTGCGTTTCCTTGTGACGGTTGAACGGCTTTGAAGCCTGCAACACGGACACTACTCAAGCCCAGCCTCACCACATCTCCAACACACAACGAACCGAGAACAAAACGACCGATATGGTAATTCAACAGCGCAGTAGCAAGCTCCTGATGATGGATATATTAATGTCCGAAACATGTTGAGTACATAAGTGAAATAAAATAGCAAGTGACATCAAGTTGGTCTTTTATTCAACTATTATAATGATGCACGGTCCAATAAACATAAGATACACATTTAAAGTCTAGTGGTACCTACACGTACCGGCTGTGTAGTTTGCCCGTAGTTTATTTATTTGTTCCTTGAGCACCGATTGTTCTGAGCGCAGTATAAGCAGGTCTTGCTGATGTGAATATATCATGTTCTCTGCGCGGTAAGAACTGAATTTTTGTGTCGCTGTACAACGTAGATTAATGTTAGCCTTCCAAAAATTGGGGAATATCATGTAGAAACGCATTGTTTGAAAGGTACTAGGTTCTCGTTTCAACAAACCCGTAGTATTCGTACGCCGGTGGGAAATTCAGACATGCTGGGTTAAATGGCAACTTGTTAGTAACGTCTTGCCTGATGATGGCTGTGTACATGAACCGAAACATGCAGCACAGATTAATATATGACGGCTGGCAGTGACGTACCCAGGAATTTTGTTCGGGGGGGTTCAACAAATTCAGTTGAGAACAGAGGACAAAAAGAACAGGGATCTGGGGGTGGTCAGGGGTTCTGGAGGCAGCTGTAATTTGTTACAAGAAATTTCATTTCATGTAGTAAAACTTTCTTAATTTTTGTGCTTTAAGACCATATGTGATGACAACCAATTTCTTTATCGTTGCTAATGTAAAACAATTGCGAACCGGCGGTAGTTTTAGAATTTTACTGTCTTTTTACCGAACATCTTGGGGTGTTGGCATCCTAAATTCAGCAGTTTTTAAAGTTTTCACAATCGGGTTGAGTTTGGCACGATTTTGGAGGGCCTTCGGAATTTCGAGGGGGGGGGGGGTT
>Ga0123353_10016633_pt1 | contig 10760 bp, 5 predicted proteins | sample TergutLab28metaG_3_FD_92763 | JGI IMG/M metagenome (GOLD analysis project Ga0123353, IMG submission 92763) | Labiotermes labralis P3 segment gut microbial communities from Petit-Saut dam, French Guiana - Lab288 P3 | ecosystem: Host-associated > Arthropoda: Insects > Digestive system > Gut ... | reverse complement strand
ACTCTAACAGCCTTACAAAGACGAAGAATTGAAGCGGCAGAAATGAAGTTACTGAGACCTCTGGCAGGCTACACCCTTTATGACCACAAAACACATGACTACATACGCCGCGAACTACGGATTACAGGCATACTAGACAAGATAGATGAATACAGACAGATCTGGCTTTCACACTAGCAAAGAATGCCACAAAACAGAATCCCTTTGAAATCATATCACTACAGACCACAAGGAAGGAGAACGATTGGAAGACCGAAGAAGCGTTGGCGCGGGCAGCTGTAACTCTGGAGACGGAACGGATCAAAGGGCCCAATCCTTGATGTTTATGATGATGATGATGATGTGTGGTTATACCCGTGAAATAGAATCATGGTATCCTATACGAAACTATCGACATCTGACAGAAGACTCACAGGATATAAACAAGAGTCCATTTGCACTTAAATAAAATGGCCCTTAAGTGAACCACAACAAAAAAGCATTTTCCCGAGTCGTTGTACAGAAGTGCTGCCGCGTTTCCGCAACAAATTGCTTCTACTTGAGCCCTTTTTGCATTTTGATGGAACTTACGACCGGCCGTTACAGTGAACAGCTCTCTCGTCTAAAGGGCAAGCAGTCAGCACCTGTTTCATAACAATCCACAGGGAGCTTAAGAAATATGTGACCATGTTCTTCACACATCAACTACTGTATGACCCATCTAAGATTACTGGAAAAGTCCATGTATGACCTTTACTTATTTTAAGCTAGAATCTGTTTTATATGTTAGCTGAAATAACAATTACACCACCAAAATACTAACATGTATATGAACAGGAAAACTGCATAACACATTTCGAAATAAATCCTTTCGAGTTGTCAGTTAAGCGCCACAAGAAGAAGGAGATGACGTACAGCTCCATTCATTCTTGGCCTTAAATGTACTACATTATTAGAGAATTATTAGAGTAAATCTATTAAAAGCTACAATATACACTTACACCTGAAGCAGGAATGTGTTTTTAAAAAATACAAACATTTCTAATACAAATGTACTGTTCACAGTAAAGCGAATTCACACCTCGAAATGACTTGTCTGAATTTCATAAAACCTGATAATGAGGCCAAAACTTTGAACAATATTCCGTGGTCCAATCATGCGAACGCAGAAACAGTGACAAATGTGTTTACATTATCAACTCCAACGTCTTCATTTCATCGTACTTAATTGGTCTGTCATCCAAGAGTAAGCCAACAAAAGCCTCCAGTTTCCGATAAACAAATTAAAATATAACGAAAAACTTCGTTTTGTTCTCTGCCCTCAGGAATATTTCGTTTCCCCTAGACTACGCGCAGAACTGATATCGCCTGCAATGCAGTGTTTAGACGAACTGTGTGACACACGTGTCAGAGATGTTGCCGCCCAATGTCAGCCCTATCAGGCAAGCAGCTGTAGATGCTTCTCGTTGTGCGGCAGAAGCGATGTACAGATCGATTTCTTCCGGTATTCAACGCCGTGTAGCTTCGTAGTAAGTGATTCGGGTAAGCGTTCAGCGTTTAATACGACACACACACGGGAAGTAAATACACTGTGTGGGCAAAGTGTAGAACTTTAATGTTTCTTCAGGCGATAAACATATTTGCTAATGTGCTGTAAACAGTTAAGATCCTTTAAATTTGATATAAACTTCAATATGGCTATGATTTTCGTACAGTAAACAGTAAATTTTTAAAACAGAAAATCCGAGTTGAAAAAAATGTTCGATTCCACATGTATAAAGAGTATTTATTAGAATCCAGTCCGATGGATTACTGGTGACGTAACTGCAATGAACCCCACAGTCGCAAACACACCGAATCTATTAAAATATCCACCATGAGGAACTTCCCTAAGGTCAAGTTATCTGTCGACGAGGTACAAACTAACGTCCTTTTCTCTATATTGTAACCCCCTGCATCCTCCCTACCTTCACGATTCCCGTTCCTTCCTTTCTAGAGAAAGCACTCCAGGGACGCCGAGTTCACGCGCAGTCAGCAGAGCTGCGCCACTGAATTCGCCAGCTGACCACAGAATTCTAGACAAATGTCATTTAAAGATTCGTAATACATGAGTAGGTCATGTATCTCAGTCCTCAATTAATCACTCTTGCGTAAGGGCATTCATTTTCGGGAAAAACTGCGCTTAACCTGTTACTCTGCTGTATTTATTCACTTATTCAGTTTATTTATTTATTTATTTATTTACAGTTTAGTTATTTGAGATCTGAAGTTCTCACAGCGACGATTAGAACATAACGACGCACAGTGTGGTAGACATGTCCTGACCTATCAGCCGACCGTGATGATGGAAATAGTAGGTTCCTCCGAAACGTAGTTTACACATATACCAAACTACGCAGCACCACGTCCCAGAATACGATTATATTTACCTACTTTTTCAGTTATTTATTTGTTTATTTATTTATATTACTTTTCCCCTTCTTTATTTTCGTTCCATGAACTCGTATGTAATTGGCACAGAGTGAAAGGTAGCACTGTTAGTGGGATTTTAAGGTAAATATGTGAAATAAAGCATCAGTGGCCTGATTAGAACACTGCTACAACACCTGCCTGGAACAACTGAGGGAAACCATACAGAGCATATACGTATGTGCAGTGATGCTGCTAATGAGCTCCCTCATCGACAGAGTTCATGTGTGTACACTATGTAGCCTCTGAGCTATTGATTACCTTCTTACGTAGTTTCTCCGCATTACAACAATAAGCAAGCCGAAGAGAAGTTACGACCAGTTAATTCACTCTAAACACCAAGTCCTCAATTCTTGGCTCAAAACCTTCATGATTTTGCAGTTCTCAGTTTCAATAGTAATGTGTTGCCCCTCTCCTCCATCTTACAGACCCTTCTTCTTTAACAAAATTAACAACTTCCTTTCCACTTACCTTTGAGACAGTGACATTTCAAGCGTGTATTTCGCTAATCTATATTCTTTCCCTCATTTTTACGCTCAACTTTATAACATAGTATTTAATTCTTTCCTCTGTTTTCCCTCGTCACCTGAAGGCATCTTACACAAACGAAACAAATCGTTAGTTTACTCCCTTATTTCTCAGGCCCTCTTGAGTAGCAAATATTCCCTCCGGCAATCAAGAAATTACTGGAATTCTCAAGAACCCAAAGGTTTAATACCTTGTTCACAGTACGCCCTTAACGATTTCATTCTACGTAGTTAATTTCTGAAATCGTTGCTGTCATAAATGACACAACTGCCTACAAGAAGACAACCGCAATAGCCGAGTAAAATAACCAGGTTACAGAATGGAAGATCGGAGAGTACCTGGCCGGCTAAAACACTTTTCACAACACCTTACCCAGACATGCTCTGAAGCCCAATCAGCCATCTGTCCGGTGGATTCCGGTGTATCTCCCCCGGGATAAAGATGGCGAAGCATGCAGCTGACTGCTACTCCATCCACTGCCCAGTGTTAAGAAAGAATTGATTCATAATTCCAGGATAAAATCTCAGTGACTAATTAAAAATTAGGTCATATCTACATACGTACCTCAAAAGGTCCTCAATGCAACCAAGTTCTCAGAGAAGGATGGTTCACGACGAAAAATATCTTAAAGGAAAAAAGCCACATTTGCTTCTTACTCATATACAATGACTACCAAGGCGGTTTTTTGAAAATATTCCCCTAAACCTAAAAGTTATAAGCCCTATTTTCGATTTCGCGAAGAGCAGGAAACTTCCGCAAAGAAAGTTGAGTGTAGCAGATGGGGCGTTCCTGGCGACCGAGTCCTTTAAGGAAAAGAGGGATGAGGCAGGCTTCGTTCTCGTAAATTGCGAATATTTGCCAATAACACTACAACCACCAGTCTATCACTACTTCAGCCTTTATTTTCACATAAGGAAGGGGAGGAGTGTGTAATAAGATGCTTCAGATGAAAGTTTACGAAGTTCGTGATGTGTTCTCAACCCCACTCCTTAGATGTATAACACACATACTTGAGAACAAATGAAAGTGCAGAGAATCAAAATGTTATAAACATTTATTACGACTTCACAGAGTCCCAAACGGTGTATTACGTGCATAAAGTTTCCTCCGCAGTGCTAGTGTCTACCAAGTAATCTACAAGACGTCAAATGACCTTAGACCATTGTCTTAATACCTAATCGCTGTAATAACCTCTTATCTTGTAACCATAAAGTCATCCGCGGTACGAAATCACTAACTCCGTGATGTGTGGATAAGATAAAAATATCACAATAATTTTAACAGACCGAAGTTCATAGCAAAAAATTAACTTCATTTCCACACTTCAGATGTAAAGGTAAAGCAGTCCCGTTACAGGCCTGCACAGGCCCAGAGGGTTCCAGGAAGTTAAAGTTCCCAGATTTCGTGACAACGTCACAGGATGGTGGTAGGTTGTCAGCCTTACGCACCGGCCGCCTTTACCCCAAAGAAATACTCCTGGTATTCATTTCTGTTCGAGGCTGAGTCGACCCCAGGGTCACAGAGCGATCGGAAGGATTTTATGTCAATGAAAAGTCCACTGACAATAGCTGGGATCGAACCAGCGACCTTCCGATTTGTAGCACAGCACCTTAACCACTGTGCTACCGCGGTCCCCAGACTTTAGATGTTAATCTTTAAATGTTACACGAACCCATCACTAAACTGACCAGAACTGTCATATCATAAAACTACCTTCGAAAAATGGAAGTGACTTGCGTTTTGGAGATAATATTTAAATTTTAATCCGAAAAATTAAATGCGATATTTCTTTATAAATATTAAAATCTCCTGAATTCACCCAGTTTATGTCGAAAAATGTACGGCAGTAACAGGCGTGTAGTGATCATACAGACCTATTAAATATTATTTACAGTTAGAAGCAATTTTTAAATTTTCAATATATACATCACTCCAAAACACAGTTTAAGCTACGTGCTTTCCCTAATCTTCTATTTCCACTCACTGTGATACTTGAGGTAACATTAAACTTTCACCATCTTTGCCTCACAATTTGTAGCGCAGAAGGCTTATTTGTCTACGATTCCAGTTTCTGTCTGAGATAAGCAGGAACCGTCAGAGTCTTCCGGAATTCGACGCCGCCTAATGTGTCTTGTAAGTACCAACGTCACTCTATTACTCTTAAGATGGAAACAGCTGCATAATAAGCACCGGAATGCCGTGTATATGAAACGACTACCTGGAAAACATGTAAGAAGAATAAGATACCGTGGCCAATTTTAAGATGACAATCTTTGCCGAAACCATTAATACATCCTGCAGAATATCCGGTACCCTGGACAAAGTTCTAAAGGGATTAATTTCAAAGATTTTTTTACATCTAAGGTAGATCAGGATAACGTCTTTAAATACGCAATGTTCCACTAACTTATTGTAAGTTTAGAACAAAAATATAAATCTTTCAGTCAGCGATGGCGATAACTTTCGTCTTCCTTTAGTAGTTCGTCTCGGCAGTGGAAACACCCACTTAGGAAATCGCCCACACCACACCCGACTATATATTAACATTCCAGCAATGTCTTGTGGTTCTCGTGCGGTTCGTAATCGATCATGTTCAACAACACGAGATATCGACTACACCCGCTAGGCAAGGGGCGGAAACCAAACACAAGAAATTTTCCGTGAAACAAGAAGAATTTTGTTCCTCAACAAGTCTGGACGTACATAATTGAATTCTCAGTTGATTTTTAGCTTCTGCTACGTTACCAGAAGGTCCAGTAGGCCATTTTAAGCCTGCTTTTCACATACAAACTATATTAAAATTTATTTTCTACAAAACAATATACACTAAATATTTCTGTTCCGAAGAGCAACATACTGATGTTGTTTAGTAATAAAAATGCTGCCCCCTCCCGTCCCCAGAATTGCATAAAATTTAAAATATGTATTTTAAGTGGTAAGAATCTAAATACTTTAGACTAAGTCAGGCGGTACGCAAAAATAGCGACTGCACATCATAACATGAAATTTGTAAAAAGATTATGTAAAATTTACGCCCGACCACTCAGTAAAAATAGTGCATCTCGAGTAACAAGTTCAAGCAGAAAACGGAATAAATTGTCAGTAACTTGCATAAAATAAGACGACATAAGCCGACAGGTTCATCACATAAATGACGATGAAAAATCTGTAACAATCATAGCTTTTTCATTTATATTCTCGACGGTTCACCTTATGGAAGTCACAAAAGCTTATCCGCCACACAACTCATTACGCTGCATAAACTAATTACTTCATTTAAATGAGAACACACTTTCACTCAGTAAGAATATATAACAACATATCCTCAAATGAAGGTTCGCAAAAGTTACCATAACGGGCTCGAGTACAATAAAAATTAAAATGCGCCATTCTGACTCAAATTTATAGACACGTAAAAGTTGATCGTGGCGAGTTACGAAATTTGCAATTTCAGGTTTGACAAAAACTGGTAAGGTTTACTACGCTGTGCCGTCAGTTAAACAGTCAACGTCGTTTCAATGCATCATAAAAATTGCTATTCACGTCAAGCAGTTCTTGGAAGTCCCTCGTCTTTGATCTTCAGCAACACTGCTGTCATAATTTCAAACCTCTGATGTTGAGACTAATTTTGAAAGTTAGAAGTTACTCATTTTTAGAATCAAACAAAACACAAAAATACTTTTCGTAAACAGATGTCAGAATTTCTGAATGGTAACATTTGTGCCTCTTGTACAAAACACCGTATCCTAGAGGCTTCAACAGTAGTGCCCTCGGTATTTGTGAAAGAAAAATATATACTGAACAGTTTTACTGCATGCCATATATCAGAATTTTAAAATGTGCTGCTCTCAATACTACACTCTATTCTTGGTTTGTCGAAAGATACTTCCAAACACTTTGGAAAAAATGTAGAGGCAGCTGCAATGACCCAATTTCAGTTGTCTTATTGCAACACGCTTGCAGAGAGGCATCAATGTCCTGTACGAAAAGCCAGTTCCCAAGCCGAAATATGAAGTTTAAAACCTTCAAAATATGAAGTACAGATGGCAAACACTATTTCGTGTGATTTGATACCGCAGTTGAAATTTCACAATAATTTATTTTCCATTTCCGCGCTTTAATATTCTAAATAATATAATACCAACAAATTCACTTGCAATATGTATAATGTAATACAATTTATCTACACATGTAAACTCTCTTACATATTTTAGTGAACAAATGCCCAATACGTAAGGTCATATTCACGCGTCTGAAAATATTTTCGATGTTTTAAAATGGATCTTTTAAAAAACCATAATACATTAAAGTTATTAAGTTTATCTCAAAGAGTACCAAATGGAAACTTCTTAAGAATAAGAATAAGGAAATAATCCATCTGCGTGTTTTCGCGTCATTCTCTTGTGCGGTAACTGCGGAAACAACTGCGATAAATTACAACGACTAAAACAACCTAAGAGACTTAGGACAAAGAAGTCTCACAGCTCAACACGAGGGAACGCAACGGTATTGAAAATGTCACACTGTTACTTATTGTGAATGAGCTCCATTACAAAATAAAGAAGGCCAGGGGTTGAGTGTAGCTAATGTATTTTTTGTCAACGTTAAACAACTCACAGCAGTTTCAAAGAAATGCCATGCCGTATCATTTTCACGCGGTCTCTGATTCATTAACTGTTGCCGTAATTTGAACTACGCTACTACATAAATGCAAAGCCTAGAAACTGGATCTCAGTTGTTGCCAGTCAGTCTATGAAGTGGTAAATCTTCTCTATACATAAATAATGTTAAAACGGATGAAATAAACACGATGTAACAGCCCTTTCCTACACACAGTTTAATCTCAGCCCGTTAGAAAATAATTTTTGCATCCAGGAAGGTGCACATATGAGAGAGACATTTCCTTCGCTTTGTTTCTCTAAACAGAGGTGACCACGGATGCTTGAGCATAGTGACAAACATTTGCAGGAAGGACTGAAGAAGAAATCAATAGCGGAGTTTGCGACATCTCTAGCCGAACAGTTCAAACATTCGGACAGAGCTATTGCTGAGTACATAATACCAAACGGGGTTTGTGGTTTTCAGATCCGTTCTGATGAAGATTTCCGTCTCCTGTAAGGTGATGCCACGTAGATTTGTACGTAGGTGCCAGGGTTCCCCGGGCGCTTGTTGCCTTCGCTTTCAGGGCAATCCAAGATTTTTACATGGCACCACACCCCAGAAGCAGGGAATGTTCCAAGTACTCGTATTATTTGCGTGCATTATCAAGATATTCTTCGACTTTAAACATCCTGAAATGTATTATCCGTACGCAAGAGAGACGTTGTCCCTCCTTTGAGCCACACGAATCCACTTTAAGCCCTTTTATCCTATTCTTCGACGAAAACATCTCAGTATTTTGAAGTATTCCATTCCACGCATTCTTGCAGTCACTCACTTCTTTTATTCCAACTACATGCACATAATGTGTTAGATATGTATATTTAATATATGTATGTAACATACTACGTGACTCTTAGCCTTTGAAGAGGGACTCTACGCCAAAGAGTTTCTTCAAAATGTAACTCATCGGGTCCACAGAATAAAGCCATTATTCAGAAACACTTCAGCCTCCATAATAGATCGATTTAGAAGTTGTCTGCACATGTCTCGGTGCTTTTGTTTGTTCGGTGCAACAGGTTGGCTTCTGTCTACGGAGTTAAATGCGATGACAATGAAAATACCAGCTCTGTCCAAGCCGCTATCCTAGAAGTCCGAGGGGTCGAGCCATCTGATTCTCCAGATTCAAACGGAACTTCACATATAACGCCAAGAGAAACAGGCCAAAATGTGTTAGACAAGCTCACTCGGGACAACAAAAATTCTTACAACACATGCACCGGATGACGGAATGCAATTCCACCACTTAAACATGGTAAACAAATGGCTTCTCACGGTCTAGGCCCTAGATGAACCCCAGAAGAGCACTTGTACATTTAATGAGGAACACAGCAGCAATGAGGTTTTCATCGACAAATTTCAGTTTCCACTGCCAACTAGTTATTTTTCCAACTACGTTCCATATTCATCTATAGTCTGGGGCTGGTCAAGAGACCCATTTACATCCAAAATCATAAGAGACTCCGTATCACCACCACATAACAAGTAAGAATATCAAGCAGTTCCTAACAAAAGTCGTCAAAATTATTTTTCCAGCATAGAAATTTACACCTATATATAAACTACAAGGTAAATTATCTTTTGGAAAAAAAAACTTAAAAGTTAAACACAGGCTTCGACTTTGTAACATCTGTCGGACAGAACTTCGAAGATTCCCACCGGCTCCGTACTTCTCACTAATTATTTACAAATAGCATTCCAAAACACGTGTAGGTACGCTCACGAACTAACCCCGTGCTAAATTTTACATATCCAGCTCTTGCAGTTTATTACGTATCAGCAGTAAATCCAAGTAAAGAACGTTTTCGTCCTGCCGCCATGTTGTTATTTTACACTGTACCAGAGATACATTAACACAAGTCGCATATTCTTATGTCAGTTGCCGCACGTAATTTCAGGACGTCGTTTCAAGCTGATCAGTTCATGCGTCTGCCCTGCTCTTATTACTCGCCATTCAGAATTTAATTGTGCCAACTGAGTTGTCCTCAGCAATGCAATTTTAATACGGTGTCTCTTGTCAAACCGTCGCATGGCTCTAAAGTTAAAGTTGCTGATTTCTGAAGTATAAAATTTCACTTTAAAAAAAAAATAAAATAAGATATATTTCCCTATCCCTATTTACAGTTCTTATTTTTTATTAACATTTTATTTAATGAAGCTGTCAATAGCTCATACTACATAACATCAAATAATGCAATGGCAAGGATAAGAAAGGATGTGGTCGTGACGCAGTTTGATATACTATCACAGCATTTGTTCGGAGAAGCTGAAGAAAGCCTCGAAGTGGAATTCAAGATATCCGACCTTCGTGCCGAGATATGAAACCGGTAGTTCACAAACCCGAATCAAACGTGCCAAATACACGACCGTGAATACTGTTCACCGCCTGGGTACGCTAGCCTCATCTCACAAGTTAAATGAGGGATTCACAAGTACCAAGAGGCAGGTCGCCGTAGCAAATAAATTTTGAACGTTGGTGCCTAATACTTTTGCGTCCTCGGGTATCTCCCAAATTTTTTGAAAACTGGTGCACCCCTGAGTTACATCTTAGTTGTCCTGTTTCTAAGTGCACAAACAGAGCTGGGCCGCTTCAGTGTTTGACGACGGCTCCCAGCACACTTAATGGTTGCTCCTTGTGTTAATATTTTGACAGAGTTCATAAATAATTCATAAGCTTAAAAGACGGAAACTCGCGCTTTCATCGGTATTTAACTTCTGTTGCTACAGCCAAGAAACACTCAGTGTTCAATGTTAACACACGAGGCAATAATACGTACAGACTCTGCGGTCTATTCAGAGGATTAATTATAACGATACAGTTGCAAATAATAACAGTATATACCTAACAATAAATGACTCCGAAGGGCAAAGCGGAAGTTCTGACCTGTAAAATAACACCATCTAATTTGATGTTTGTTGAACCGTGCATCATTGTGATAACTGAAGAATAAAAGCCAACTAGATGTCACTTAATATTTTATTGTACTTCGTTTAGGCTCAACATGTTTCGGGCACTACTATGCCCATCATCAGGAGCTCGCGACTGTGATGTTCATTACCACACTGATCGTTTCGTTCTTGGTTTGCTGTACGTTGGAGGTTAGGTGCGGTTAGGCTGGAGTAGT
>Ga0123353_10016631_pt1 | contig 10761 bp, 11 predicted proteins | sample TergutLab28metaG_3_FD_92763 | JGI IMG/M metagenome (GOLD analysis project Ga0123353, IMG submission 92763) | Labiotermes labralis P3 segment gut microbial communities from Petit-Saut dam, French Guiana - Lab288 P3 | ecosystem: Host-associated > Arthropoda: Insects > Digestive system > Gut ... | reverse complement strand
TGGAAAGTTCACCGGTACGTGTTCGCATCAATTCGCCGTCCACTCCGATAATGTCGCCGAGGTCAAAACATCCCGCAAGTTCCCAATTTTGTTCGCCGACCTGATTACTGCCTATCAAAACCTGGATTTTTCCTGACCAATCCCAGAGGTCGAGAAAGATCAATTTTCCTTTTTTACGTTGCAAAACGATACGCCCGGCGGCGCGAACCTTCGGTCCCGTTGTGTGTTGCGTTGCTTCGTCAAGAACGATTTGGTCTTCCATTGCCCTGATAGTGCCGATGGCAACATGATTGTCGAATCGTTGTCCCCAGGGATCAAATCCGAGTTCTTCGATTCTGCGTATTTTTTCGCGTCGTGATGCTTCCAGTTCTTCTTGTGCCATTGGTTGGGGATGTTCGGGGACACAGTCCCCGGCTCTCTTTCGGGGATATTATACCGCATTATCAATTATCCGGTACTCCACCGACTTGATTTTCGGCGCATAGTGTTGTAACCTAGGAGTATGGACACAACTCCGTTTCATCTAATCCTCTTTGCGTTGGATATTGTCGTTTGGGGAGGACTGTATCTTTGGATTTGCGCTCGCCGGAACAATGGATCAACACGTTCCGCTGTGTATCATTTTGAAAAATCGCTCTTTACCGCTACTCCCGCCGCTACCCGATCACCTTCACTCATCTGGGACGTTACCGGTGTCGCACTTTTTGGCGGCTTCGGACTCGTCTGTTTTGCCGTTATCTCCCGACTCATTTTCACCAATTACGTCCAAGAACACGTTTACAACTTCAATGTGGGACAGTGCATTGCAGAAGGAATTGCGATCCATTGGACGCTGTTCGTCATTGTGGCAGCCGCGCTGCTCTTTCGGAACCGCCGGCTTTTCCTTGCCCTGCTTTTTGCTTGTAGTGCTCTTTTCCTGGCAGCAATCAGTTTCAACGTGCTTTACTGGGAACCTTATCAATTGAAGGTCGAGCATTATACCATCAAAACTTCAAAACTCAAAAAGCCCCTGCGGATTGTTTTTGTTTCGGACATGCAAACCGACCGTATAAGTTCACACGAAATCAACACTCTCAAAAAGATTCAGCAGCAGAACGCCGACGTGATTATTTTCGGTGGTGATTATATCCAAACCTATCAGGGAACGCGGGAAAAGCAACTTCCTGAAAAATTTCGGCAAATGTTCATTGACCATCCCCTAAAAACCACACTCAAGTATCAGATTGACGATGATCGTGTTGTTGATTGCGTTTTTGCAATACAGGGCAACATTACGGGGCACGGCGGAGCCAGTGATGCCAACTTATTCAAAGATACCTGCGTAAACTTTATTGTTCCCAATTCGACCATTATCGACGACCTCGGTGCTGACGAGGGATTGGGTCCCATTGACTTGGTTCTTCTCAGTCTCGGCGATTCCTGGGGGAATGTCGGGACACGCGGTTTGACGGACAGCGGCAACTTTATCGTGATGGCGGGACATTGCCCGAATTATGCGATTGACGGCTGGACAAATCCAAAATCCGGTAGATCGTTGAGCGGATACCGAAACGCAGAGAGGGCACCCGACCTGATGCTGGCGGGACACACGCACGGCGGACAGGTCGTCCTGCCGTTTTATGGTCCCCTCACGGGCTGGGGAGATGCACGAATTGAGCAAACACCGCGTAACATGCGGAGCGGCTTTTTTACCTATCCCAATGGAGGACATCTCTTGATCACTCGCGGTAGCGGCTTAGAACGTGGCTGGGCTCCACGAATTCGTCTGTTTTGTCCCAGCGAAATTTGCGTGATCGACATCCTGCCGGAGTAGAGCGTTTTCTCAATGCAAATACGGTATCGGCAGACCGTGAAGTACGGCGAGAGCGTTTTCCGCGGCTCTTTGTTCGGCTTCCTTTTTCGTTACGCCCCAAGCAGACGGATAAACCTTGCTACCAACACGAACCTGTACGTTGAACGTCTTGCGGTGTTCGGGTCCCTGAATCTCCAAAACCTTGTACTCAGGAACTTGTCGCTGGTACTTTTGGCAATGCTGTTGCAGAACCGACTTATGATTGTGGGCATCACTGTCCTGCAACATTTCGGCAATGTTTTCCTGAAAAACCCTGATAATAAATTTTCGGGCTTCTTCCATTCCGCCATCGAGATACACCGCCGCGATGAACGCCTCCAATGTGTTTGCATAAATCGAGTCGGGGATACGATTGGAGCGACCGAGTCCACGCCCTAATATCAGGAATTTATCCAAGCCGAGTTGTTTGCAGACTTTCTGGCACGTGGATCGACTGACCACCGACGATTTCACTTTCGTCATGTCCCCTTCGAGGATGTTGGGAAACTTTTCGTAAAGATGGTCGCAGATAACGTATGCTAGAACGGAGTCGCCAAGAAATTCCATCCGTTCGTTGGAGTCCAATGGCGTATTCGCACCAGACGAGTGTGTCAGGGCTGTACACAGCAACTGCTCATTCCGAAATCTGTACCCCAGTTGGGACTGGCAATTCGCCAGAAATTTTTCCAAATCCATAGTCGGTGTTAGAAACGTTTACCACGTCTCAATAATTTTGCTCCTTCTCGTGGGGCGAAGGTGAGGGAACTAGAAACACTTATGCTTTCAGAATAAAACTGTAATTGCTAAATTCGGTGAGCAGTATCAGCACACCACTAAAAATAGCCACGACGGAAATGCCGAGCAGCACGTTCGGCAGTGTCCGTTCTTGGGGAAATTTGTAAAACAGTAGGGGGACAGCGATCAACGCCAAACCGACGATGTTAAATGCTCCAAGGAAGCAGAGCGTCTGCATCATGCTCGATCCGCTTGTGAAAAAGGCGGCAATGTTGAACACCAGCATACTGGCGAATAGGAACAGGGTAAAAGCAACGCAGAGAGCCGTCCCCATGTCACGGGGAGTCAGGTCTTTGAGAGGTTTTTTCTCCTTCACGACCTTCTCTTTTTTCTCTTTGGGGACATTTTTCGTTTTGGTTTTTCCTTTGCTCCCCCAGAATCCTTTCTTCGTTTTTTTCGGTTCTTCGGAAACAGCATCGCTTGTTTGCTCGGATTCTTCAGCCAAAACGTCGGCGGTCGAATCGTTGTAAACGGCAGAGCCGTCTAGGTACGGATTATCCGCACTCACTCCCTTGCTTGACACAACAATATCGTCTCCGAAGGGATTGTCCAAATCGAAGGATTCTTCCGGTTTTTCCGGCGGATTCTCCTGATTGAGTGCATCAAAATCAAAATCGAAGGGTTCGGAATTATTATTGTCGTCTGACATGGCTATTTCTTCTCGGGATACGGCAGAGACTCTTGTTGGCACAGTCCCCTCATCGTAATCGGCATTTTATTCTACCCCATTTTACTTATTTTGTCAAATTTTTGTTCGTGAACAGAGTCGGCTTTTTGCCCTCTTCAAACAAATCTAGCGTTATGCTACAATCGGGGTACTCCGCAGTTGCCGAAACGCACAACGCTTATATCTATCATGGGGAGACGCGTAAAAAAACCAGAAGAAGGGGCTCCGATATGGATGGGAACCTACGCCGATCTTATGTCGTTGCTTCTCTGCTTTTTCGTGATGCTCTTTGCCATGAGTATCATTGCGGAACCCAGGGTCCAAGCCCTTGTCGATACTCTTCGGCAAGACTTTACCGGCTTTCAAGGGAAAGGCAAGCAAAAATCACGAAATGTTCAATCTTTAACGATAGTTTCGGAGTCCGCAGCGCGGAACCGGCGGATTGCTGCGCTGACAGGCGGACAACCTATTCCGGCACTGCAAGGCACGTCTAGTAATGTTCACACGATTTTACTCGATGGCGTAACGGTTCGGATTATCCGTTTTGAATTAGGGAGCGATGAATTGTCCGGGCAAGCCGAGTTGGACTTGCGAACGATACTTCCCGTTTTACGAGGGTCTCCCCAAAAAATAATGATCAAAGGGTACGCCGCTCCCGAAGAAAAAGAGGGTATTACCTCGCAACAGAATGATCTGGCATATTTCCGGGCGCTCGGCGTGGTGGATCATCTGGTCGCGTTCGGACTGGAACAGGGAAATTTTGAAATTTCCGTTGAACCGGGTACTGTTCCGAACCTCACACTCCTCCCGGCGGGGGTGCCCCCAGGACACGCCGGGGCTTCCGTCGAGGTTATTCTGCTCAACCAGACAACGCGTCAGTTGCGGGAGTGACCGTTGCCGCGCTTTTATTAACGGCAACATTATGTTACAATCGGCTCTACGCATCCGATCGAGACCTGCTTCGTTCGCTTCGATTCCATGGCTAGGCGTGAAAAAAAACCTGAACCGGGGGCACCGATATGGATGGCGACATACGCCGACCTCATGTCGTTGCTTCTCTGCTTTTTCGTGATGCTCTTTGCCATGAGCATCATTCAGGAGGTCAAGTGGGAAGCCTTTGTCGAAACACAAATGAGGAAGATGGGATATTCTGGACAAAGTCCGAGAGAAAGCCAAGGCAATAGTCCCGCGACATCCTTGTCCAGTGTTTCAGAATTGAGACGGCGCTCTGCCGCCATGTTGGGCAGTCAACCAATACTGGGAAGAAGAGGCGAATATCTGCGTACTCAGACAATTCGACCTGAAGGGGATGTCGTTAAGGGGGGCTTGATCCGTTTTGAACTGGGAAACGCCGAACTGACAAAGCAAGCCAAACAAGACTTAGAATCTCTATTATTTGTTTTAAGGGATTCCAACAACAAAATTATGATACAAGGGCATGTGGCACCCACGGAAACAGACTTGGGGATATACAGCCGGGATTTTTTTCTCGCGTATGCCAGGGCGATCAATGTAAAAAATCATCTCCTATCTCTTGGGTTAAAGGAAGAATTCTTTCGGTTAGGAACGAGCGACTCGACGACCATTCCGAATCGTGCCATTCTTCCGCCGGAGGTGAGACGTGATCCGAGACTCGCCGGTGCCTCTGCTGCCGTTTACTTAATCGACGGCACACAACGAACTGCTGATCATTGATAATTGTTCAATGGTACGATACAATGACTGGTACAGTGCTGTTGCTGGGTGGTTGAGTGCTAGCCTTGCAACGTAAAATCATAAAACGCAATGGGATTAGCAAATATCATTGGATCAATTTTAGGCTGGGGACTGGTGGTAATGGCAATCATTGTCGTCGGTGGGAGCGTCCAAAGCCTCAGACTCTTTTGGGACCTGCCTTCGGTGTTCGTGGTGATCGGCGGATCATCCGCAGCCTGTCTGGTCGGCTTTCCGCTCGCAACCTTTTTGAAAATGCACAAAATCGTTCTCATTACGTTCACTGCCAAAGATCGTGAACCGATGAAAATCATTGACCAAATTGTGAACCTTTCGGAAGCCGCTCGACGCGAAGGACTCTTGTCGTTGGAAAACCACATGGATGAAATCGACAATCCCTTTCTGGCAACCGGAATCCGAATGGCAATCGACGGGATGCCGCCGGAGGTGGTGGAAAGCATTATGAATATAGAAATTGACGCAGTCTATGCCCGGCATGATCATGCAAAAACTCTTATCTCAAAACTCGGACAATATGCTCCCGCCTTCGGAATGATGGGAACGGTGGTCGGACTCGTGTGCATGCTTTCCAACCTTGACCCCGACACGCTCGGTCCCGGTATGGCGGTGGCATTGATCACAACGTTTTACGGAGCACTGATGGCAAACTTAACGTTCTTGCCCTGGGCAGACAAACTTGGTTTTATCAGCGACGAAGAACTGCGAGAGATGGAAATCACGATCAAAGGAGTGATCGCCATTCAATCCGGCGAAAATCCGCGGGTCATCAAGCAGAAACTGTTGATGTACATTCCGCCCGCCCAACGGCCGGAAGAGAATGAAGAAGCGTAGATTATTCCGGCATAGATTATTCCAATGTCGATGATGTTGGTATCACCGATTTTGAACTTCCCCGGCTTCCTAACTTTTTGTAAACCTCTGGATCAATGCCACAGGTAAGGGCATGGGAAGAACCATCACCGAACATGAAATTCGACACGCCTGCCGCGTGGTACGAACCAAAACCGCCGACGATAAACTGTCCCGGCAACTCGTCCGCCCAAGTCTCCGCCGGAAATGCTTCGTTTTTGTGTTGCTCAAGAACCTCATGCGGCATTGTCCAGTTTGAAAACGGACCAACGTACACATTCGGCGGATTCCCCGTGTTACGAAGCGTCCCCGGCGAACCGGACATCCAACCGAGACTGCCATAGACAAACGGTCCAACGGCACCTTCTGGGAGAATGTATGTCCGTCCATTAAATTTTTTATTCCCTTCAATTCGTCTAGCGTGGATGGTGTTCGTTTCACCGAAAAAGATCGTGTTGGACGTACCGTCCGGTACGTCTCGGCTCCGTAATTTGCTGTTCAGAAAAAACACGCCGTCGTTGTCAACGTCAATCGGAGTTTCGGTGCTGCTGTGGCATGCCACATAATTCGACTCTTCCGGTCGATCCAGATTTGGTGTGTCTCTATTTCTTCCGTATGAGATACTTCGGATACTTCGTTCAGAGGGGCATGCGAGAATAGGCGACTGAACGCTCAACCACGCATCACGGTTTTCGGGATCGTACACGCCTTTGTCGAAATTGATTTTGCTGTAAAGGGAGCCTTGTTCGATAAATGGCAACAGTCGGGGAATCCAACCCATGTGATTGCCCAGCGGCACATTGCGAATGGGACCTGTGTCGTTGACAGTTCCCGACGGCAGAACTCCGAAATTTTGCTCATAATTCTTGACCGCGATACCGAGTTGCATCAAGTGGTTGCTGCATTGGAGACGACGTGCTCCTTCGCGTACCGCCTGAACGCCTGGCAAAAGAAGGGCAATTAACATTCCGATAATCGCAATGACGAAGAGGAGTTCGACAAGTGTGAAACCGCGTTTCTCTAATTTACCCCCCCTCCAATTTAACATTTTCCTTGGAATGTTCATGTAAGCGTCTCCTTATAATGGAAAAAGTTAACTACGACAACGAATTTCATTGTACCCCAGCGAGATGCGGGTGTCAATCAGTAGATGTGCAAGATTGGAATTGGAAATTGCACACCGGAGTACCGGTTAACTCCGGCTGCTCCGCATTGCTTTGCTCCCGGCTTGCATGTCCGCACAATTTGACGACAACACGCACCGCTTCGAGAAGACTCCCCGGATCGGCAATTCCTTGCCATGCCTTGTCAAATGCCGTCCCGTGAGCCACACTCGTTCGGACAATCGGCAAGCCCAATGTGATGTTCACCGCTCGATACATTCCCAATAATTTCAAAGCAATGTGCCCCTGATCGTGAAACATTGCCACGATTGCGTCATACTTGCCGTCCCGCGCATCAAGCATGATCGTATCCGCCGGTTTCGGACCTTCAACGCGCAATCCCTCCTCCGCCGCTCGTTCGATTGCTGGTCGAATGATTCGAATTTCCTCATCGCCAAAGAGTCCCTCTTCACCGGCATGGGGATTGAGCGAACAGACACCAATGTGCGGCAATCGGTTGTCTCGACCGATAAGTTTCTTCATAAAACCATTGGCTAGATGTATTTTTGCGTGTACCGACTCGACGGTGATCTGCTCGAAGATCGTTCTCATTGCCGTATGAAGGGTAACATGAACAACCGCAAGACCGTATTCACCGGTGAGGTTATACGGCGACATAGTCGCCGACTCTCGTGCTCCAAGGTAGAGCATCATGGCATAGTTGCTAACTCCACACTGTTCGGCAAAGATTTCGGTGTGTCCCGGATAGTGATACCCCGCCTGATGGAGAGCGGCTTTGTGAATCGGAGCGGTAACGAGGGCATCGACGGCGTTGTTTTTAGCATCGGCAATCGCCCGAAGGATGGACGAATAGGCGGCACGACCCGCGCGGGCATCAATCGTACCGGGAAGGACATCGAGGACATCATCGGAACAGCATGTCAAACAGTCTATCTCGGCACCTACATTCCGCAGTGCCGCCGCTCTCCGCATGATTTCAGGATGTCCATAGACGACGATTCGACAATCGGGAATCGCTCGGAGTTGTTCCCACGCTCCGGCAATGATTTCCGGCCCAATCCCTGCGGGGTCGCCCATGGTGATCGCAATCGTTTTCATTAGTCAGTACGTGCTTTTGTGGTTATTCAGTGATGCTCGGAAAGGAATTGTTCGAGTTCACTGCGAGTGGGTGCTCCTACTTGTCCGCCCTTTTGGGTCGCTTTGAGGGCGGCAGCGGCAACGGCAAAACGAACCCGATCCGACAGGGACATTCCCAACGTCAACGCGGCAGCATACGCTCCGTGAAACACGTCGCCGCAACCAGTTGTGTCGCAAACCGTTACGGAAAACGCCTCTTGGTGCCCGACGGTACTGCTCGCTTTTGTATCGCCTCCTTTTTCGGCAAACCATGCGCCCTTGTTGCCGTTGGTAACGACAACGGCACTGCGGTCATGCTCGTTGAGAATTTTTATGACAACAGATTCAATGTCCTCTTTTCCGGTATATTCCCGGGCAAACGCCGCCGGAAGAACCAGATGATCGACGAGCGCCAATGCAATGTCTGCTTGGGGGGCATTCAACGATTCAAAGTCGCCGACTATCGGAATTCCCTTCGCCCGGACTTGCTTGTAAAGAGGAATCAACGTTTCCGCAAAACATTGATCGGCATAGAGGCATTTCGCGGAAAGAGCAATTTCCATCGCTTCCTGATTGAGGATGGGTGGCGGTGTCATGAATTCCGACCAAAAAATTGATCGCTCGCCGGTATCTGTTTCGAGATAGACCGTTGCGGCAAACGGTTCTGTTTCCGATGGATACGGCGATACCGTAGGAAGAGCGATGCCATAACTTGTGAGAATCCGTCGAACTTGCCGGGAAATATCATTATCGCCTAGCGCGCCGCCATACCAGCATGAAGTGCCGAGTTTGCTTGCGGCAACAAGTGCCGTTGCCGTCAGACCGCCGCCGTGATTTTCGCGCGAAAGGATTTTCGCCTTTCCCCCTGAAGGCGGAAATTTTTCTACTTCCACGATGACATCCAGCGTTGAAACTCCAAAACCGACAATATCAAAAGGCATCGACATCTCCTATATCGTTGGGGTTTTTTTACTCGAAAGCATTATACCGTCTTTCGACATCCTTACGAATGGGTGTCCATAGAGAGAAGTGATTTATTGAAAAATCCGCATCAACACTTGCGAAACAATCTCTTTGTCAAAGGGTTTTGGTAGAAAATCGTCGGCACCGAACTTGAGCCCTTTGATAACGTTTTTGGCATCGCTTTCTGTCGAAACAAGAATGAATGGCGTACCGTTGTACCAAGGTTGCTGCATCAGTTTGAAGCAGAACTCAAAGCCGTCCATCACCGGCATACTGATGTCGGAAAAAATGATGGTCGTATCGGCAATTTCGTTTTCGAGTTTTTCGAGAGCGAGTTTTCCATTAACGGCTTCACTGACGGTGAAGCCGAGTTCCTCGAGGATCATGCGAAAAATTCTTCGGGTCGGCACGGAATCATCAACGATAAATGCCTTCGGATTCGGCGGCAACAACGATATTGCCTTTTCGGAATAAGTGGACATATACAAATCGCTCCTGAACTTGACCGGACAACTTCACCAGCCGACCTGCATTATAGCATATAACAGGGAAAATGGCTTCAGTTCCCGACCCATCGACAGTCCGTCGACAAGTTTAGGTTTTCCATCCGAGTTTTCTAGCGGTGGGTATTGGATTGTGCGAACATTTTTCGCGCACTTCCCGGTGCCCACTATTTTCCAGGATTGCTTTATGTCCTGTCTGCGGCACATCAGTAAATACGTGCTCGACCCGACAGTCCATAGTTGCGACTGGAATAATGACCTGATCGAAGAAACACAGCGGTTTTTTGAAAAAGAAATAGGGGTAGCCCCCACAAAAAACTCCCTATTCGGCGGCTATGATGCCCAGCCTGATTACTTCTACGATTATGTCAATCTACTCCAGCGTGCCGAATTACTGATATTACAGGACAATAAATTATCCATTGCCGACCTTGCGGAAAATTACCGGCGGCATATCGGTATCTTCGATTTTCAGAAACTGTACGAGGATCTACAGGCGAGCCGGGCAGTCAGGAGCTACAATGCCGCCGCACAGACCCTTGAACTGGACGAAGAATATCTTCGGAAAAGTTACCAGCGACTGGAGAAATTTTATGGGGTACTGCTGAGAAATTGAAGTTCACGGCTAGTCCCCGAAATATCAACTTCTTGACACGTGGGGGTTGACTTTTTCGTTTTCTTCCGTATCCTCTTATTTCCGTAGTGATATAATGGTGGCAGTCTGCGATGCAGATGTCAGTCTGGCGTGAAAAGAAAAGTAGCATGGAACTCGAAACTTTGTTGCGACAAACGGATCAATATGCACCAATGCTTGCCGGCGACTACATGTCGTCCGATGCGTATTGGTACGGCGAGTTAGCAGTTGAAAAGGTCGGCTGGAGTCCTGACTTAGACTTGCACGACTTGCTGACTCGCTGCGGCGGCACGATTCACTATATTGACTACGCAGCATTTCGTCGCTATCCCGATATTTTTACAAATTCCATCTACTTTCGTGGATTCGATGACTTTGACATCATTTTGCCTGCTCACGTCGGGATGGCGGAAAATCGTTTCACGATGGCACATGAAATAGGTCATTACGTTCTGCACGCACAACGATCAGGGAAGAGTTATGCTCGCCGGAATGGTGCTGAACTCGTGGAACAACAAGCCGATTGTTTTGCGTTGGGGTTCCTT
>Ga0123353_10016630_pt1 | contig 10761 bp, 9 predicted proteins | sample TergutLab28metaG_3_FD_92763 | JGI IMG/M metagenome (GOLD analysis project Ga0123353, IMG submission 92763) | Labiotermes labralis P3 segment gut microbial communities from Petit-Saut dam, French Guiana - Lab288 P3 | ecosystem: Host-associated > Arthropoda: Insects > Digestive system > Gut ... | reverse complement strand
TGCTACGGCGTAGTGGACCGGTTGATTGGCGACGATTGATCTTAACTACTGGAGGAGGGTTGCCCATGCGTTTGCATGATCTCTTGCGCGACATTGCTTTTTCGGGGGCAATGCCGCCTGATAATGAGATAACGTTGATTACGGAAGACAGCAGGAAGGTGATTCCGGGTTCTGTGTTCGTCTGTGTTGAGGGCGCGCGCTTTGACGGGCATAACTACGCCGCGCGGGCGATTGCAAACGGGGCAGCTTGCATTGTTGCGCAAAGGAGCACAGGCGCAGCGAACGAAATATATGCCGAAAACACCCGCGCGGCCTATACGCTGCTGTGTGCGGCTTTCTTCGGGTATCCGGCGCGCAAGCTCACGCTTGTGGGCGTAACGGGCACCAACGGAAAAACTACCATAGCATATGTCCTGAAAAAACTATTCGATTACATTGGTTACAATACGGGACTGATTGGCACAATGATGAATATGGTGAGGCAAGAGCAGTATCCTGCCGCGCTGACCACGCCGGATTCCTGGGAGATGCATTCCCTGTTCGCCAGGATGGCGGAGACTGGCTGCACGCATTGTTTCATGGAAGCCTCTTCCCAAGCCCTGGACCAGCGCAGGCTGGAGGGGTTGGTATTCGATGTGGGGATATTCAGCAACCTGACTCAAGACCATCTTGATTACCACGGGAATTTCGAGAACTACCTGCTGGCCAAACGCAAGCTCTTTTTGCAAAGTGTAGTTGGCATTACAAACATTGACGACGAGCAGGGCCTGAAGATACTCAAAGGCACGCCTGCCCGGCCCGTGACATATTCCATGCGCCGCGACGACGCGGACTACACCGCCAAGCGGGTTGAGCTCCAGCCGGACGGCGTAGCCTACGAGCTGGTAGGGCGGGGGTGCATCGGAAGCATTCGCTTCGGCATGCCATGTGAGTATTCGGTCTACAATTCCATGGCAGTTGCCTGCGCGGCCATAGAGCTGGGGCTGGAAATGCCGCAGATCATCGAAGGCCTGGCCAATTGCGGCGGCGTGCGGGGCCGCATGGAAGTGGTGCCGACCAACAGGGATTTCACCGTGATCATTGACTTTGCCCACACGCCAGACGCCTTGGATCAAACCACGCGTGACCTGCGCCGGACCACCCAGGGCAGGCTGATTACCTTATTCGGCTGTGGTGGCGAGCGCGACGTGGGCAAGCGGCCCATGATGGGGCGCATCGTGGCCGAGCGCAGCGATATCGTCATTGTCACCAGCGACAATCCCCGCAGCGAAGACGAAAGGGTCATCATCGCGCATACCGTTGCGGGAATTAAGAATAAATCGAAAGTGATTGCCGAGCCAGACCGGCGGCAGGCCATCGCGATCGCGCTGAATAAGGCCAAGCCGGGCGATGTCGTCCTGCTTGCGGGCAAGGGGCATGAGGATTACCAGGCGCTTGCCTGCGGAGATGTTCCGTTTGATGAAAGAGAAATCGTGAAAGAGATTTTAAATTTGCAGTGAATGAGCGAAGAAGGAGCACGAAATGAATCCATATGCGGCAATGATATTGGCGGCCGGGGCGGCTATGGGGGTGACGGCCATACTGGGCTTTGCGTTCATCCCATGGCTGCACAAATTAAAGTTTGGGCAGATTATCCTGGACATCGGGCCCAACTGGCATAAGCACAAACAGGGGACGCCCACCATGGGCGGGCTGATGTTCATTATCGGCGTACCGCTGGCGCTGGTTGCGGCATTTATAACAGACCATCTTTTGGGCGGGGACATGCTGACGGCGCAAAGCGGCATGGCCGTAAAGCTGGCCGCGGGGCTGATCATGGCGCTGATGTTCGGCCTGATGGGTTTTCTCGATGATTACACCAAGGTGGTCAAAAAACGCAACAAGGGCCTTTCCATTGGCCAGAAGAGCATCATGCAGATATTCATCGGCGTGGGTTATCTCTACAGCCTGTGGCTTGCCATGGGGCAAAATCCCACGACGCTTATCCCTTTTGTCGGGCAAGTACAGCTGGGCTGGTTTTTCTGGCCCTTCAGCTTCGCGGTGATTTACGCCACCGTGAATGCCGCGAATTTTACGGACGGTATCGACGGCCTTAACTCCAGCGTGACCATGATTACCGGTATCGGCCTTGCGGTGTTCGCGGTGATGCGCGGCATGTTCGGCGCGGGGGTGCTGGCGGCGGCCATGGCCGGGGGCTGCGCGGGTTTTCTCTTTTGGAACCGCAACCCCGCAAAAGTCATTATGGGCGACACAGGCTCGAATTTTTTAGGCGGCTTGGTGGTAGCGATCGCTTTCGCGCTGGATACCCCGGTTATATTGCTGCTGATGGCCATCATATATGTAATTGAGTTCATGTCGGACGTCATACAGATCGGTTATTTCAAAATGACCGGCGGCAAGCGTGTATTTAAGATGGCGCCCATCCACCACCACTTCGAAATGAGCGGCTGGGGCGAGAAGAAGATCGACATTATTTTCTGCCTGGTAAACCTGCTTGGCGTTGCCGCGGCCATTGCCGTTGTATATTATGGATTGAATGCATTTATTGTAGTTTAAATTTAGATGAACCCGTAGGGGTTCGGTGTAGCTGAAATGACAGAGGGAAGCGATAAGGCATCCATTTGTCACTTCTAGCCGGAGGTTTTCATGCCGACAAGATCAGAGCTGCGCGCACGTTTCGCGAAAGAACCGAATATCCCCTGGCGCAAAAAGCTGCTGGCTTACGGCGGCTTTGATTACCCTTTTATGCTGATTGTTACGCTGCTGCTGTGCGTCGGCCTTGTGATGATGTTTTCGGCCAGCTATGTGTACGCCTACCGGCATTTCAGGGGCAATTCCTATCACTTTATCCAGCGGCAGCTGGTCTGGGCGGTGGTGGGTTTTGCGCTGATGCTGATTGTATCGAAAATCAACCTCAATGTGCTGCGCAAGCTGGCGATTCCGGCGTTGGTCATTGCAATTGGGCTATTGGTGCTGGTGCTGGTTTTGCCCAGCAACGACGATTTTCGGCGGTGGATCCGCATTGGCAGCTTTCAGTTCCAGCCATCGGAAACGGCAAAGATCGCGCTGATTTTATTTTTTGCGTACGCCATGGAGAAATTCCAGAAGCCCAGTTACGCTATCTCGCGGGACGCAGGCCTGGTTTCGGGCCGTAAAACGCGGCTGCGGCGCTTTGCCATGCGCTGGTGGTCCACCGCGATGTACATGGCTGTGCTGATGGTTATCATCGTGCTCATCTACCTGGAAAACCATGTGTCCGGCATGATTATTACGGCGGGCATTGGCTTGTTGATGATTTTCATCGGCGAACAGCGTATCCCGCTTTGGTTTTATGCCATCGGCATTGGTATCGTGGCGATGGGAATTTACATTGTGTTCCGAAACCCGGATATCCTGCCCGGCCACGCGGCCCAGCGCATCATTGCCTTTCAAAACCCGGAGAGCGATCCCACAGGCAGCAACTGGCAGACAATACAATCGCTGCTGGCGGTGGGGTCCGGCGGCTGGTTCGGCCAAGGCCTGGGCAACTCCATTCAAAAGCATTTATATCTGCCCGAGCCGCAAAACGACTTCGTGTTCGCCATTGTCGCCGAGGAAGTGGGCTTCATCGGTTCGATACTTATTTTACTATTATTCGTGGCCCTTGTATGGCGTGGCTTTATGATCGCTTTGCACACGAAAGAACGCTTCGGCTCGCTGCTGGTGCTGGGCATTGTATTGCAGGTGGGCTTGCAGACAGCGCTGAATATCGGCGTGGTCACGGCGGTGATACCGAATACGGGGATCCCAATGCCGTTTTTCAGCTATGGCGGCACGGCGCTTGTGCTTATGCTGGTGCAGATGGGCGTTGTGCTTGCGGTGAGCCGGGTTTCAAGGGAGATAAAGCGATGAGCATAAAAATATTGATATGCTCCGATTCGCACGGCGATGTGGACACAATGTGCGGGGCTGCTGAAAAAGAAAAGCCGGATATGATCCTGTATTTGGGCGACGGCATCGCGGACGCGGAAGAGTTGAGCGCTCAATCCCCCAACATTGAAATGATCAAAGTCCCGGGGAATGTAGATTCCCAAAAAGAAGATGAAGAATGGATGCAATACACCGAGATATGCGGCAAGCGTTTTATGATGATGCACGGGCATACGTTCTTCACTGGCAAAGAGATGACACAAAACGAAATGGCGCAAGCGCGGTTGAACATACTGGATTTCATGTCTGAAAATAATGTTGATATTACCCTGCATGGGCATATACATGAGCCGTTTGCCTATTATCATCGCTATACCCAACTAAAACGCGGTTGGATCATGTGCCCTGGCAGGATAGGACGTTATAACGATTCTGTGCATCCCACATACGGCGTGTTGAACATCGAAGAATCCGGTGCGCTGGAATGGCGGGTTGTCGAAGTAGAATAACAAACGAGGTGCGTTTATGAAAATCAATATTCGTCTCGCGACACCCGCTGACGCGCCTGATATGGCGGAAATCCACGCGCGCTCATGGGAAGTCGCTTACAAAGACATCATCCCGGAGGAGTACATCAAAGAGAAAAACAAAACCCGCCCGGCCTTGTGGAAGAGAATCATCACCGAAGAAAACACGAGCCGCTATGTCATTGAAACACAGGGGAGAATCGTCGGCTTTGTGCATGCCGACCCGCCGCGCGACGACGACCTGGATGACAGTTTTTATGAGCTGCATGGACTCTATTTGTACCCGGATTATTATCGCAAGGGCATCGGTTCGCAGGCAATGGCGTTTGTATTCGCAAAAGTCCGCGCCTTGGGCAAGACGAATATGGCCCTGTATGTCCTCTCCGAGAACGCGAACTCAATTCAGTTCTACGAGAAATGCGGCTTCACAGCGGACGGGAAGACGGATACGTACGACTACGGCAAGATGATGCAGGGCATTCGAATGAGGAAGAGCCTGTAGGGGCGACAACCTGTCGCCCGCGCTCGTTCCCGCTTCATATGAAGCAAAGTATCATTGTTTATGATCGGGCGGCAGGTTGCCGCCCCTACAAATCGGGAGGCACACCATGGACAATAAAACCATACTCGTCGCGGCCGGGGGCACCGGCGGGCATATCAACCCTGCACTGTCTGTTGCGGGGTTCATTCGCTATCTGCACCCGCAGGCGAACATACACTTTGTCGGCACCGCCGACCGCATGGAGGCGCAGCTTGTGCCCACCGCGGGTTATGATTTTCACACGATTGAAATCAGCGGCTTCCAGCGCAGTTTCAGCCCTGAAAACATCAAGCGCAACTTGCGCACGTTGAAATATTTGCTCAAGGTCAACGGGCAGGTGAACAAGCTGCTGGACGAACTCAAGCCGGATATCGTTGTTGGCTTCGGCGGCTATGTCAGCGGGCCGGTGCTGCGCGTGGCAGCGAAACGGGGGATTCCCACGGCCATCCACGAGCAGAACGCCTACCCGGGTATCACAAATAAAGCTCTGGCTAAACAAGTGGATGCCGTCATGCTCACGAGCGAGGCCGCCGCGCCGCGCATGCAGTGCAAGAACCCGCCTGTTGTCACGGGCCTGCCCTTGCGCCGCGAATTATTACAAGCGGAGCGTGGCCGGTGCAGGGGGGAACTCTGTCTTGATCATCGTCCGATGGTGTTGTCGATGGGCGGCTCTTTGGGTGCCAGGGCAGTCAACGAGGCTGTGATCGGCATGATTGCCCTGTTGAACAAACAGCAGAATATGTATTTCCACCATGCCTACGGGCAGTACGGCAAATGGGTGCCTGATGCGCTGGAAAATTCCGGTGTCGCGCTTGATCTGCCGGAGCTCACCCTGCGCGAGTACATCGACGACATGCCCCGCTGCATGGGCGCGGCGGACTTGGTCATAGGCCGCGCAGGGGCCGCAACTCTGTGCGAGTTGCAGGCTTGCGGTATGCCGAGTATTCTGATCCCATCACCGAATGTAACGGAAAACCATCAATATCATAACGCCATGACGCTGGTCGAACAAGGCGCGGCGGTGCTCATCGAAGAGAAAAATCTTACGCCGGAATTGCTGGCCCAAACGGTATCTGAGCTGTTGGCCGACCCTGTGCGGCTTGCCGAAATGGGCCGGGCAGCCCGCGACATGGCCGTAACGGACGCGAGCGAAAGAATATACAGCGTGATGTGTAATTTATTAACTTAATCTGCATTCACGAGACAAGCCTTCCCTGCATACAATAGATATGGATTTTATTTTGGGAAGGAATACGTATTATGGCGTCATTTGTCATTCAGGGCGGGCGCAGGCTTGCGGGGGAGCACCATGTGCAGGGGGCGAAGAACAGCGCCCTGCCGATTCTGGCGGCAACTGTCGCCGTGCGCGGCCCCTGTATTATCCGCCGTTGCCCTGATTTGCTTGACGTCACCGCCACGCTAAACATACTCGAGCATCTCGGCTGCGCCGTTGAGCGAAATGGCGGCGATGTCTTCATCGATTCTACTCAGCTGACAGGATTTGTCATCCCGGAGCGCCTGATGCTGGAAATGCGTTCGTCGATTGTATTCCTGGGGCCGCTGCTGTCGGCGATGGGCCAAGCGCAACTCAGTACGCCCGGCGGCTGCGAAATTGGCGAACGGCCCATCGACATACATGAAAAGGCTATGCGGGCCCTAGGTGCGGTAGTCACGCAAGAAGGCGGCAAGCTGCAATGCAACGCCGGGCGCCGGCTGCGTGGCACACGGTTCGCGCTGGAAATCCCCAGCGTGGGCGCGACGGAAAACCTTATGATCGCAGCCGCCACCGCGGAGGGCATGACGACGATCCAAAATGCCGCGCGTGAGCCCGAGATCGCCGACCTTGGGAATTTTCTCAACGCCTGCGGCGCGGCGATACACGGGGCGGGAACAGGCACCGTCGTCATCGAGGGCGTTAGGCGCCTGCATGGTGCGGAACATACCGTAATTCCGGACCGCATTACTGCTGCAACCTTTCTTTGCGCGGCGGCTGTTACCGGCGGCGAAATCCTGCTGCGCGGCGCGAAGGCTTCCCACATGAGCGCCATGCTGAACACGCTGGAACAGGCGGGCTGCCGCCTGCACCGCACCGGGCCGGGCGAAATTTTCTTGCAAGCCAACAGCAGGCTACAGGCCCTGCCTGCTTTGCGTACTGCGCCTTACCCAGGCTTTCCAACAGACGCACAGGCTGTGTTCATGAGCCTTGCGGCATTGGCCGAGGGCAGCAGCATGATCACCGAAACGATTTTCGAAGACCGCTTTCATCACATAGGTGAGTTGATAAAGATGGGCGCGCGCATCCGCGTGGAAGGCCACACAGCAATCGTGGAAGGCGTTGCAGGCCTGCGCGGCTGCGAAGCCGACGCCTGCGACCTGCGGGCCGGGGCGGCGCTTGTAGTCGCTGGCTTGGCGGCGCAGGGAGAAACACGTGTATCGAATATTCGCCACATTGACCGGGGCTGCGCCCGCTTTGAGCTGGAATTACGCGCGCTTGGCGCTGATATCATCAGGAACTAGGAGCTGGGAATGCCAAAGCAAACCAAAATGAGAAACAATATGCTGCTCAGCCGCCGCTGGAAAATGCGGCTGCTGGCGTTTGCTGTGTTGCTGGCTTTAGCCGGCGTTTTCGTCGCATTATCGCTGACTGTGCTGTTCCCCGCAACACAGTGCGCTGTTGTGGGGCAAAGCCGCTATACGGCGCAGGATTTTGCGCAGGCGATGGAACTCGAATATCAGCGCCCGAATATTTTTCGAGCCGATGCAGCAAGTTTAGTTGAAAAAGCCGAGCAGGCATTGCCTTACGCGAACATCATCGGCGTAACGCGGCAATTACCCAATACCCTGCGCCTGGCAGTGGCAGAACACGCGCCCGGTTTTGCCCAAATGCAGGACGAGCTATGGTGGCTTATTGCGGACACAGGCAGGTTGCTCGAGCATTCACATTCATTGCCTGAAGATGTGCTCGTGATACGCGGCGCGGACTTGATGGAGCCGCAGCCCGGCGGCTATGCCCAATGGGATGGGGCTTTCACGCAGCCCGGCGATATGCACCAGCTCATCGACGCGCTGCGCGACAGCGGGCTTTTGCCCCACGTGACAGGCCTGCGCATCTCCAACTACTCCATTCCGGATGTGATTTACCAGGACCGCGTGCGCATTCGCTTCGGCGCGGCTTCGCCGGTTGGCGGCACGGAAGAATACAGCCTGCCCGAAAAACTGCGCTTTGCCCAACAGGCCTTGGCCGAGCTGGAAACGCAAAACCCCAACTATCGCGGCCAGATGGACCTGGGTGCCGGCCGGGCGGATTTTACGCCCAGGTGGGAGAATGACTGGCAGCCCTAATTATTTTTATAAACCGCAATTTACAGCTTGTATTTTATAAAAGGACATGCTATAATATAATGTGTAGCGCTATATGAATGTGGAGGAAAGTATCTTGCCTTCTTTTGAATTGGCCAATGACCTGGGTCAAACCGTACAGATCAAAGTCATCGGCGTGGGCGGCGGCGGCGGCAACGCGGTCAACCGCATGGTAACCAGCGACGTACAGGGTGCGGAATTCATTTCCGTGAACACTGATAAACAGATTTTAGATGTGTCTGTGGCCACGCATAAAATACAAATTGGCGAGCGCACCACGCGCGGCATGGGTGCGGGCGGCCAGCCCGAGGTTGGCATGAAGGCCGCCGAAGAAAGCCGCGAAGCCATCACCGACGTGCTGCGCGGGGCCGACATGGTCTTCATCACTGCGGGCATGGGCGGCGGCACCGGCACGGGTGCGGCTCCTATCATTGCGGAAATTTCAAAGGAGATGGGCATCCTCACCATTGGCGTGGTGACCAAGCCCTTCCGCTTCGAAAAAGCCCACCGCATGAATTCCGCCATGGAGGGCATCAAGCGCCTGGCCGCATGCGTGGACAGCCTCATTGTGATCCCAAACGAGCATTTGCGCAATCTTTGCCCCGGCGGAAAATTGCCGCTGAAGCAGGCTTTCGCATTGGCTGACCAAGTGCTGGTGGAAGGCGTGCGCAACATATCGGAGCTCATTAAAGTGCCGGCCTATATTAATTTGGACTTCGCTGATGTGAGCGCGGTGATGCGCGGCGCGGGTTACGCGCACTTGGGCGTGGGCCATGCAAAAGGCGAGGATAAAGCCCGCCTGGCCGCTGAACAGGCTGTATCGAGCCCGCTTTTAGAAACAACAATTGACGGCGCGGACGGCTTGATTATCAACATACGCGCATCCGACGACATCGACCTGGACGAAGTGGAAGCGGCAGTGGACATGATCACCGAAACCGCAGACCCCTCCGCCCGCGTGATCTGGGGTATCCTCCTTGATGACAACCTGGACGATGAAATCGCTGTGACGGTCATTGCCACAGGTTTTTCGGTAAACAAGGAAGAGGAAGAAAAGCCCCGGCTTGCCGCACGCGAATCACGCCGCGATTTTAGTTTTGACCTGCCGGATTTTGGTGGCTCGATTCGAGGCCCTGCGCCCAAAGCGGCGGCTTCCCAACGAGACATAGCATCGCGCCTGAGCGTTGCGAAGGAAGCCGAAATCGCGGATGAACTGCTCGACAGCATTTACCCGCAAGCACGTTCGCATGATCCCTTCGACGGAGAAGAAGCCACGGACGTCGACCGCGACCACGACACCGTCATCAGCATGCTGGTGGATAAATTCCAGCGGGAACGCGGACGGCGGAGCCAATATTAATTTTGAATTGAAGAAACCGGGCGGATTCACACCCGCCCCTACAGCCTGTACAAAATGCAAGCTTGCGGAAACGCTGAACCTGTAGGGGCGGATGTGAATCCGTCCGCGTTATTATGAAACGAAGGAAACCATATGAAACTTCTCGTCCTCGACGGCAACAGTATACTCAACCGCGCCTTTTATGGCATAAAATTGCTGACAACCAAAGACGGTCGCTTCACGAATGCTATTTATGGCTTTTTGAGCATTTATTTAAGCCTCAAGGAGCAGGCGCAGCCCGATGCGATTGCGATAGCTTTCGACGTGAAAGCGCCGACTTTCAGGCATGAATTATATGAAGGCTATAAAGCGCAGCGGAAAGGCATGCCGCCTGAACTGGCCGAACAGCTGCCCGTGCTAAAAGAACTGCTGAGCGCCATGGGCCTGGCTCTGCTGGAAGCCCCTGGCTGGGAAGCCGATGACGTCCTGGGTACGCTGGCCTATGCCTGTGGGAACGATGATGTAATCTTGGCTACAGGTGACAGAGATTCGCTGCAGCTGGTCGGCGAGCGTGTGCATGTATGGCTTGCCGCCACGAAAATGGGCCGCCCCGAAACCCGCCGCTACGATCCAGCCGCTCTTTTGGAGGAGTACGGCCTCACGCCTGCACAGCTTATTGACCTCAAAGCTTTGATGGGCGATAGCAGTGACAATATCCCCGGCGTGGCGGGTGTGGGGCAGAAGACAGCACAATCTTTGATGTCGCAGTTTGGCGATTTGGACAAACTTTACGCAAATTTGGATGACCCGTCAATCAAGCCCGGTGTACGCATGAAGCTTGAACATGACCGCGCGAATGCATTTTTAAGCCGCGAGCTTGGCACGATTCGAAAAGATGCGCCTGTGCCATGTGATATATCGAGCTACATCCCAAAAGAGCCCGACAGCGCGAAAGTCACGCGCATGATGGCCGAGCTCGAGATGTTCAAGCTGCTTGAGCGGCTCGATTTACCCGCACAGGAGGCTTCGGCCATTGCCCCCGCAGAGCGCAAAATAATCGAAGAATATGATTTGCCGGGCTTGCT
>Ga0123353_10016629_pt1 | contig 10762 bp, 4 predicted proteins | sample TergutLab28metaG_3_FD_92763 | JGI IMG/M metagenome (GOLD analysis project Ga0123353, IMG submission 92763) | Labiotermes labralis P3 segment gut microbial communities from Petit-Saut dam, French Guiana - Lab288 P3 | ecosystem: Host-associated > Arthropoda: Insects > Digestive system > Gut ... | reverse complement strand
GCTTTTGGCAAGCGGCATTTTATGCGTCATATGCTACGGCATTACCGTTTTTGCAGGCAACCCCGTAGTCTCGCTTATAGGCTGCGCGGCCTGCGGGCTTTCCGTCTGCCTTATGTGGCCGGGAACCCTTAGCCTGACATCGGAATGCTTCCCTAAAGGGGGGGCGGCGATGTTCGGGATGCTCGCCCTTTTCGGGGATTTGGGCTGCTCTATCGGCCCGTGGGCTTCCGGGCTTGTGGCGGACAGGTCGGGGCTTAAAACGGGGCTTATGGCCGGGATGGCGTTTCCGGTTTTGTTTATAATAGGGGCTGTTATAATGAAAAACAAAGAATTAAGAATGAAAAATTAATGCCGGGCGCGAATTAATCAAATTGCAAATTATAGGTAAAAACAATCTTGACATCGGTGTGTTTTATTTGTAAACATTTAAACAGTTTCCACAAAACTGCTTGACGCAAAATAAAAAAACAGTTAACATAATCTTGCATAATATATGAAGCAACTAAAATGTTATTGGAGGTTAAAAAAATGAAAAACACGCAAAAAAATTTCAGGTTGGTTTTAGCATGTATGATGGCGCTCGGCTGTATCCTGGTCACGTCGTTTGCCGCCATGGGCGCAACCGCCGGCGACTTTGAGTACGAGGTATACGGCAGCACGGTGACTATTACAGGTTATACGGGTTCCGGCGGCGCTGTTACGGTGCCTGCGACAATTACCGGCATCCCTGTGACAAGTATCGGAAATTCCGCGTTTTCCAACAGCGCGGCCAGCACCGTAACCTTGCCCGATAGCATTAAAAATATCGGGAACAGCGCATTTGCCAATTGTAAAAATCTGACCGCGGTCAACATAAAAGACGGGGTGGAAAGCATCGGGAATGAAGCATTTTTCGGCTGCGCGAAATTGGCCTCAATCAGCATACCCGACAGCGTGACCTTCATGGGGTACTATATGTTTGGAGAATGCGTGGCTCTGAAATCCGTAACCCTGCCAAAGGACATTACAAGCATTGGCGATTTTATGTTTTATAATTGCAAGGCTTTGGCTTCCATAACGCTGCCTGATAAAATAGCAAGCATTGGGGATATGGCGTTTTACAACTGTATTACATTGAAATCCATTGCTATACCGGACAGTGTCGCATCCATCGGCTTTAATCCGTTTGGCTCCTGTACTAAATTGACGGACATTGCCGTAGGTGTCGGCAATCCCGTATTTGCAAGCATTGACGGCGTTTTATTTGACAAGGCGATAACGACTCTTATAAAATACCCCGAAGGCAAAACCGGAACAAGCTATGCCATCCCGGACGGCGTTGCAAGCTTTTCTGTTACGTCGTTTAAAAATACATATTTAAAGAATTTAACAATTCCGGGCAGTATTGCTAACATTGAGAAAAATGTTTTTACAAATAGCTCTTTAACGTCAGTAACCTTATTGGAAGGCGTAAAAAGTATCGGGGATGGAGCGTTTTACAGTAGTCATAATTTAATATCCGTAACCTTGCCAAACAGCTTGACAAGTATCGGAAATGAAGCGTTTGCCCTTTGCTCCGCGCTGACATCCATAACAATCCCGGACGGCGTTACGGATATCGGAGAAGACGCGTTTCTCTTATGCCAGCTGACAGCCATAAATATTGGCGCCGGAAACAGTTTATTCGCAAGCGTCGACGGCGTTTTATTCAACAAGGCGAAGACAGAACTGCTTTGGTATCCGAGCGCTAATAGAAGAACGGCTTATGCTATCCCGGATGGCGTTGCAAGCATTGCGGACAACGCGTTTTATGACAGCGAATATTTAAGATCCGTAACCATTCCGAACAGCATGGAATATATCGGGAATAAAGCCTTTGCTATTTGTTTCAATTTATCATCCGTAAATATCCCTGACGGTGTTATAAGCATTGGGGATTACGCTTTCCAAAGATGTAAAATGACTTCCGCAAATATTTCCGACAGCGTTATAAGCATCGGGGCAGGCGCGTTCAGCGAAACCGAGCTTAAAACAATATTTATTTCGTCAAGTGTAAAAAGCATTGGAGACAGAGCGCTTAATTGCAATAAATTAACAGATATTAATGTAGATGCTGCCAATACGGTATATTCAAGCATTAGCGGCGTTTTGCTTAACAAGGCGCAAACGGAACTGATCCAATACCCCCGGAATAACAGCAGTGCTGATTATTCCATACCTTCAGGCGTTACAAGCATTGAACCTTCCGCGTTTTCATACTGCGAAAAACTAAAATCCGTAACCATTCCTGACAGCGTTACAAACATTGGGAAAGCCGCGTTTTTCATGTGCACTAAATTGGCGTCCGTGGCTATTCCGGGAAGCGTTGATGAAATAGGGGAAATGGCGTTTAACGGCTGTAGTTCTTTAAAATCCGTAACCATCGCTGAAGGTGTGGAGCGTATTGGGGATGAGGCGTTTAGTTGTTGTTACGCTTTAAATTCCTTAAGCATCCCCTCCAGCGTAACAAGCATCGGAAATGGTGCATTTTATGGCGCTTCTTTTAGAACTGTGATCATCCCCGAAGGTGTATTAAGCATCGGCAATGGTGTATTTTGCGAATGCACTGCCTTAAAAGCCGTGGCTATCCCCGAGAGCGTGACAAGCATCGGAGGGGAATTATTCCTTAGAGCAGGCGGCAAAACGGTAATTTACGGTGTAAAAGATTCTTACGCAAATGAATATGCCATCTTAAACAACATTGAATTCAAAGAAGGCGTCCCGCCGCCTGATCCTACGGGCATCGATCTGTTTTTAGAAAAAATCATGGACTTTTTCCAAAGGATTATAGATATTTTCAAAAATTTGTTTAATATTTGATTTTTAATACGATTCCATAAAATTTATAAAGAGGCTTGCCGTTTTGGCAAACCTCTTTTAAATAATTTGCATTAAAATATTTTTCAGGAAAAAGCGCTGACGGACAATAAGGGGCGGAGCAACTTATGCTATGATTTAACATATTATTTTAAAACAAAGCGGCAGTGCGTCTTCGGGCGGGTTAGGCGCTGTCAGCCGCAATGCGTTTTCCGCCACATTATAGCTGACTTTCGCATCATACCCCAAAAGGCTCACGGATTTTATTTCTTTTTCAAGCCTGCCCTTGCCTGAAGCAAGGGTTTTTATGTTATATTCGCCGTTTTTCGACGGGACCAGCGCGAAAACGTATACTGCCCCGCCCTTTTGCGTGAACCTGAATTCCCCTTCGGAATAGCCGTAGTTTTCGCGGAACATCCCGCCCTGCCTTTCCTTGCCCTCGCCGAAAACTTTGTAGGTTGAAACATCCCATATGGCTTCGCCGTTCAGCTTTGTGAAACGCCCCAGCTGTTTCAATATGTTTATATCCCGGTCGCATATGCTCCCGTCGGCACGGGGGCCTATGTTGATGCAGAATGTGCCGTTTTTCGACAGAACGTCGATAAAATTGCAGATTATCTCTTCCGGGGATTTGAATTGGTTCTGAACCGTGTACGACCACGAATTTTTGGCGGTGGAGGTTTCGCACTGCCAGGGTTTGCCGTATATATCGCCCAGCTGCCCGCGCTCCTGGTCAAGCACGACGGGGGGAAGCGGGATGCGGTCGGATTTATAAAAAATACAGACGTCCTTCCGACCGTCAGCGTCGGTTCCCCATTCCCGTGAACGGTTGCAATAATATGTCAAAAACCTGTCCGTATACGGATAAAATTCCTCGCAGTGGCAGATCCACCAGTCGAAAAAGAGGGCGCTCGGCCGGTAGCGGTCGATCAGCTCGCAGCTTGAAACCAGCCAGTCCTCAAGCCATTCCCTTGACGGGACGATATTTTTCTCGTTTTTGTTCAGCATCATCCAGTTGTTGGATTTATAAAGGTTTTCCGCCGGGCCGTAAAAGTCCGGGTATTCGCCGCTTTTCACCTCGTTGTCATAGCGCAGCGTTTTCCCGCCGTTCATGAACCAGTAATGCTCCGCCCTGTGGCTGGAGGCGCAGAAAGCTAACCCCTTTTCCTCGCAGGCCGCTTTTAATTCTCCCAGAACATCCCGTTTCGGCCCCATATTGACGCTGTTCCATTCGTTGATGTCGCTTTCGTACATTTTAAAGCCGTCGTGATGCTCCGCCACGGGCATGACAAACCTCGCGCCGCTTTCTTTAAAAAGCCCCAGCCACTCCCGCGGGTCGAAGCGCGGCGCGGTGAACATGGGGATAAAATCTCGGTAATTGAATTTCCGCCCGTATGTTTCGATATGGTAGCCGTTGATGGGGCTGCCCTTGTAATACATATGCCTCGGGTACCACTCGTTGAGGTATTCGGGGACGGTGTAGACGCCCCAGTGGATAAAAACGCCAAGCTTCGCGTCGGCGAACCACTTGGGGTAAGGGTAATCTTTTAAATCGTTTACATCCTTGTATTCGCCGTTCGCGTTGACTTCGTCGATTTTTTTTAGATAATCTTTGATTTTGTTTGGCATAACATCATCCCCCGTGTTTTTTGATTTTTTTCATAATAATTATAACACATTATTCTATGTTTCGCAATACCGGGCTTGCCCTATATTATATTCCGTGTTATAATATGGCAGGTGATAGTATTATGGATATTATAAACCTCGGCGTTTTCGCCCATGTTGACGCGGGCAAGACAAGCACGGTTGAGCGCCTGCTTTTTATGAACGGGGCGACCAGGCGTTTGGGGAGTGTTGACGACGGGACCGCCGCCACCGACAGCATGGAAATCGAGCGCTCGCGGGGCATTTCGGTCAGGTCCGCCTCCGCCGCCATCGACCTGCCCGGCTTGAGGCTGAATCTCATCGACACCCCCGGCCATATGGACTTTACGGCGGAGGTGCAGCGCTCATTGCTGGCGGTGGACTGCGGCCTGCTCATTATTTCGGCGGCGGAAGGCGTCCAGTCGCAGACGGAGCTTTTCTTCAATGCGATGGAAGCCGCGAAACTGCCCCTTATTATCTTTGTAAATAAAATCGACCGCACCGGAGTAGACGCAAACACGGTTTTTTCGGAGATAAAAAGGAAGCTCTCCCCGGATATTTTCCCCTTAAACGCCGTTATATCGCAGGGTTCAAGGGAATGCGGCACAGGGGAGTATAATTTTAACGATGACGAGATGTTAAGCCTTTGCTCCCGCGACGCGGGGCTGGAATCGGTATTTTTAAAGGAAGGGGAAGTCATCCAAAAGCAGCTGGAAGAAGGGCTTTTCAGGCTTTTGGCGAAAGGTGAGGCTTACCCGCTAATCTACGGCTCCGCTTTTTGCAATGTAGGCTTGGAAAAGCTGTCGGATGCGATTTTGCGGCTTCCGCGCGTAAACATCGGCAGGAATGCGGGGGAAAATGTCAGCGGCAAAATATATAAAATCGAGCATGATAAGGTTATGGGCAAGGCGGCATATGTCAGGCTTTTTTCAGGGCGGATACAAAACCGCGACGCGGTGGCGCTTTTAAACGGCGACACCGAGGAAGCAAGAACCGAAAAAGTGACGCAAATCAAGCATTTTTCGGCGGGGACGCGGCTGGTTGACGCGGGGGAGATTTCAGCGGGGGATATTGCCGTGCTTTACGGCCTTGCGACGGCCAAGGCGGGGGATATCGTGGGCGAGATTTGCGCGGCGCGGAACGACCCGCCTTTGAAAACTACGCCGCTTTTCAATGTAAAAGTGGCGGACGGCAGCCCCAACCCCACGCCCCTGCTGACGGCGGTGCGGGAGCTTGCGGAAGAAGACCCGCTTCTTTCCTGCGAATGGGAGCCGGACGAACGGGAGCTGACGGTCAGCATCATGGGGGAAATCCAAATCGAGGTTCTGCGGCACCTTTTGGCGGAACGCTACGGCATCAACGCGGAATTTTCAAACCCCACGGTCATTTATAAGGAAACCGTGATGAATCCGGGCAAGGGCTTTGAGTCCTACACCATGCCGAAGCCCTGCTGGGCCGTTATCGAGTTAAGTTTTGAGCCATTGCCGACAGGGGGCGGCTATATATTTGAATCGGCGGTAAAAGGCGGTCAGATACCCTATAAATATCAGGCCCATATAAAAACCGCCCTGCCGGGAGCCATGAAGCAGGGTCTGTACGGCTGGGAGGTCACAGACGTGAAAATCACGCTGAGCGGCGGGGGCTGGCATTTTATACATACCCACCCGATGGATTTTTTCCTCGCGACGCCCGTGGCGTTCATGAACGGGATGGTGAACTGCGGCAGCCGTTTGCTGGAGCCGTTTTTGCGTATCAAAATAGCCGCGCCTGAGGAGCTTTCGGGGAAAATTATGGGAGACATCATAAATATGCGCGGCGAATTCGACAGCCCTGTCATAAGCGGCGGCACGGCGGAGATCGAAGCGGGCGTGCCGCTGGCGGAAGCCATGGATTACCCCGTGCGTTTAAGCTCACTGTCATCAGGCAAGGCGCGCTACGCCTCGAATTTTGACGGCTACCGCCCCTGCCCGCTGGAACTGGGGAAAACGACAAAACGCAGGGGTGTGGATCCGCTTGACAGGGCCCGGTGGATATTGCACATGAGGCAGGCGTTGTAGAATCCGGGAATTAGGGAATAATGTTTTTAAACGCTTGACAGCCCCGCTTTCTTGTGTTACCATAAATATGCAGTAATACTCATAACTTACGGCAACGGCGCTTTGGGGCTTTTTTATCCTCAGCGCCTTGATTTAATTAAGGATGGATCATAGAAATGAAAGATGTTCCGGCTTTGTTCGGCAGCATGGTCTTTAACGACGAGGCCATGAAAGAAAGGCTGCCTGACGATGTTTATGATGATTTGAAAAAAGCTATGTCAAGGGGAATGCATCTGGAGCTTGACGAGGCCAACATAGTCGCGGGCGCCATGAAGGACTGGGCGGTTGAAAAAGGCGCGACGCATTACACGCATTGGTTCCAACCCATGACGGGGACCACAGCTGAAAAGCATGACAGCTTTATCACCCCCGCCAAAGACGGCAAAATCATTATGGAATTTTCGGGCAAGGAGCTTGTCCGTGGGGAGCCTGACGCTTCAAGCTTCCCTTCGGGGGGCTTGCGGGCCACATTTGAGGCGCGGGGCTATACGGTTTGGGATATCTCCTCCTACGCTTTCATAAAAGACGGGACGCTGTGCATACCAACCGCATTTTGCTCTTACAGCGGAGAAGCCCTCGATAAAAAGACCCCCCTGCTCCGCTCAATGGAGGCCCTCAACAGACAGGCCCTGCGGATATTAAGGCTTTTCGGCGACACGTCCGCGCGGCGCGTCATATCGGAGGTCGGGCCGGAGCAGGAATACTTTTTGATTGACAAAGATATATATTCAAAGCGTCCCGACCTGATTTATACCGGAAGGACGCTTTTCGGGGCGCGCCCGCCCAAAGGGCAGGAGCTTGACGACCATTATTTCGGCAGCCTGAAGCCGAGGGTGTCCGCTTTTATGAAAGAACTGGAGGGAGAGCTGTGGAAGCTGGGGGTTTACGCCAAAACCAAGCATAACGAAACCGCCCCCGCCCAGCATGAGCTGGCGCCTATATATACGACGGCGAATATAGCCACGGACCATAACCAGATTACGATGGAAACCATGAAAATCGTCGCCCACCGCCACGGGCTGGCCTGTTTGCTTCATGAAAAGCCCTTCGCAGGCGTAAACGGCAGCGGCAAGCACAACAACTGGTCAATCAGTACGGATATGGGCGTCAAATTGCTCAAACCGGGCAAAACGCCCCATGAAAACGCCCAATTTTTGCTGTTTTTGGTGGCAGTAATAAAAGCGGTTGACGAATATCAGGGTCTGCTCAGGGTTTCGGCGGCAAGCGCCGGGAACGACCTCAGGCTCGGCGCGAACGAAGCGCCGCCCGCCATTATGTCCATGTTCCTTGGGGACGAGCTGACAGAAATTCTCGAAGCACTTGAAGCGGGGACGGTTTATGAAGGCAGGGAAAAGCATCCGATGGAATTCGGCGTTACCGCGCTCCCCAACTTCCCCCAGGATTCCACAGACCGCAACCGCACCTCGCCCTTCGCCTATACGGGAAACAAATTTGAATTCCGTATGCCGGGTTCGTCATTTTCCGTCGCGGAGCCGAACATTATTATAAATACGGCGGTCGCGGAGGTTTTGCGGCAGTTCGCGGACATTTTGGAAAAATCGGCTGATTTCAAGGGCGACATGAAAAACCTCGTAAAAAAAGCCTACGGGGACCACAAGCGGATAGTGTTCAACGGCAACAATTATTCCGGGGAATGGGAAACCGAAGCGAAAAGGCGGGGTTTGCCGAATTTGAAGACCACAGTGGACGCGCTCCCCGAATATATATCCGAAAAAAGCATTGAGCTTTTTAAAAAGCACAATGTTTTCACCGAATCGGAGCTGCGCTCTCGCTATGAGATACTTATGGAAAGCTATTGCAAAACCATACATATCGAGGCCCTTACGATGGCTGAAATGGCCAAAGGCGATATAATCCCGGCCTGTATAGACTACCAAAACGACCTGGCAGGGCTTGTGGATCGCAAAAAAGCTTTCGGGGGGTACGACGTTTCCCTTGAAGAGCATTTATTAAAGAAAATTTCGGGGCTGGCCTCCCGCCTTCTGAAAAATCTTACGGCTTTGGAAGACGCCGTCGCGGAATCCGCGGAAAAGCGGGATATATTCGAGCAGGCGGTTTTTCACCGCGACAGGGTATTCGGCGCAATGTCAGAGCTGCGGCTGACCGCCGACGGGCTTGAAGCCCTCGCCGCGAAAAAATACCGGTCCCTGCCGTCTTACGGGGAACTGCTTTACAGTGTAGTATAGAGGGGCGCACAGGACGACATAGGCATAAGGATAAAGTAAAGGCATTTCTGAACGCCGTCCGAATATTAGCCGACAATATCGACGAACTGTAAAACCGCCCTTGGTTAAATCAAAGGCGGTTTTTCATTTATTGAAAATAATATTCCCTTATTTTAAACTCTTATCCTATATCATATATCCTGACCCCTAACTCCTACCTGAAAAGCCTATCCTGCGTAGCCGGCCCGGCGATGCCGTCCGCGGTCAGGCCCTGATCCCTCTGGAAAGCCCGCACCGCCGCCTCCGTTGACGGGCCGAACGCCCCGTCGGGGATCACGCCCGTGTACCCACGCGAATAAAGCGCCGCCTGGATCAGATAAGTGATATTCCCTGCGGCGCCGGGGCGCACGTTTATCGTCGCCGCCCTTGTGGCCGGGCCCCATACGCCGTCAACCGCAAGGTTCCTGCCGAACTGCCTGTTAAGCTCCATCTGAAGGCCCCTGACGATGGCGGCTTTTGTCGTACGGCCGAAAATGCCGTCCACAGCCAGCCCCGCGCCGTATCTCTGGTTCAATGTCGTCTGTATCTGTCTGATAACAGGGTTGCCCTCCGCCGGCGGCGTCACAATCGGCGGGATCGCGCCTTTAACGGCAAGGTACACCTCATACAGCATAGCCCAAGTTGCCGGACCCACAATCCCGTCCGGACTCAGGCCGAAACGGTTCTGAAACGCTATAACGGCGTTCCTTGTGCCGGAGCCGAACGCGCCGTCTTGTGAGACCTCGGGGACTTCGGGGTAAAACTGCGCTATATATGAGAGCATATATTGAAGCCTTGCGGCCAGCCCCCCGCTGAAACCCAAACTGATAACCGTATTCGGCGGGATTGTGCCCGTGACGACGCGGTCGCCTTCGCTCGTCAGCTCGGCGAGCTTCGTGACGGCTACATATATATAAGATATCCTGTTCCATGTTGCCCTGTCAACTATGCCTGTTTGAGGCAAAGAGAAAATCTGCTGGAACGTCCTCACCGCGCTCACCGTATCCGTCCCGTATATCCCGTTAGGGTTTGATATGTTGGGGAGCAGCGGATAGTTCTGCCTGATGCGGTTCAAATATTTTTGCATTGTCTCCACATCAGGCCCCTGTTTCCCCTGTGACAAAGGCGCCCCGGGAAATGACTCGGTTATCGAGGCAACAGGCGCGGTGTCGATAAAAAGGTCGTCGGGATAATAATAATGCAGTATTTGCATGGGGGAGTAGCCTCTTTCCGCCAAATCGACCGTCCCCCACTGCTTCATTCCGGGGCAGCTCACCGTCCTGCCGTCGCAGAATTCGGTAAAAAACGGCTCGTTATGCCCCGGGCGGCGCAGGTATTCGCCCATAACCCTGTCAACAATAACGGCGATATTCGTAAAAATATCGCGGCCCTCCACAAAATACATATCGGTTGCGGTAGAGGATGTAATATCAAAGTTGAAGCCCCTTATGCGGTACCATTCCGTATATACCCGGTTGAGCGCGAAATTTATGATGGCGCGGATATTCGCTTCCAGCGAGGCGTTTGGCCAAGTCGGGTATATTTCGCTTGATGTAACATTTTTTACATATAAAGGGAATGGAACCCTGATGTTTCGGGCGTTTGCGTCATTATATCTTCCCAAATGCACGGTGATAAAATCGGGGATGATTACCCGGTGCAATATCCTTCCGGGCGGGTCCGACGGCGGATCCTGCCGGTTTCTCGGCGTGTTCAACACTTGCTGGTGCGGCGGTATGTTTGTCACATGATCTCGGTCGCCGCCACCCGTAACAGGATGCATTTCCACTTCCTGCAAAGCTTCCACTGCGTCGAATATTTGCACGCCGTTGATTATTTCGGTAACAAACCCGGGGAAACTAACCTCCACCCGGTAAACGGAATAAGCATCGCCCGTATAATCCGGGTTTAGCGTGAGAGATTTGTCCGGCGCGTACAGAGGCACCGTTTCGGTCCTGC
>Ga0123353_10016628_pt1 | contig 10762 bp, 4 predicted proteins | sample TergutLab28metaG_3_FD_92763 | JGI IMG/M metagenome (GOLD analysis project Ga0123353, IMG submission 92763) | Labiotermes labralis P3 segment gut microbial communities from Petit-Saut dam, French Guiana - Lab288 P3 | ecosystem: Host-associated > Arthropoda: Insects > Digestive system > Gut ... | reverse complement strand
GAGAAAAAAGTTTTTTTTTTTTTTATCAAAATTTTTGTTTTTTAAATAAAAATTGAGGTGGGTTGGTGGGGAGTGGGTGGATACCGTGGGGGGGGGGGGGGGGGGAACCTTTATGTTCACTGCTGTGACGAACTCTAATGTCACATGATAAGTAAAATGTAATATTATGCTATAAAAGTCACAAGAAGTTGCAGTGTATGGAGTAACACTCTTGTTCAATTGCTGGCTTTCTGAAGTTTCAGCAAACTTAGTTAAACTTGTTTGTGCTGAACACTTTAAGGCCCACTGATTACTTTATTTACAACTACGTTGAACATTCAGAAATTCTACATTCTGCCCATGCAGTATATTTCTGTTATTTTTATGGATCTCTGAATGACCAGTGATTGTTTTCCTATATGTCATTAACTGACTGGTTTTTATAATTGAGGCATAATATGTTTACTGCTCAGTACAAGCTGTGTCCTTAAATATCCTTCAGGTTAGTTGTTGTCTGTAAAGGGTGAATGATAAGTGAGGGAAGTGTTCCTGTTTGGATCCATTCCAGGTTAGATTTTGACAGTGCATGAATTGTTGATGCAGAGGTTTAATAATATACAAATGTATTGTCCCAAATTACATGCCATGAAGCTGGGGAGGAGGATGTAAATAATATTTGCATTACAGCTAATAGTTGATTCTACAGTAACTTAACTGATGTATATGAAAGAATGTTTACCTAATACACATGGAGTGCTTTTGTTGCACCCTCCTGACAGCATCGATCCGAAAGGTTCCAAGCAGCAATGTGTGTATTGACATTTTTGTTTTGTTGTCTCTTAAATCATTGTTGTGAAATTATTTTATTTGTGTAGCAAGAGGCCTATAGAAACAGTGCAAGTGTGTTGTGCAATGTGTATTTTTCTGTTACTGAACAAAATATTCAGATCATATTTTTCCAGATATATGTTCAGTTATTTGCATACAGTTTACACGTACGAAGAACTGATTTTGAAAATGGTACATGGTAGGACAAAAGAAATTACATGTCATATTTGCTGCCTTGTAAGACATTACAACTGATAACATGCACCCTATAATTCAGAAGGCATTTTTGTAGATTTAATAGCCTACTTTTGTAACAAGTTACCACCTGGTGTTAAGACAGAGGACGATTTTTGGGGGTATTTTGCAGGAATGAAGTGTCTTAAGAGGTTGGATGTGCAAAAAGGATTTGCTTTGGTGTTACCAGTTTTCTCAAGCCTTACACATTGCACCTAATTGTGTGATGAATCAGTAAATACTGGTTCTTGGGTTGTTATGTGGTAGTAGTAATGTCCATCCTTCAGTGAGGTTTTCCTTAAAGAAGCTATGCTGAAATTAGGAAATTGCATGTTTGTTATAACACCCTGATGAATATATTGCAGCCAGGTTTTTGTTATTTACCCTAATGGTGCCACAAAAAAGTGATCACTTTCAGAATTAAACAGTAGCCAGGCAGTAAAATACAGTCACACTCTGTTATAACACCATGAGAGGTAATTTGTGTTGTTATAAATGAGTGTTTTTCTAACTGAGAAGTATAATGTCACAGCTAACAGGAATTAATCTATACCACAAAGTATCTGAAGCTATAGGTGAGGTGTTCCATAAACAGATGTCAGGGTTCCACTGTAGTTGTGATGGTAGATTGTTTTTGCACCATTTGGATGACACCTATTAAGCAGAGCAGAATCAGGAATGGAGAACAATGTAAAGAAGTTGGTATAAGTTGCATTAAATAATGTGTATTTTATTAAGCCGCTTTGGTCGTAATGTATCACATTTCTTCTCAACTCTTCATTATGGAGAGATGTTATCAATGATCAATAACTTAAAAGAAAAAATATATATATATCTGTATTTTAAATTTTGATATAATTTAGTGATGTCGCAGAGTCAATTGAATGCTTGAGACGTACCAGGACTTCTGATTTATTCTGTACCTTTGAAATGACACAGGATGTTTATTGGATAATTGAAGAAATAACAGAACAAGAAAAGGTGAAAATTACCTTAATTATAGGGTGCATATATGTTGCGTGTGTGAGTGTAAGATAATTTTTAAAACATTTTTATTGATACTGTTCTTACTGTCTTCCAACTTGCTGTGCCCTATCCATCCTTTTGAATCTGTCGGTAGTAGATAATATTGTTAGAAGCAAGGACTGGTCTCTGTTTCATTACAACTGAAATTGGCACTGCCTTGACTAAATTATCATTCATTAATCATACAGTGATGTTCATTTTCTGGTTCTAAGGAGGTGGAGGGGAAATAATTTAGAACTGTAAAAAAATATTTTTTCTGTTAAGTGTTTTGTTTTAGGTAATATGGCTTTTTCCCTGTGGAGTTAGAAAATGTGTTACAGCATATTACAGCAGTGGATTTTGGTGTACATGCAAAAGTTACAAATGGCCAACAGATTCATGTTAGTGTGTGTGTGTGTTTTATATACAGTGTGCCTAAATAGGGAACTGACCTAATGGTTTGAGAGATGTGTAGATGACAAAGAAAAAGTGTTTTACAGCTTTGTTTTGATGAATTGGAAAATCGCAGTGTCATAGTTTAATTGTATCCTTTGTTTTCATGTTGACACCAATAAGGGATGCAAAGGCATATTGTGTTTATACCATAATTGTTACTGCATTTACACCATTATTTATTTGATATTTGATTAGTCTGGTTGACATTTGAAAGCCCAGGGTTTAAATTGTCAGTACACCCCACTAGTCAAGGGTTGAGCATCAAGAACATTGCTGTTAGTGCATGATTTTGACCCATTTGATGCTGCGCCACTCACCAGTGCATCTGGTAACAAATTGTCATCATTAGGCCTTAAAATGTTCAATACTTGTGAAGCAGAAGATGCAACTGGATTAAATCACTCTTGAACTAAGTATCAATTACAGAAGGCTCAGAGAAGTTTAGCCAACATGTTTATGGTTAAATTATTACCTTTATTTACATCTGGACCATTCCCATCAGTGTAGAATAAAATGCTTGAAATTATTATGTTAATGACTGGAAGTGAAGTGTATTTGTTTCAGTTACAGTATAAGCGTAGTGAAACTGTATTTTCATGTGTGTTTGTGATGGACAAAGTGGCATTGGGACAATTTTTTCTCCAAGTACTTGCAGTTTTCCTCCTTTAGTATTATTTTATGAATGCCATATACATTTCTTTCATCTACAGTTGACGTTGTTTAATAGTGGTTGAGTTTAAACAAACAAAACACTAAAACGAAACTCCTGTACATTCTGGTTGCTGTAAAAGTAGTTTTTGGTCTTGGAACAGCTTTTCCATTGGCATATCATTCCTTTTCTCACCAGATAGTTGCATATTCATATTGCTACTTCTAAAATTATTAGGTTGGTTGTCTGCTCGAACAGTTAACTTTGCCTGAGAATTCTTTTCCTCTGTCATATATTGCTGCGTCAGTGGGTAATTGGTTAATCAGTTCATGACATTTAGAAGCAACTTGGTTGCCGCATCTTCAACGGCTTCCTTGCAATGCCAGGAGCTGATTACTCAATGATACAGTATCATATCCCAGAAAAATGTAATCCTCAGCTCCATAGCTCTGAAAATCTCAGAACTCACTGACTCTCATTGCATGGTCTGTAGTATTTTGGTATGCTTCGAGTGCCACCATATGAAGCAGTTGATAAGTGTGGTCTGGCAAATTTGATTTTGCAAAGTGCTTTTCCAAATAATTCAGTTGTGAAGCAGATCTTCAGACATTCTCAAATAGAAGAGAATAACAATATAGAAATTACTATCTAATGAGTCTTCTTTATTGTAAAAGTTCATGTTTCATTTTAAATGCCCGTGAAGTGATAATAAACATTCTGGATTCAAGGAGGAGCAGTTGAGAGTGGTGTCTTTTATCATCTGTTAGTGAAACATGATCTTACTGGTATGCATTGGTGAACAGGTCATTGCAAGACACTTTGGAGCACAGTAGTGACAGCATGTCTGAAGAACATGCCAGAATGAGTCATGATGTAACAGCAGATTAACAAAAATTGTTTTGTCTAATAGAAGTATACAACTGTTATTCTAATTTACATTTTGATAACAAGTCAGATTTTGTTATATCAAAATGCATGTCAATTATGTCCTTGTTTTTATATAATATTTGGATAGCTTTGTTGTTTGATGTTTGAAAATTTTTGCTTACTATATGTGCAGGTGTACAATAATTTTTTGATGGAAGACATCACGATGTGCTAGGGATATACTAAAACATTGATTAATATACGTCAAGCACAACTATTTAACGTGTACAAGGCTACATGTTTCGACCTTTTTAAACGGTCATCATCAGGCCTTCTAGCAGATTGAGTCAACAGATGCTGTGTACATGTTGGGATCCCAATGTGTTTACATTGATAAAATACATAAAATCTAGCAACTCGGTTACATAAGGAGGAGTGATATTTGTTTTGCATAACTATAGTTGTTAAAATGTTTAAAATATTGGATGGGTGTTACAATTATAATATTAGGTCCCGTTAATATCTAAGCATTCCTTGGAAGTTGTGGAAATTTCTTGAGTGACGAAGTGTGTCCCTTGTTAGTGGAGCTCAGCTTGGGTTGTGTGTGTTGTCAAATAATCTCTGATACAACGAACGTATCCTGTGGAGTTATGGTGTGTACTGATTGGTGAGGATCAATTTTCTGTTTATCTTGGTATGTCATATGGGATGTGCTGGCTTTTCATCACACGTAGTCTTCTGTAATGTAATAATCAAAATTTGGATAATATCAATTTATTTGGATAATATTAGTTTAAAAAGGTCGAAACATGTAGCCTCGTACACATTAAATAGTTGTGCTTGATGTAGATTAATGTTTTAGTACAATAATTTGTCATTACTTTCCAACACATTGGTGCAAAGAATTTGACTTAGTTGTTATACCTTAATTGATATGTACCTGAAATGTTTGTAAATTTATATGTTAAACCTGATAGTTTAAGAACATAAGGTAGTATATGTCATTAAAGCAGACTGGGAGTGAATTTTATTATCATGTTGTGAATAAAAGACTTCATGTGAACATAGGTTATATTATGGAGCAGAATATGAAATAAATATGGTATCATACTTTCGTTCCAAATGTTTTTATGATTCATGGCCCCAGATAACAGTTGTGGGTTTTCTGATTAGTGGTACTTGGTGTCTCATGTTGTATTGTACAGATGATAGGCTTCTAATCCAAGTGCTACTCATCATGTCAAACTCTGCAGGGTTACATTAAGCTGCTTGTACATGATTTGTTTTTGCTTCTTGTCTTTGTCATCTTCGTGCCTTTGCTTTATATTCCGGTGCATGCTTCAGAATTCTACTTACCTTCATTCCATTAATGTATTATTAGTGGCCTCTTTTTGTGAGATGTCTGTTTTTCAAACAGTAGAGCCTGGAAGTCTGTGACATATGATCTGGATTCTGACCTTTTGTGATGAATTCTAATAACATTATTCCAACCTTTGTGACTGGTTCTAGTTAAGTAGGATGAGACCACATGTTTGGTGAGTTAGCTTCCCCCCTCTTCTGCTATAAAACATATCTCTGTTAGCTCAGTTATACTCTCTTGTTCATTCACTGAGTTTGGTTTTCTTTTATTCTTTATGGAATAAGACTAATGGCACTTGTTTAATATATATTATTCTTTCAAAAAATGTTTTTATTTCAGTAAGAACCAACTAACACTGTTCATAGTTTCTGGTGTTATTTTGTATCTTTATGGTGATATTTCATAACATATTGGAACAAAATAGGCATTTTACATTGACATGTAATCTGATGTTTATGATGGCTTTATTGGTCCAAGTGGATCACAGACGTTAGGACTCTTTTGTACTGCATTGGTGAAGCAGTCCAGCTATACCCAGGACATGTTGAACCCTCCTTTTTGCTTATGTTATGGCTTTTCAGGGTTATGGCAGTGAAATGGATGGTGTTGACTATCATTTCAGAGGAAATTTTGAGCCTCAAAATGTACACAGCAGGTTACTGTGAAATACTGGAGGCTGGCTGTCATAACTTAGATGCACACAATATAATTGCTGTGAAAACCTCCAATTTCACTTACACTGCTTAAAGTCTTTCATTGTCCTTTTGTTAAATACATATTCTTCACTAGCCAGTTTCACAGTATATGTTATTTTGATGTTGCATTTTATTGTTTTTGCTCCTGGTGTCATCTGATAAAATTTGTGTTAATAATGTACTTTGTTTTGTTGTGAGAGGAGTTATTTTATTTCCATATCCCTCTGTGGTCTGAGTTTAGACATTCTGGGTACCATATTTTAATCCTTAAGTGAGTTACACTCTTTGAATACCATTGTCACACATTCTCATAGATGTCCCTTTGGTGATACTTATTTGTGCCATAATCTGTAATACGTTGCTTTTAGCTAGTAGGATGTGATTGCTGGCATATTGTATCATTGTTCTGTTACATATGAGCTGGATTACAAGTACATGGGTCATGACACAATTTTGGTTCATTGCATCGTAACCCAGAAGACGATGATATGAATCTACATGATCATGAAGACCTCAGACCATTGTGTGAATTCCATTTGTTAGTAGCAACAGATTCTTAGATGTTCCCATGCTCTGTGTACCAGCTGCAATCCATGAACCACCATTTATATATATTCCCAGGAATTATGTCTCAATTGTACTGGAATTTCTGTGCTTTAAATTAGCCATTATTGAAAAGCGGCCGATATAACTTGAGGTGCGAAAACTTTTACGTAGAGACTCTTTGATATCTGATAATGACTTCCATGAAACACAAGAGACACATTAACATTTTCTCCCTGGTGAATTTCCTGATATTTCCTTATTTACATTTTGAGTTGTGCTGAAAATACTGCTTCTGAGTCTTGTTCATAATGTTTTCATTCAATGCTAATGTATGCTATCAGTATGCTAAGTTACATAGTTGTTGGTTTTGGATTTCGAATACTTGGGTTCTCTTGGCAAAAAATTCACTCCCAAGCCTAACATTGTATAGCGGTACCTCAGCAGATGTTTGCTGCGTGTGCTGTGCCCATGTTGTGTGAATGTCATGTTTGTAATTACAACTTTATGACCCTCAGTTTAAGTTATAACCAAGGCAGGTTCCTGTTGGATTGTCTCTGAAGTTACTACAGAATGACATAGATTACAATAAAAATTATGATTTTTCTTGGTTCACACTTTATCATATTGCTGGTACCCAGCCAGACTGTAAAGGCAGTTTTGCAATAGCTTACTGGATTTTAAATAATACATTGCATATATAAGGGCCATGTCTATTTAGTTATATATATATATATGTATATATGCATTACAGTTTGAGCAAATGGAAGAAATGAAAATAGACAGAAAAGTTATTTTTTGTTGACAGAACTAACAGTTTTTAGGGTGTTGTAATTATTCTTTTTAACAGATATACTGCTCATATCATGTCTAAAACAATCTGGCAGCTAAATTTTTTTACATCTAGGAGCAGTCTGTTATAATATTCTTCATAAAAATTAAACTTAATGTAATGTTTTGTTCTGGAGTTTTTCAAATTTTGGGTGTTGTTCATGTGTGAACTATTACCGAGGAGAGCAGGTAAAGCCCTCGTTTACAAAAATCAGTCTGTAGTCTATACGATGGTTCAGTAAAGAATCACGTCTCCTTTCCAAGTTGTGCATGTGACAGGTAACAAGTGTACAATCATTTCCATCCAGTGCCAAGGTTAAGAATGCACCCCATCTCCGCTATATGCCGTCATGGCATGGTGCTTAATTAAGCACTGGCACAGCTTTAGCTTCTACATTTGCTCACATATTGAACACATCAGAAGCTACAGAAATTTTGATGCCATTTAACAACCAGCAGTATTAAGCATAGGCCAAAAACATACCTAATTATGATCAGGATTTACCCACAATTAGTAACAAGTAAAATAGTTTATATTGCATACATATCTAAGAGTAAATACAGAAAATAAGATTCTTTCCTCAGTTAATCATTTTGGGATTGCTGCTTATTACGTTTTACATGTGTACTGCATATAATTTTATAAAAGCAATTCACAACTTCATTGGAACAGGTTGAAAATTTTGTAATTGACAGCCTAGAGAGCAGTTGCTATGGTGAAATGCAGTAACTTCGCAGGTAATAACTTTGCCTAAATTTGAGCTTGTCCTTGGGTATAATGTATTCCAAAGTAATACGATAAGTTAAACTGTCCTTTGCTGTGGACAAGTTGAATGTGCTGTTGTGTTGTTGGGCAATCAAAAGGACTTTCTGTCAACTTCATATTCCATGCCTACTGAATCCTCATACTTTTGTCTTTTGTTTGACACATTATATCCAGATAATGGATTGTAAGTGAAATATGAAGTTCCAGTTTTGTGTATAGATTTGGGGACGAATACTAATATTTTATACAAAGGATGTGGAGATATTGTAGATGTATAGTGTATGAAGTGATATGAGGACAAACTGTAAGTGTTAAGTAACTATACTTAAGATATTTATTGGTACTAGTAGAAAAAGGCAGTGGTTGGAAATTTGTGTTACTTTAAGGTTATGTTGTTTTTTAATTTTATATACATTTGTTTTCAATTCATTGTGCTTATGTTAGCTGTGCATAATTCATTATCAAAAATCTGATAAGCTGAAGCCATAAGATGTATGCTTTGGTGTATCCACAGAAACCACACCTTTAGTGCACCAGCTGTGGTAACCATTGGACTATTTTAATCCTCAATGCAGGAAATATATGTTTTTTCTACAATAATGTCATAGCTCAGTTAGCAGTGCTTTATACATGACTCAAGTTGTGCAGCCAGATTTTTTCTGTCCTGAATATAAATAGAGGTGTTGATGTTGTGTTTATTTTAAGAATTTGTTGATTATTCTAATTATTATTTGATTGAATAGATATTACAGTAAAGAAACCCACTTAGTAATGGATAAAGTACAGTATGTGGAAAATGTTTGCAATGTGTGTTGGTTTGTTGCTATGAAATTGTATATCATTTGGGACCATTTGAATCTGAAAAATAAATAATGAAACAATAGTCTCTTGATGGTAGTTGTGTTTTGCCCTGTACTCATCCTTTTCCATACCTTGTGCTTCATTCAGTCCTTTTTGAAATACCAGTGCAGTATTTTCTTGGTGTGTGGCATTACACTGTGTTTTATAATATGAAACCAAATGTACTTTTCACTCAGTGTACACAGCTTAACTGGTAAACAAATTCCTTTTTGTTTGCAGTAACTGTCTACATGTTCCTGCAGTGCACTAAAGCCATCTTCATAAAATGCAAGATCTCACAACCACATTGAATTTATGTATACATATATACAGGTATTTCAGTTATGCAGTTACGTCATTCCGCCGAATAACAGACAACTACCTACTTTCATCATCACAGTTAAAATAGATGTGATCCAATTGCAAATTTCTGTTGTGAAAACAATAAAAGTGCTAGCGCAGAAGAAAAGTGTTTAAATCTGTTGTGTAAATTCTGAGTCCAGACTTATTAAAAACCGCATTTCGTACGAGTGCTTCATTACTGGTGAACCTAATAGTATATAAAAAAGTGCAAAACATTATGGATTATTTTCATAACATTTAGATGTATTGCGTAAGTGTTACGAGATTTCATGGTAAAAGTACTTATCATGTACATGCTTTTTTAAATTTACGAGGTCCGACTGTAAAATAATGAGACTAATTTTTTTCTTGCTGTACTGGCAATACTGCAGCCCGCCAACACCGACAGCCGTTTACCTTGATCCTTCCTCTATCCCGACTTGCAGTGACAGGCCTTTGCAGTGACTCATTGTGGAGTAGGTGCCTGACGTGTTTGCGAACCTCGTCACGAAAATGGAAGCACGGAATATCACTCAGCGGTATGCCATCTTTTTTTGTGTTAAATTCTGTGGCAGTGCCACCACAACACATGGAAAACTTCAGCAGGCCTTTGGAGATGATGCAATGTCAAAAGCACAAGCCTTTCACTGGCACAAAATGTTTTCTGAAGGCAGAAACATCGTTGAAGACGAGCAGCGCAGCGAATGACCATCAACAACACGGACAAGTGACAACACCGTACGAGTACGAGAACTTGTTCGATCCGATCGAAGATTGAGTCAAAGTGATTGCTGATGAAGTGAACGTGAACCGGGAAGCTGTTCGTCGGAAACTAACTGAAGAATTAGGGATGAGAAAAATTTGTGCCAAGATGGTGCCCAGAAATCTGACAGAGCAACAGTGGGATACGCGGGGGAGGGTTTGTGCTGAACTGCTGGAACAAGTGGAAGCCGACCCAGAGTTAATGGAGCGAGTTATGACTGGTGACGAGAGTTGGTTTTTCCAATATGATCCAGAGACCAAACGCCAAAGTTCGAAGGGATCACCAAGGCCAAAGAAAGCACGCATGTCCAAGTCAAAAGGGAAATGCATGCTTGTGTGATTCTTTGATTCCATGGGTATAGTTAACAAAGCGTGGGTTCCCACTGGACAGACAGTCAATCAATATTACTACAAAGACATTTTTGAAAGACTCATAAAGTGAGTCTTACGGTTTCGTCCAAACATTGCCACAAACTGAATCCTTCACCACGACAATGCGCCAGCCCATGCAGCGTTCTCTGTAGCGCAGTTTTTGACATCCAAAGGCATTACGGTGATGCCGCAGCCTCCTTACTCACCTGATCTCGCGCCCTGCGACTTCTTAT
>Ga0123353_10016627_pt1 | contig 10762 bp, 6 predicted proteins | sample TergutLab28metaG_3_FD_92763 | JGI IMG/M metagenome (GOLD analysis project Ga0123353, IMG submission 92763) | Labiotermes labralis P3 segment gut microbial communities from Petit-Saut dam, French Guiana - Lab288 P3 | ecosystem: Host-associated > Arthropoda: Insects > Digestive system > Gut ... | reverse complement strand
TACTTTGTCCGGGTATTCAAGCGACAAATAATCCGCCACACCCCGTTCAGTACCTACAACAACAGGCTTTTCACTTTTTTTTATAAAATCAATAATCTCGGACGTGGAGCCTGTCATATCGGCGTGTTTTAAAATATCCTCCCTGCATTCGGGATGAAAAGCGAAAGCCGCGCCCGGATGCCCTTTTTTCGCGTCCAGAACCATTTCTTCCGTCAAGGCGTCGTGGACGGGGCAGCAGCCTTCCCAAAAAATAAAATTTTTTTCGGGGAATTTCGTTTTTACATAAGCCCCTAAATTTTTATCGGGGATAAAAAGTATTGTTTTCTCTTTGAGCCTGCTTAAAATCCTGACCGCGCTGGAGGATGTGACGCAGACGTCCGCAGCAGCCTTTAATTCAGCGGTGGTGTTGACATAGCAGACCACGGCGGCATCCGGGTTTTCTTTCTTAAAGGCGTATACCCGCTCCGGATTGATCTGTTCCGCCATAGGGCAGGACGCTTCAGGCGCGGGCAGTATGACGTCCTTTTCCGGCGACAAAATCTTCACAGTTTCGGCCATGAACCGCACGCCGCACATGATAACGCGGGGATGGCCCGTGCCCGCCGCCGCCTTTGACAGGGCGAAGCTGTCGCCCGTTATGTCGGCGATATCAAGCACGTCCGGCGTCTGGTAGGTGTGGGCGAGGATCAGCGTGTTTGTGTGTTTTTTTTCTTTTTTAATTAATTTTAATAAGTTTTTTTCCATGTCGCACCATTGTTTCGTAGGGGCTGACGACCCTGTCCGTCTGTATTATAGATTCATCTTATTCAAGGGCGGACAGGGTCGGCCGCCCCTACGGGATTTCAAATATAGTATAAATTATATTATAACACGGAAAACCTAAAATTAATATACCATTTTGGCAAAATGCAAAGAAAAAAGGCGGGACGCAGATTTACGTCCCGCCTTTATAAGGATTTATATTATTTATAATGTTATGAAACCAAATCAAGGGAACCCGTTTTTTCGCCGTCGTTCATATTATACGCGGCTATGGCATTGTTTGTCACAACATACACGGTGTCGCCTATATACGTCCCCCTGAGGTTGTAATTGTAGTTATAAACGTCGTCCGGGGCGTATTTATACGAAAAACCGAGCTTTTCTTTTTCAGTGTCGGCCGTAAACGTCTGCAAAAACAGGGATTCGTAATAATTGTAATTCGTGCTGTGGATAAGGCTGACAGGGAAGCCGTAAAGGCCTTTTGACGGCACGGACATTACGGCCTTGTGGGAAGTATCCGTAATGCGGGCGTGGTTTATCTCCAGTTTGTCGGCTTCGCGTGGTTTTTTCGGGTCTTTTACGTCAAAGAGGGATATTTTTACCCCGTCTGTCTGGCCGTTTTCGTCGCCCGACACCCCGAAGCCCAGCATATAGCCGTCCCCGATGGGATGGAGGTACTGCGAAAAGCCCGGGATTTTAAGCTCGCCGTCCGTTTTCGGGTTATAGGGGTCGGAAAGGTCGAGGACGTAAAGCGGGTCGGTCCGCATGAAGGTCACGACATAGCCCGCGTCGCCCATAAACCTGACGGACTGGATGGTTTCGTTCTTCCCCAGGCCCGTGACCGCGCCTGTGACCCTGAATTCGCCGTCGAGGACGAAAACGCTGTTGGTTGTGCCTCCATAGGTGTATTCCGTGGTGGCTATCCTGAAAAACCCTTTGTGCTCATCCATTGAGAACTGGTTCAGAGGCTCGCCGGGGACTATGCCATAGCCTTTGCTTTCTATTCCGCCTTTTATTGAAAAGGCGAAAATTTCCGTGGCCGTGGAATAGTTTCTCCACCACATGGAGGGGGGTATGATAGAATCGACAACAAGGCCAGCCGCATTATCCTCCATGTCAGCTTCCGTATACAGGGCGGTTGTAATTTCATCTGCCGGGGCTGCTGACGGTTCACTGAAAACCTCAACAGTTTCAGCCTCATCATAGCCGCGGGGTTCTTTTACCGCTTCGGTTGTCATTTCGGGCATGGTTTCCGTTACCACGTTTTTATTTTCCTCGTCAAATTTAACGTTTACATTATAAACGACATTGGCGATATAAAGGCTGTCGGAAGTGCAATAAGCGTTGCTGCCTCCGCCCAATATAGCCTTGCCGTCCGGTTTTTGATCCAAATCCGCAAGGTTTACGCCGGATATCACAAGATAGCCGTTGTCGGCCGCTTTATCGCCCTTTATCATAAGGATATCATCGACCGCGATTTTCGCCCCCGCGATTTCCGGCACGCAGGCGCCGCGAAGGTTGGGGGCGTAAAGGTTTACGTAATAGCTTGACATCAGTATCAGTTTGCCGTTTGTCACGCGGCTGGAAAGGCAGCTCCCGTCCTGCGTGAAGATTTTCAAAAACTTCGGGTTCGCCCTGTCGGATATGTCATAAAAACAGGCTACTGTAAAGGATTTTCCGTCCCAATTGCCGTTTTTGTCATAAGTTTCGTGGCCGTAGCCGCCTACGACGGTTAAAATATTTCCGCTTACGTACATTTCCTCCGGGCTTATCCACACGGTCGCCATCCCGCCCTCGGGTACTGACGGGGCAAGCTCCCTTTCCGCGTCTGCCGACACGTTTATTTTTGAGACGGCGCTCATCCCTGTCCCGGAGGTATCGACGATAGCCACGCGGCAATCGGGGCTGCTGTTATAAACCTCGCCCTCTCTCCCCCGGTAATGATAATCGTACATATCCCTTGACAGGGCATAAAGGTACCTGCCGTCGTTTTTGATTATGTCGCCCTCGTCCACGTTATCGACCTGGAGGTTGGTCCGGCCGTATTCATCCCCTCCGAGGCCTGTGTCCGCCCTGCCATATTCCAACATATCTGATTCATCAATACCGGCGAGCATTCCTCCTGCGTCCATCTTCTCTTCCGGCATTGCCGCAGCCATCGTTTCCGGCATTGTCGCATCTTTATCGCCGGATGAATAATAATATGCGTTCCAATTATCTGCCCGCTGTTTTTCAGCGTTATATTTGTTTAAAAACAGCGTTTCAATTTCTTCATAACTCCCCGGTGATTTGATATGTCCGCCGCCGGCGGCATAAGGCGCGGGATTGTTTTCGGTTCCGACATCAGCGGGAAAAGTCGTGCCTGTGTTTTCAATATCGCCAATGTTTAAAACAGTTTCGTTTATATTTTCGTTTTCCGCCGGCTTAGTGTCAAAGGGGATAAAAGCATTATTTTCTATATTAAATACCCCCGACAGCGAAAGGCTGCCTATAACAACGGCGAAAACGGCGGCAATGGCGGCGACGCGCATAAATGCCCTGTGATTTTTCCGTTTAGGATTAAGCAGGGTTACGGGAGCCGTGGTTTTTTTAGCCAAAACGCCTTTTTCAACGTGTTTTTCGATATTTTCCGCCGAAAGGCCGGCGGGCAATTCGGCGGCGGGGTCTTTTTCTATTGCTGTTTTTATATATTTAATTGTTTTTTTATCGGTATTTTTCATAATGTTAATTCCTTTCGTAATTTTGCGAGCGACCGGGACAGTTTTGACCTGACGGTTGACGGGGGGCAGCCCAGAATTTCCGCTATCTCGCCGCTTTTATAACCGCCGACAGCGCTTAGAAGGACTACGGAGCGGTCTTCGGGGGAAAGAGCGCTCAACAGATCCGCGATTTCCGACCCGCCGGCGGATACGGAGGCGTTTTCGTCCCTCAGGGTGTTTTCGACATCCTCCAAAGGAACGGAAGGCGCGCTTTTCGGCGATATGTAGTAAGATTTGCATATATTTGAGAGGATCTTAAAAAGCCATGATTTAAAAACGGAGCAGTCGCGCAGGTCCTTAATGTGAGTAAAAGCCGTCAAAACCGCGCCCTGCACGGCGTCCTCAGCATCCTCTTTATTGCCGAGGCGGTAATAAGCAAAACGAAAGAGGTCGCGTGAGTAATAAGAGAAAATTTCCGCGAACGCTTTGCCGTCGCCGTTTTTTGACTTTTCCGCCAAATCTTTAAACGAATCCAATATCAGTTCCCCCCGATGAACTTCTTTGCTGTTCATAATATAAGAGTAAAAATCGGTTTATAATGTTGCAGATAAATTATAAAAAATAATTGTTGTGTTTTAAACGTTTTTGTGTTAAAATATTGAATTACAAATATAGCAATCAATATTCAGAGGCTTTTTTATATGGGTGAAAGTGTTTTGACTTCAGCGGATACGGGGGCGCAGGCTCCCATTGGGCCGGGCAGCAAAAGATATGTCAAGCCGCGTGAGATAGTTTCTTACGCCCTGACTTCATACGGCCAGAAGAACCTTAACGGGTACATAAACTCGTCAAGGCCGTTTTTTCTTCTGAACTTTTTTGGGATAACCGGCGAGCAGTTCGCGTACATAAATTTTGCAAGCATCCTTTGGGACGCCCTCGACGACCCTTTGCAGGGCATTTTCATCGACCGCTGCCGTACAAGATGGGGCAGGCTTCGCCCGTTTTTGATTTTGCCGCTGCCTTTTTGGGCCGTAACCTCAGTGCTTTTTTACGTAGTCCCCGGCTCGATGGCTCTTCAGACGCGCGCTTTTTATATGCTCGCCCTTACCATAATCAACGGGGTCGGCCTGTCGCTGAATACCGGGTGGGAACTGCTGCTTTATAATATGTCCCCTAACACGAACGAGCGCGGGACAATAGAGGCGGCTAGGAAATTCATGGAGCTGTTCACCTATCTGCCGTCCCTTGTAAAGGTTTTTGTCGATAACGCGCCGAAATGGTCGGGCTATAAGATAACCCAGGGGAGCGTATATTTATTTTCGGCGGAGCTTTTCACCGCCTTGGCGGTCGCCACCTCGGTTTACGGGTTCTATACGCTGCACGAGCGCATACCCTTGTCGTCGAAAGAGCAATTGAAGGAAAACAGCATTTTTAAATCCTTTAGGCTGGTATTTAACCGCCCCCTGATGGTTCTTATGCTTTCGGGCTTTTTCGGCGGGGTGAAAAGCAAAATAGGCGAGGCTTCAGAGGACTTTTTCTGGCTCAACTGCACGGGCAAGCTCTCGAACGGGTTTTTATGCAGCCTCTTCACCGGCTTGCCAAGCTACGCGGTGACCCCCGCTACCCCAAAGCTCATAAGAAAGTTCGGCGTCCGGTCTGTCGGGATATTTTCCGGGCTTTTCGGCGCGGCGGGGTATCTTATACTGTATATCGTCGGCTATAAGCCCACAAAAAAATTCTGGGTCAATTTTACGTGGATAACCTTTATACTGACCGTAGCCGGAGTTCCGAACAGCGCGATTTCCATATGCGGGCCTATGCTTAAAGGGGATATGTTCGACTACCTCGAATGGAAAACGGGCGTCCGCAGCGAGGGGATCGTCAACGCCCTCCAAAGTTATATGGAAAAGCTTTCCTCCAGCGTGCTGGGGCTTATTTCGGGGCTTGTTTTCAAATGGATAAAATTTACCCCTAAAAAAGATAAATACGAGAATATCGTCCCCCACACGGACAAAAAGATATTGAGCGGCCTTTTCACACTGTTCGCCCTAGCCCCGGCCATAGCGCGGCTCGGCTACGGGCTTTCCCTGCTTCTTTTTAACGTGCACGGCAAATTTAAAGAGCGGATGCTTTATGAATTGCAAGAAAAACGAAAAACGAATGTAATGCAGGATTCATAATTCATGATGCATAATTAGTCGCATTTAATTATGCATTATGAACTATGAATTATGAATTAAAAATTTTAAAAAGGCGGTATTGTTATGGATGCAGTTGCAACAGCGGTAAATCTTATAAGGAAGGGGCTGCACGCGGCGGGTATGCGCGGCGCGGAAAAATACCCGACCCCGCCCCTTGAAAAGGGCAAATTCGATTATGTGGCAGAAGCGGGCGGCGAAGATTTCGTCGTCGGCTTCGCCAAAGAAACGGTGACGCCCCCCGATATCAACAAGAAAACCTACTGGGTGGCGGGTTACGGGATGTACAAGCCCGCGTCGGCGGTTTTGGATGAAATAATGGCTCACGCGGTATGGATCGACGACAGGTCCGGACACGGCGGCATTGCCCTCGTGTCGGTTGACGCCATAGGAATAATGAAAGCGGATGTTGACAGGATAAGGGCTTCAATGAAGGGCTTCTGCGAACAGACCGGCTGCCGCGCCATACACATCTTCGCGACCCACGACCACGCAAGCCTTGACACTATGGGCATATGGGGCATGGTTCCCCTCACGGGCAGGCGCACGGCGCATCTGAACCTCTTGCTGAAGAACGTCCAAAAAGCGGTTTACGGTGCATATAACAACAGGAAGCCCGGCGCGCTGTACCACGGCACGGTAAAAGTACCCGATATGCAGGAGGACATAAGGCTCCCCGTAGTTTATTCCGACGTTTTGACGAGGCTCCGCTTTGTGCCGAACGACGGCTCCGCGGAAACCTATATAATCAACTTCGCCTCCCATTCGGAGTCCCTGTCGAGCAGCAACTCCATGGTGAGCGCGGACTTCCCCGGATATTTCAGGCGCGAAATCCTGAAGCGGACGGGCGCGGAGTGCTGCTACTGCTTGGGGGCGATAGGCGGCATGATAAGCATGAAGACGAGCGGACGGACGCTGCCGGAAAAAATCCAGCAGACTATGGATTTGGGCGTAAAACTGGCGGGATATTGCCTGTCGATAAACAATGAGCGCAGATTAAAGCCGAAAATCAGCATAATAACCCAGGAATTCTATTTTAGCGCAGAAAATTCCACGCTTATGCTTATGGGGCTTTTCAATGTGCTTCCCACGAAAAGGGAATATTCAAAAGACGCCCCATTGGGGTATATAATAAAATCAGAGCTTACCTATATGGAGCTTGACGACATAAAAATGGCGTTTATCCCCGGCGAGCTGTTCCCGGAGCTTGCTTACGGCGGCTATCTCGACGCGGAGCATTCCGCCACGCGCAAAGGCGCGGAAGCGAACCCCCTGCCGCTGTGCGAAATGGCGGGCGACCCGGACATGCTGATATTCGGCCTCGCGAACGACGAGGTGGGCTACATCGTCCCGCCCAACGATTTCATCCTTTCGGAAACCCAGCCCTATCTCGACAGGGCGAAAGACCATATGGGCCGCAACCATTATGAGGAGACGAATTCCCTGGGCCCGAATACCGCGCCGAAGATAGCTGAGGTTTTCGCGGGGGTTCTGGAGACGGTCAAGCAGGCAAAAAGAGGCCATTAATGTTATGCACTTATGCACGGGCAAAATGACGAAAACGTGAAAACGCGCTTAAACAGGGCGTTTGGCGTTTAAAAAGACCCGAAAATCCGCGTTTTGCGCGTGGTTTCGGGTCTTTTAACAAAAAAAGCAAAAATCGGCCAACTATCAAAAGGTGTTTCGACAGAGGAGCAAGCCAAAGAGGGCTATTCGATAAGGGCGCAGATTGACAAGCTCAAGAATTACATCACGATTAAGGACTGGGAATTTTACAAGGTATACGCCGATGAGGGAGCGTCATAAGGACAAAAACCCAAAAGCCCGTAGGCACAGCGTAATCGCCGTGTTTACGGGCTTTTTTTGTTTTGTGTTGACTTATATCATGTTGTTTTCAACCACCACCAAATTAAAAACACGATAGTAACTTGAAAAAAAATAATCACAGGAATACCCACCATGAACTTTGCGTGTTTGGTTTTATGCCGGACTACACGCATGGTTAAAAACATGGCGACCGAACCGCCGATTGCCGATATAAATAATAGCGTCCGTTCCTTGACACGCCATAAGCCTGATTGAGCGGTTCGCTTATCGCGAAACACAAGTCTCACCGCTACGATGTTGACAACGGTAAGATAGATGCCGATGCAAAGAAGAATGTCCGGCATCACTATACCGTGGAAAAGCTGTCTATCGCCCCTTGCAAGAGGTCTACGATGTTGGTTTTATAGGCAACGTCGGCGTTGCTCTCGAAGCCTTCCACAAACTTATAAAACTCCGAAATATCGACGACTGGCTTGCAAAATTCTTCGACCATGATTTTCATGCCGCCGTTGGCGTATTCCTCTAACAGCTTGTATTTCCGTTCTTGGTATTCTTCGTCGGACAATAAAATGCTGATGTCGTCGGTGACCGAGAGAGCGACCAAGTCCATAATCTTTTTGTCGTCGTCGTTAAAATAGCGAAGGGCGATGTCTTCGCCTGCCGATTTACTGAAAGCCAAAGGCTGTCCATATTTGAAGCCAACGGCGATAGCCATCATATAGACATCCTTCATGTTGTCAAAAAATTTGTTTTCTTTGTTGCCGAGTTCTTGGAAATACAGTTCGAACTCTTCTGATTTTCGCATTGATGACTTAGCCATTTTTAATCCTCCTCACAACAGTGTGTTCGCCGACGCTTTGTTGTTCGTCGCTAACTGGGGAAACACACTTGTTTCCTACGAACGCAGCTGGGACAGACATTGCCCCGACGGGTACGAGGTCAAAGCGGTTTATGCGATGCTGATTGAGAAGTATAACTAACCACAAAAGCAATTTGCACTTAGTCAGAAATAATTTAGTAAATCCATATTGACTTAATCGCCGAAATGGTGTATACTATAAGCGAATCCAAAAAGGAGGCGATGTTACAATGTTTATCGGTCGGCAAAAAGAGCTTGAAACACTAAGTAACCAATATGCAAAGAACGAATTCACGTTTATCCCCATTTACGGGCGGCGGCGCGTGGGCAAAACGCAGCTTATCGAGGAGTTCATCCGCGACAAGAAAGCGGTCTTCTTCACCGCCATTAATAAAGGGACTTACAAACAAAACCTTGAGCTTTTGAGCAAGGCTATTTTCGACGGCGACGAGAGCCATGCGGTTTTCGGTAGTTTTTACGATGCGCTGGAGAACATCTTTAGCCGGGCGCAAAAGGAAAAACTCATCTTTGTTATAGATGAGTTCCCCTATCTCGCGCAATCGGAGGAAAGCATCATTTCCATTCTGCAACAGTTCATCGACTTGAAATTTCTCAAAACAAATATGATGCTGATTTTATCCGGATCGTCTCTGTCTTTTATGGAAAATCAGGTGCTGGGTTACCAAAGCCCGCTGTACGGCAGACGCTCCGGGCAAATAAAATTATTGCCGTTGGATTTCCGAACCGCTCGAGAGTTTGCGCCGGGGCTTTCAAAGCTCGACCAGGCGGTCATGTACGGTGTGACGGGTGCGATTCCGAAATATCTGTCGCTGTTCAATGATAGTCTGTCCCTTGACGATAATATAAGAGGGCAATATTTCGACCGCAACGCTTATCTGTTCGAGGAAACCGACAACCTGTTAAAGCAGGAGTTCAAGGAGCCGTCGCTCTACCAATCCATCATCACGGCGATTGCCACAGGCGGTTCGCAGATGAAGGACATCAAAGGCAAGACCGGCGAGGAAAGCAGCACGGTTGCTACCTACATGAAGTCATTGTTGGACACGGGCATTGTCAAAAAGGACGTTCCCGCCATGGATAAACCCGGCAGCCGCAAGACCATTTATCGATTGGAAGACGGAATGTTCCGTTTTTGGTATCGGTTCGTATATCCCAACGTATCGCTGGTTTCATTGGATAAAGGCGAAATGGTCTACGAGCGAATCAAACCGTTTATTCCTGACTTCATGGGCGAGGTATTCGAGAAACTCTGTATTGAATATATGTGGAGCGTTTACGGCGACCTGCCTTGCGCCTTCCAAAACATAAGCCGCTGGTGGGGTAACAATCCTGACCTCAAATCACAGGCGGAGATTGACTTCATCGCGTACAGTGAGGGTGAAGAGCAAGCCATCTTCGGCGAATGCAAATGGCGTAATGAGGAACTTGACTTAGCTATCGTCAAAGAGTCTCTTGAAAAATGCGAAATGTTTAAGCAATTCAAGAAAAACTATTACTATTTCTTCTCAAAAAGCGGATTTACCGACGGAGTACGTGAGTTTGTCGCCGAGCGGGACGATATCCAGCTGATTGATTTTGCTGATATGTTTGAATAAAATAACGAACCTAAGACAATGAAGGAATCCTCCGGGGTTCCTTTTTTGATGCCCATTTTCACGAAAGGAGATGCTCATGGCTTATCAATACACACCCACAAAACTCATGCTGTCTACCAGCCGCTACGATGAACGGCGGGCGGACTTCGCAGTTAATTTCATTCAAATGCTCAAACACACTACCGGCGAATGGTTCGGGAAACCATTCCACCTCATGCCGTGGCAGGAGCAAATCATCCGTGACATCTTCGGCATTGTCGGCGAAGACGGCTACCGGCAATTCCGCACGGCTTATGTGGAAATCGGCAAGAAGAACGGTAAATCCGAATTGGCGGCTGCCATCGCTCTTTACCTTTTATTTGCTGACGGTGAAGCCGGAGCCGAGGTTTATTCCTGTGCCGCCGACATCAACCAGGCATCAATCGTTTTCAACACCGCCAAAGCCATGGTGGAACAATGCGGCGACTTGAATCAGCTTTCAAAACTCGTGCCGTCAACAAAGCGGATAATCTTTCCGCACACCAACAGCTTCTACCGGGTGCTGTCCAGCGAAACCAAGTCCAAGCAGGGCTTTAATGTGTCCGGGCTTATTTTTGACGAGTTGTTCGCCCAGCAGACCCGCGAGCTTTTCGACACAATGACCAAATACACAGGCGACGCCCGGCGGCAACCGCTCTACTTCCTTATAACTACAGCGGGCAGGGATAAAACATCAATCTGCTATGAAATCCATTGTAAGGCAAAAGCGGTGCTGGACGGTTCAAAAATCGACCCCTCATTTTACCCCGCCGTGTTCGGCAT
>Ga0123353_10016626_pt1 | contig 10763 bp, 10 predicted proteins | sample TergutLab28metaG_3_FD_92763 | JGI IMG/M metagenome (GOLD analysis project Ga0123353, IMG submission 92763) | Labiotermes labralis P3 segment gut microbial communities from Petit-Saut dam, French Guiana - Lab288 P3 | ecosystem: Host-associated > Arthropoda: Insects > Digestive system > Gut ... | reverse complement strand
TGGCGGCTCGTACGGGTAGTCCACCGCCTCCGCGATGTCCCCGGCATGCACCCAGCACTCGAAGGCCCGGTCCAGGAAGGCGTCCTGCAACGGCAGCGCGAACGTCCCGTACTCCACGTCCAGCCCGGACGCGCCGGGTCCGGCGAACGACACCGTACGCACCAGGCCGTGGCTCTGCTCGCGCCACAGCGACCGCAGAGTCGCCCCCGGAAGGTGCTGGTGCGCCGACCAGTGGGCGTCGGTGCGCCGCTGCGGCTCGACCGGCAGCTCGGCGTCGCCGCGGGCCCGCCAGAAGCGTGCCCTGGCCGCCGTCCCCGGCGCCCCGGGGTCCTCCTGTCCCGGCATCGGGAACCCGCCGCTCGGGCCCGGCAGGCCCAGCGCCCTGGCCACCAGGCTGTCCACGGCCGTCAGATGCGCGATGACCTGCCCGACCGTGAACTGCCGTGACACAGGGGCCTCGTCGAACCAGCGCAGCTCGACCGGCGCCTTCCAGTAGCCGTCACCCAGGTCGCGCAGCAGGGCGTCCAGCCGCGCCGCCTCCGCGTCGTAGGGCCCCGCCCACACCGGCACCGGGATCCGCGCCGGACGGCGGCCGAGGCAGCCCTCCAGCACCCGGGCGCGCAGCAGCGGATCGAGGTCCAGCGACTCCTCCTGGTGCAGCAGCCCGACGGCGTCCCGCAACCGCAGCGCCTCCTCCGCGCAGCTCGCACAGTCCGTCAGATGCACCTCGACGGCCAGCGACTCGTCCCGCGAGCAGGCCGACAACGCCCAAGCGCCCAGCAGCGACTTGAGCGTGGCGTGGTCGTAGTGCGGCAGCGCGGGAGTGGCCGGCGTCATGGCGCCACCGCCCGTCCCCGGGTCCCCGGGATCCTGACGGTCCTGCGGGTCGCCGCGGTCCGGGGAACCGTGGCGGTCCCGCGGCCCGTGGGAGCCGGCGAACGGGAGGCGCACGGGCCCGCCCGGCCCGCGCTGCTCGCGCTGGTACGGCACGCGGGGCACACCGTCGCCCTCGCCGTGACCGCCGCCGTCACCGTCGTCGCCGTTGCGGTAGGCCGCGCCGCTCACCGCAGCCCCCGGGGCTGACGTGCGTCCAGCGAGTGCGCCGGAGGGTCGCCCGGCTCCATCGCGGTGGACAGCAACTGCAGGCCCAGCCGCAGCCGGCGCCGCGCCTCGTCCTCGCTGACCCCGAGCCCGGCGGCCGCCGCGCGGTAGTCGAGCCGTTCCCGGTACGCGAGTTCGAGGGCCGCGCGCAGCGGGGCGGGCATCGACGTGACGATGAAGTCGGCGCGCGCCGCGGTGTTCGCCTCGCGGACCCGCTCCTCCACCTCAGCGGGCGAGGACTGCCCGTGGTGCTCGTACTGGCGCAACTGGTGCACGGCGTGGCGCTGGGTGAGCGCGGCGATCCAGGAGCGCAGCGAACCGAACTTGGGGTCGTAGGCGTCCGGGTTCTCCCAGACGTAGCCGAACACCTCACGGGTGATGAGGTCGGCGGCCTCGTCGTCGTCCATCACGCAGTGTGCCACGCTGTGCACGAGGGAGGCGTAGCGATCGTAGAGTTCGGCGAGCGCGGCTTCCTCGCCGCGAGCCAGCCGCTGCTGCATCTTGCGGTCCCAGCGCGGTGGTGCGGGTGTCGCCATCGCCCGTCCCCTTCGCCTCGTCCCACCTCGTCGCGCGTCCGGTTCCCCCGCACCCCTGCCCGGCGCCGGCGGTGGTATGCGTGTCCGTCCGGCCCGGAGGCGCTCTGCACCGACGTTACCGGCCGCCTGCGACGGCGTACGCCGGTTTGCACCAACCTGCTGCCGATCGCGAGCGGTTTTGGCGCTCTGTTATGCGGGTGTGACCGGGAGACGGCAGTGTTACGACAGAGAACGGGCATAGGGTCGTTGTGATGACCCCGAGTGAGTCGACGGCAAGGCGAGGTGGGACCACGTGCTGGTGACCCAGGCCGAGCAGGACGGCTGGGCAGTGGTGACGGTCGCAGGCGAGATGGACCTGACCTCCTCGCCCGCGGTCCGGCAGAAGGTCCACGACGCCGTGGCCGACGGGCGGCGCAGCGTCGTGCTCGACCTCTCCGACGTGCGCTTCTGCGACTCCAGCGGCGTGGGCGTGATGATCGGCGCCCGCCGTCTCATGCGGTCCTGCGCGGGCCGGTTGAGGATCGTGCTGCCCGAGCAGGGCGAGCCGGGGACCGTCGGCGGCGCGCACGTCAACCGCGTGCTGGCCGCCCTGGGCGTGCGCCGACTCTTCGACGTCTACCCCGATCTGGGCGCCGCCACCGACGACGCCGCACGGCCGCTGTCCGCCTGAGGCCACGGATCTCTGCGTGTGCAGGCGGTATCCGTCTGAGGCCACGGATGTCTGCCTGAGCGGACGGCCCCGGCTGAGGCCATGGATCCCTTGCTGAGCGGCCAGCCGCCGCTCGGGCCCACGGGGCACCCGCCCTCCCGTGCCCTCGCTCTCAGCCGCCCTCGCCCGACGGCACCGGGGCGTCGCCGAACTCCGCAGTACGGACGGCGTAGCCGGCGAGTGACGGCTCCAGCCGCGCGAACGCCGCGCGGGCGGTGGCGTCGAGCAGCGCGAACACCTCGTCCTCGGCGGCCCCGCGTCGCACCCGGCGCTGCGCCTCGGCGAACAGCAGCCGCAGGACGGTGCCCAGTTGGGCCGCCGCGTGGCGCGGCGTGAACGCGTCCGGTTCCTCGCCCGTGGCCTCCGCGATCACCACCGACAGCGCCTGCTCCTGGTGGTCGAACAACTCCCGCAGCCGCGCCCGCAGTACGGGACTGTCGTCGATCACCCGCGTGAAGCCGGGCCGGGTCCAGCCGAGCAGCGGGTCGTGCCGCTCCACCGCCGCCAGGTAGTCGCGGCGCACCGCGTCCAGCGCGGACTCGTCGGCGCGACGCGCGGCGACGGCCCTGGCCGGCCCGGTCACCACCTCCTCGTGCATGTCGAAGAAGAGGTCCTCCTTGCGCGGGAAGTAGTTCGTGACCGTCATCTTCGAGACGCCGGCGGCCTCGGCGACGTCGGAGATCGTCGTCCCCTCGAAGCCGCGCTCCATGAAGAGAACGGTGGCGGCGTGGGTGATCGCCTGCCGGGTCTGCTGCTTCTTGAGCTCGCGGAGCTGGGCCATGCCGGTGAGTTTAGTGGGTCGGACCAAAAAAAGTGCTTGACCCGAACCTGTGTCCGACCTAAATTTATGTCCAGTACGGAAATCTGGCGCGGAAGGCCCGCTGCGAAGACTGGCTTGGCCGGCCCGGCCTGTTCCGACCTCTCCCGGCCCGTCCCGGCCTGGGCCAGACCAGCCAGAACGATCAGATCGACCAGACGAACCGAGGAAGGTGATCCGCATGGTGCTCCGGCTCATGGCCGTCCATGCCCATCCCGACGACGAATCCAGCAAGGGCGCGGCCACCCTGGCGCACTACGCCGCGCAGGGCGTGGAGGTGACCGTGGTGACGTGCACGGGCGGTGAGCGCGGCGACGTGCTCAACCCTTTACTGGACACACCTGAGACCCGCGCCGACCTGCCGGCGCTGCGACGCCGCGAGATGGCCGCCGCCGCGGCGGTGCTGGGGGTGCGCCAGCGGTTCCTCGGCTTCACCGACTCCGGCCTGGTGGCCGAGGGTGAGCCGCTGCCGGACGGCTGCTTCGCCCGGCAGGACGTCCCGGCCGCGGCGGGGCGGCTGGCCGCGGCCATACGGGAGGTCCGCCCGCACGTGGTCGTCACCTACGACCCGTCGGGCGGCTACCCCCACCCCGATCACGTCCAGACGCACCGGGTGACGCTGGCGGCCTTCGATGCGGCCGGTGACGAGGCGGCCTGCCCGGGGGTCGGGCCGGTCTGGCAGTCGAGCAAGCTGTACTACCTGGTGGCCTTCTCCCGAGCCTGGTTCGAGACCCTCCACCACGGCATGATCGCGGAGGAGGTCCCGTCGGCGATGGGTGCGGTGCTCGACGACTGGCCGGACTGGGCCCCCGATCTCACACCCACCACCCGCATCGCCTGCGCGGACCACTTCGCGACCCGGGACCGGGCGTTTCGCGCGCACGCCAGCCAGGCGGCACCGGACAACCCCTTCTTCGCCCATCCCCGCGATCTCGAACGCCGGTTGTGGCCCACGGAGGACTACGTCCTCGCCCGCTCCCGGCGGCCGGCGCGCCTGCCCGAGTCCAACCTCTTCGACGGCATCCAGGAGTGACGCCACTATGACCCCATGGTTCAGATCACCTTCGTCCAGGGCGACATCACCGAGCAGCAGGTGGATGCCGTCGTCAACGCAGCGAACTCCTCGCTCCTCGGCGGCGGGGGAGTGGACGGCGCCATCCACCGCAAGGGCGGCCCCGAGATCCTCGCCGCCTGCCGGGAACTGCGCGCCGGTCACTACGGGTCCGGCCTGCCCACCGGGCAGGCGGTCGCGACCACCGCCGGCAGGCTGCCGGCACGGTGGGTCATCCACGCCGTGGGCCCGGTCTGGCAGCCCCGCGAAGACCGGTCGGCCCTGCTGGAGTCCTGCTACCGCGAGGCACTGCGCGTCGCGGACGAGCTCGGCGCCAAGAGCGTCGCCTTCCCGGCCATCTCCACCGGTGTGTACGGCTGGCCGATGGACGACGGTGCGCGCATCGCCGTGCAGACCGTGCGGGAGTCCGACCCCGCTGTGAACGAGGTGCGCTTCGTGCTCTTTGGTTCGGATGCATATGAGGCATTTGTCGCTCATCGGTGACGTTGAAGCACAACTCCGTGCCCGGTTACGGAGCGTCCGCACGGTGTTGTGTCCGATGCGTGACTTGTTACGCGGTGGAGTCGGGACCGTCCTCGGGTACGCTCCATCGGGTGCGCGTGCGTTCAGGGGATTCTCGAAGCGCCACTCGGCTGGGCCGGGTGGGCGTTGTGCCTGGGCGCGCTGTCCCTCGCCGAGTGCGCGGCACAGTATGCAACACCCTCCCGCCATTGCGCTGGAATATGCCCGAAGCGCTTGTTGGCGTGACCGTGGGTCAACCATGCTGGGTGATGTCCGGATCACGCACGGTGATCTTGGGCAGGCGTGAGGCGATGTGTCCGCCGGTTCGGATGGTGTGAACAGTGCAAGTTCTTCAGATGCAGCTGGAGGTCGGCGTCGATCCCGCGGAAGTCGGGCGGGCACGTCGGTGGGCGCGTTCGCGGCTGGCGGGTTCCGGGATAGGGGCCGATGAGCCGGTCGCCGAGACCCTGATCCTGCTCATCTCGGAGCTGGTCACCAACGCCGTGGTGCACACCGGTTGTCCGGCGGTGCTGCGCATGCTGTTCCCGGTCACGCCGGCCGCCCCGGTCCGCGTCGAGGTCGCCGACAACAGCGTGACCCCGCCCGCGCCAAGGCATGCCCAGCGGGACGAAACCGGCGGTCGGGGACTGGAGTTGGTGGACGGCCTCGCCGACCGCTGGGGATGGCAGCCCGAGGGTGCCGGCAAGCGCATCTGGTGCGAGGTCGACCGCGCGGTCCTCGCCTGACCTGACGCACCTGGGCGGTTCCGCATAGGCGGAACGGCTCACCTGACCTGAGCGGTCTGGAAGGTCCTGCGGTACGCCGTCGGTGAGACGCCCAGTGCGGCCTGGAGATGCTGGCGCATGGACGCGCCCGTGCCGAAGCCGGCCTGGCGTGCGACCTGGTCCACGCTCAGATCGGTTGACTCCAGCAACTGACGTGCGTGCTCGATGCGTTGCTGCGTCAGCCACTGCCCCGGGCTGAGCCCGACCTCCTCGCGGAAGCGCCGGGTGAAGGTCCGCACGCTCATCGACTCCCGCTCCGCCATCTCGCGCAGGGACAACGGCTGGTCGAGCCGGCCCAGCACCCACGCCCTGGCCCGCTCGGTGGTGGCCAGTTGGGGCTCGGGGAGTGGACGCCGCACATACTGTGCCTGTCCGCCCTCCCGGTGCGGCGGCACCACCGTACGGCGGGCGACCGAGTTGGCCACCGCCGAACCGAAGTCGCGGCGGACGATGTGCAGGCACAGGTCGATGCCGGCCGCCACGCCCGCCGAGGTGAGGACGTCACCGTCGTCGACGTAGAGCACGTCGGGATCGACCTTGATCTTCGGGAAGAGGCTCTGGAAGTGGTCCGCGCTGCTCCAGTGGGTGGTCGCCCGGCGGCCGTCGAGCAGCCCTGCCGCGCCGAGCAGGAAGGAGCCGGTGCAGATCGACACCATGCGCGCGCCCGGCCGGACGGCGGTGAACGCCTCGGCGAGAGGCGCGGTCAGCCGGCCCTCGGAGTAGACGGTCCCCAGCTCGTGCGAGGCGGGCACGATCACCGTGTCGGCCTCCGCGAGGGCGGCCACACCGTGCTCCACGACGATCGGGAAGTCGGCGTCGGTCCTGACCGTGCCCGGACGCAGGCTGCAGGTCACGACCTCGTAGAGCGGCGTCCCGTCGTCCGGGTGCCGGGCCCCGCCCAAGATCCGCAAGGGGATGCCGAGTTCGAAGGGGATGACGCCGTCCAGGGCGAACACGGCCACCCGGTGCCGGCCGGGCTGGGTGAAGACCGCGGACGGTCCCTGGCTCACGACGGGCTGCTCTGCGGGCTCGGCCATGGCCCGATTCTTGCACACCATGGCCCTCCGGCCACTCGTCGCGGAGGACCGCGGTCCCGACACTGAGGGAGTGACGCAGACTTCTCCGCCTCCCGCACCGGTCACCGGCGACACGCCCGCCTCCCGGGCGGGCCGCAGCCCACGCCTGCGGGTGCACCGCGCGTGGACGGTCGCCCTCGTGACGTTCGTGACGCTCGTCGGTGCCGCCGCGTTCGCCTCCCTGCCCGGGCTCCTGATCGACCCGCTGCACACCGAGTTCGGCTGGTCGCGCGGCATGATCGGCCTCGCGGTGTCGGTGAACCTGGCGCTGTACGGCCTCACCGCGCCGTTCGCCGCCGCGCTGATGGACCGCTTCGGCATGCGCAAGGTGGTGGCCTGCGCGCTGGCCACCATCGCGCTCGGCTCCGGGCTGACCGTGTGGATGACCCAGAGCTGGCAACTCGTGCTGTGCTGGGGCCTGCTGGTGGGGCTGGGCAGCGGGTCGATGGCGCTGGCGTTCGCCGCGACCGTCACCAACCGGTGGTTCGTGGCCCGGCGCGGCCTCGTCACCGGGATCCTCACTGCGGGCGGCGCGGCAGGCCAGTTGGTGTTCCTGCCGCTGCTGTCCTGGATCACCGAGCACCACGGCTGGCGGCCGGCGGCGGCGACGGTGTCCCTGGCGGCGCTCGCGGTGGTGCCGTTCGTCTGGTTCCTGCTGCGGGACCACCCGGCGGACGTGGGCCTCGCGCCGTACGGGGCAGCGGAGTTCGTGCCCAAGCCGGCGCCCGCGACCGGGTCCGCCCTGCGGGCGCTGCACGCGCTGCGCGACGCGAGCCGCACCGGCACCTTCTGGCTGCTGGCCGGCACCTTCGCGATCTGCGGCGCCTCCACCAACGGCCTGGTCAAGACCCACTTCGTGCCCGCCGCCCACGACCACGGGCTGCCGGTCACCACCGCGGCGTCGCTGCTCGCCGTCATCGGGATCTTCGACATCGCGGGCACCGTCGCCTCGGGGTGGTTCACCGACCGGATCTCGCCGCGGCGCCTGCTGGCGATCTACTACGGCCTGCGCGGGCTGTCGTTGATGTTCCTGCCCATGCTGCTCTCCGACAGCATCCACCCGCCGATGGTGCTGTTCATCGTCTTCTACGGCCTGGACTGGGTGGCCACCGTGCCGCCGACCATCGCCCTGTGCCGCCAGCACTACGGCGAGAACAGCGCGATCGTCTTCGGCTGGGTGCTGGCGTCCCACCAGGTCGGCGCCGCGCTGGTGGCCTACCTCGGCGGCGTCGCCCGTGACGCGCTCGGTTCGTACGACGTGGTCTGGTACACCTCCGGTGCGCTGTGCGGGATCGCCGCGCTGATGTCCCTGGTCATCCGCCGCCGGCCGGTGGCCGTCCCCGCGGTGGCGGTTGCCGGGTGAACGCCCCGTAGCGCCGCGGTGGTTCCGGTTGCGGGCCGTGGTCACCCGCGCGGGTGACCACGGCCCGCCGGCCCGCCTGGAGCCGTCACCCGGTGCGGGCCACCGAGCGGGCGATCCGGCGCGCGTCGATGGCCATCTCGCGGAACATCCCGCTGATCGGGTTGGTGAAGCCCGTGAAGTACAGCCCGGGTGCGCCGGGCGGGGTCGCGGCGCCGTGCACGACCGGGCGTCCGCGTTCGTCGAGCACGTCGAGGTGGCCGACGAGCGGCTCCAGGCCGCGCCGGTAGCCGGTCGCCGCAATGACCACCTCGGGACCGATGCCGGTGCCGTCGGCCAGCCGGACCTCGTCGCCGTCGAACGCCTCGACCGCGGCGACGGGTTCGACCTTGCGGGTCCGCACCGCGTCCACGAGGCCGACGTCCTGGACCGGGATCGCCCCGTCGAGGACCCGCGCGTACAGGCCGCTCTCGGGCCGGGGGAGGCCGAACTCCGTCAGGTCGGGGACGCCCATCCGCTCGATGTACGGGGCGATGCGGTCGACCATGCCGGTCGGCAGCCGCCGGCACAGGATCCCGCTGGCCTGCGCGGGCCAACCCGCGGTGGAGCGGCGCAGGATGTGCGGCGCGGTGCGCACCGCGAGGCGGACCCGGGCCGCGCCGCCCTCGGCCAGGTCGACGGCGATCTCGGCGCCGGTGTTGCCGACGCCCACCACCAGCACGTCGCGCCCGGCGTACGGGGCGGCGTTGCGGTACTCGGCGGCGTGCAGAAGATCCCCGGAAAAGGTGTTTCGTCCCGGCCAGTCGGGTATGTACGGCGTGTGGTTGTGGCCGGTGGCCACCACGACCACCGGGGAGGAGATCACCCGCCCGCCGGTCGCGGGCAGTTCCCAGCCGGCTCCCGCCCGTTCCACGCGTGTCACCTCGATGCCGGTCGCGATGTCGAGGTCGTGGTACTCGGCGTACCGCTCCAGGTAGCGGACCACGTCGTCGCGCCCCACCCACCGCCCGTACGCCCGGGGAATGGGCAGCCCCGGCAGTGCGGACAGCCGTCTGGTGGTGTGCAGGTGGAGCCGGTCGTAGTGGTTGCGCCAGGAGGCGCCGAGCCGTTCCGCGCGTTCCAGGACGAGCGGGCGCAGGCCGCGTTCGCGGAGCGCGGCCGCCGCGGCGAGCCCGCCGGGGCCGGCGCCGATGACGACGGCATCGGGCGCCGCCGACGAGGTGGTGGCGCCCGGGGCGGCGGGTGTGGGGTCGGCCATCGTGGAACTCCCGGAACCTGAGACGTCCTGCTGAGAGGAAGAGTGGTGGTATCGGAAGTTAACAGGTCAACCCGACTGCGTGGCGGTCCGGTACAGCGCGAAGGCGGCATCTCCGAGGAACGGGCTGTAGGAGATGCGATCCGTGGTACCGCCCCCGTCCAGGCCGCCGATCACGCCGATGACGGTGCCGCTGTGGGTGCGGCTGGTGTAGTCCAGGATCCAGGGGCTGCCGGAGGTGCCGCTGTAGAAACCCTCGCAGTCCATCTGCAACTGCTGCTCGCCTTCGAGCCGTCCGGTCGTGGTGGTGCAGGTGACGGCCTGGTCGCTGGGGTCGTCGGCGCCGTGCGGGTAGCCGATGACGGTGACGCGGTTGCGGTAACCGGGGGTGCGGGCCAGCCGGTTGGCGCCCGTCACGTCCTCCAGCCGCTCGCCGTGCGGACCGGGGCTGACGGTGGCGAACGCGAAGTCGTAGTTGGAGGCCGCGTCGTCGTCGGGGGTCCAGTGCGGGTCGGTGAACTCCCGGTCCACCGCCCAGATCCCGTACGGCTGCGCTCCGCTGCCCGCGCGGTAGTCGGGGACGAAGCCCAGGTGCGAGCCGCCCTCGCAGTGCGCGGCGGTGAGCAGCAGGTCGCGGCCGGGGCTGTGCACCACGCTCGCGGTGCAGAAGTGCGCCGCGAGGTCGCTGCCGACGGAGAAGAGCATGCCGACGGTGGGGATGCCCTCGAAGTGCACGGCGGTGCCGATGGTGGCCAGCGAGCCGATGTCGGCGTCCGGCGGGGTGACCGGGTCGGGCGGGTCCCCGGGGTCGGACGGCAGCCCCGAGGCCGGCATGGAGTCCGCCATGCGCTCCGGCGTCCAGAACCGGGCCGCGGCCTGGTTGGTCCAGCCCCGCGACGAGGGCACGTGCACGCCGCCGGGCAGCAGGGCGGCGGCCACCGCGAGCACGGCGGTGCACAGGGCGGGGAGCAGCAGCCGGCGGAGCACGGGCACCTGCTCAGCGGCGCTTGCGCAGCAGCGCCACCGCGCTCAGCGACTGCGTGATCGAGATGACGGACAGCAGGATGTACAGGATCCGCCTGAGGGTGTCCGGGTGCGACCACCACTGGGCGCTGATCCAGACCGGCAGCAGCAGCGCCCACACGATCGCGTAGGCGCGCAGTTGCGCCGTCGAGGAGTCGGGGCCCGGGGACAGGAAGCGGGACAGGCCGCCGCGCCGCGGCTTGTCGGGGGTGGGAGGACGGCTGCTGCTCATGGCGCACATCATGCCCGGCCGAGGGCGCCGCGTCGCCTGTCGGGGCTGATCGGCCTGTCCCACCTGTCCTACCTGTCCGGCGTGCTGTCCGGCGTGCGGGGCCGGCGGCCCGGAGCGGGACGCCCGGGGTGTGGCGGGGCGTGGCAGGACAGCGGGGGAGGTGCGGGAAGGAAGGCCGGGGCTACTTCGTCGGCTTCTTGCCGGTGACGCCCAGGTAGACCAGCAATGCCAGGGTCGGCTTGAGGTCGGCCTGCTTCACGCCGGTTCCGGTGAAACCTTTCTGGTGGGCGGCGACG
>Ga0123353_10016625_pt1 | contig 10763 bp, 3 predicted proteins | sample TergutLab28metaG_3_FD_92763 | JGI IMG/M metagenome (GOLD analysis project Ga0123353, IMG submission 92763) | Labiotermes labralis P3 segment gut microbial communities from Petit-Saut dam, French Guiana - Lab288 P3 | ecosystem: Host-associated > Arthropoda: Insects > Digestive system > Gut ... | reverse complement strand
GCCCAGGGCCATCGCCAGGGCAATCATGCCGATGAAGGGCAGGTTGTTGATGTCCAGGCCGCCGCCGGGAACTTCACGGGTGTTGATGAAATCCGCCCTGTTCTCGCCGCCATCGGCGACCGTTTGGTTGCCGGTCCCAATCGTCTCGTCCTTTAAGCCTATACCACTGCCGGACACTATGCCGCCGGTCGTAATCTGAAAGCTCGGCTCATAGTCGGTGGGATCGATTTCCTTCACTTCGTAGACCGCGCCAATCGGCAGATCAACGATTTCCAGGCGCTGGCCATGCTTAAGGAAGAACGTCGTCGGCCCGGGGATAGCGATATTGATGTAAGAGCCTGTCGAGTCCGAGCCGCCGATTGTGCCGTTGAGCGACGTAGTCACGACCGCGTCCGTTTCATCATACACATATGCCTTGTAAGTCCCCGGGGTGGTAGGCTGGGAGAAGGCAAGCTCGAATTTGAAGTAAATATTCTTGTTGGCGTTTTCGCCTTCGACCTCTTTGCTGATGATCAGCTTCTTTTTTTCCTTATTGGTGTATTCGTTGATGAATTCCGGGTCGGACTTTTCCCATTCCTGTTCATCAATCGGGACGCCGTTTTCGTCAACGACCTTTACGATTTCGACATATTGGACGTACAGCTGGCCCACCGGGTCCGTCGACACGGTGACTTTCGCCTTGTACTGCGCCTTTGAATATTCCATCGTTTCCAACGGGCCCGGGGTGAACGTACCACTGCGCTCCGAGATGGTGTATTCATATACGCCCGCCTGCGGCCAGGAAACGCTATGGAAGACGTTCTGGAATTTGGTGACAGATTTCTCGCCGCCGGTTGCCGTACCGGTGTCCGCCGCGCTGAAATTGATGTTGACAGGGCCGACGACCGGCATGGTGGACAGACTGAGGCCGACGCCGTCCAGGCCTACTTTTGCGAAGTCAAAGGTGAATGTGGCGGCCGGGGTGACTGTTCCGTCCGGCATGACCAGGACCTTTTTGATACTGCCGTCGGAGATGCTGCGGTCGATCTTGTTCTTGAATATCAGCCCTGTGACCGGATGGTAGCTCGACCAGCCGTTTGTAGTGAGGTCGCCATTCCTGCGCAGCCCCCAAATCATATCGATCGCGCCGTGATTATCGATATCGACCCATATCTCGCAAGGCTTTGGGTCGTAGGCCATCTTCGGGAAGCTGCCCGCGATCTCCCTGATCTGATAGTTATAGCGGCCACCGGGGAAGGTGCTCCAGTCGACTTTGTCAACCTTGAGGTCAAATGACTTGCTGACTGTAGTGGTGCCGCCGTTTGTGGTGCCGACATCCGCGCCGGTAAACGAGATGCTGAAGGTGTTGTTATTACCGAGCTTCGGGAAATTTGGCAGCGGCACGGGGGTGGACCACCCGGCAACCACTGGGATCGGTTCCACGACAAAGTTAAAGGTGACATTCGGTGTGGCCCCCAAGTCCGAGGGGAAGCTGAACTCTTTGATGATAACCGCGTTATAGTCCTGGATATGCGGGTATATCAGTTCCGCCGACGCGGGGACCATGGTGACCAGGCCGACAAGGCCCACGATGAGCGCTACCATTAGCGCCAGGATTGACTTGCTCCTTTTCATTTTTTTCTCTCCTGTTTCTGTTTTTTTGGTTTTTTTCTTACTGCCGGGGTCTGCTGGGGATTTTTGGTGCTTTTCCATGGGGGAGATTCCTTTCTTTTATTTTTCCGTCCTTGACGGTTATAGGTTCCTTCGCCTGAGAATGGCAATTACGGTGCCCAAAGTGTCTTCCGCCTTCACCACACCGTATAAGCGGCTGTCGGCCGCGTCTTCCCGTGCGTCGCCCAGGACGAATACCTCGCCCTTGCCAAGGGTGAGGGGGAACGTAATTCCATCGGCATACCGTTCGGTTTTCTGGTAGATATCCTTATCCTGCTGGAGCGCGCCGTTGACCAGGAGCCCGACCTCGTTAATATCCACCTTGTCGCCCGCCACGGCAACCACGCGCCGCACCTGCTTTTGCCCCTGGAAGGTCAGCATAAGAAGATCTCCGGCAAGATAGCCCTTATCCAGGCGGTAATAGATCGCCAGGTCGCCGTCCTTGATCGCCGGATGCATGCCGGGTTCCACATTGTAGTACAGCCCGAACACGAAGGAAAACAGTAGCAGCGAGATGCCCGCGATCACCGCGATCTTCACGCCCAGTGATCCCAGCTCCCGCCAGACCGAGGGGGGAGGTGGAGGCCCTGTAGCGAATGCGTGCGGAGACTCCGGCGGGCCTTTGCTATTGCAGGGGTCTTCGCGGATCCGATTTGTGCGCCTTTGACGCTCATTAATTTTCTTGTTCACAATGTTATGCCTTTCTACGGCGGCGATAGGCCGCTTTGTGTATAATCGGTGCCGCCAGAAACGCCAACGCAAAAAGCGGGAGCATGGTTTCCGGGCCGCCTGCCGCTATGCCGCCCGGCGGTATCGGATCGTGCTCGTTGGTAAAGGCGAAACTGCGGTTTTTCGACATCGCCAGCATCGTTGTGTCATTGCTGTCAACACTGACGAGGGGGGCGTCGCTGTCTACAAAAAATGCGCTGTAATTCGGCTCAGTGGTTTCGACGATCTGTATAAAGCCACCCGATGCAACACCTTCGATGGAGATTGTTTGGCCGTGCTTGAGGGTGAAGGTCGTTTTGCCGCCGCTGTCCGTCAGAGCCAGGGTTCCGGTTTCGGGCGGGCTGATGCCCGCGCCGGTTTTGGTGTAGCTGAATGTCTCGCCGGCAACCGGGGTGCTGCTTGCGTCCCGGATAGTCAGGGTGAAGGTGAAGTCAATAAGGGGATCGGCGTCCTTGCCTGTGACCTCCTTGGACACAGTCAGCGTGGTGGTCTCAACCTCCGGGCCGCCGAGGTAGTTGATATTGAAATTCGTCAGGTACTTTAGGTCGAACTTCAGGGGCCCTCCGTTTATCACGCCGCTGGGAGGCCTGTGCTGCACGCGCGCGGTGTTCCCGCTGATTGTGACAGGGCCGGAGATGCCGAGGTTCATATAGGCCCCCCACAGGAGATCGACGGGGTCATCGTAGTTATATGGATCGTTATAAATGCCGCCGCCGTCGCCGACGGGCGCGTGGTTGCCGGTGATGGAACCGCCCGTCATGTTGAAACTGCCGCCGCTGTTGTGTATGCCGCCGCCGTTGCCGTCGGGCGTGCGGTTGCCGGTAATGGAGCCGCCGCTCATGTTGAAATCGCAGCCGCTCAAAGACATACCGCCGCCGCCGTTCCTAAAGTCAACAGCCGTATTGTCGGAAATCATGCCGGCGTACATATTGAATATACTGCTGTAGCCACTGTATACACCGCCGCCGCCGCCGCCGTAGTTGAAAGTCAGGAGGGTATTACTGGAAATTGTGCCGTTATACATTTCAAACAATGCGCCGTTGTGTATGCCGCCGCCAGCACCGCCGTAATTGTTGATATAGCCCGCCGTATTACCGGTAACCGCAGCTTTGCCGCTCATGGTAAATATACCATACCACGTGCTGCTGCCTGAATCGTAGTAACCGGTGTTGAGCACGCCGCCGCCGTATTGTAGGGCTGTGTTGTCAAAAATCACCGCGTTGTTGCCCATGGCGAACGTCGCTTGGTAGTTGTACACGCCACCGCCGTAGACGGCTTTGTTACCGGATATCGTGCCGCCGCTCATTGTGAACGAGCCGATGTAATAGGTGTTGCCGGTCACGCTGTCCCACATGCTACAGCCTTCATTGTACACGCCGCCACCGTAGGAGTTGATTATATGGCCGGAAATTGTGCCGTCATGCATGGCGAAGGCTCCGCCTTTGTTATACACACCGCCGCCGTGAGAGCCCGCGTGATTGTCTTTGATATCGCCGTTTTGCATCGTGAAAACGCTGCTGTCTTCCATATATACGCCACCGCCGTTAGCGTTGGCCGTGTTGTCGCTGATCTCGCTGCCGTTTATGCCGGTCATTACAAAAACGCTGTTAGAATCCATATACACGCCGCCGCCGTGGGCACGGGCTTCGTTATCTTTGATATGGCCGCCGTTCATATTGAAGGTAGCGTCGGGGCAAAGATATACGCCGCCGCCGTAGGAGTATGCTAAATTATCCCTGATTTCGCCGCCGTTCATCGTGAAGGTGCCGGTAGTGAACACGTACACGCCGCCGCCGTAGGGCGCCATATAGTTGGAGTTGGACATCGAAACGAATCCGATGCAGTCGCGGATGACGGCGCCGTTTTCCATGGTCAGGAAGGCGCCCGCGTCCACGTCTACGCCGCCGGAGTTGGGGCAGCCATACGAACTTCCCTGCCCCGCCAGCTCGATGTCCTTCAGCGTCAGCTTGCCCTCTACGATGAGGTGTCGCGTATTGGAGTTATATTGCGGCGACGCCTGCTTCGTAATCGTATACGGCCCGCCCGCATCGGATGTAAGCATGATCGCCTTTGCCGAGGGAAATGTCACATAGGCATCCAGTCCGCTGGTGCACGGGCTTGGGTTTTGGAGAAACACTGGGAGCGTTTGGTTGCCGGTACCGCTTTTGGAATTATTTAAGCAGTCGGTCACATCGGGGTCGTTCTGCGTGGCCACGATGGTATACGGCCCATCGGGGATCATATTGCCGCAGGCGTCCACCGCATCCTGCAACCAGTAATACTCATTGATGAAATTAGGCGGTAAAGGATCGCCCTTGTAAACAAGATAGCGGCCTGTCACCGGATCGCCCTGATAGTTGATCTCATAGTTGTCCAACAGGGCTTTGTCGAACCCCAGCGCTGACAACGACGGTGACACGTTGTTGGGGGGCTTGTATTTAACGCCGGCCGTGTTCCCGCTGACCGTGGCGGGGGCGGTGATGCTAATGTTCGTATAGGCCCAGCTGGCGTCAACGGGGTCGTTGTAGTCACAGTTCCATACGTAAATCCCGCCGCCATCGCTGCCGGGGGCTTGGTTGCCGGTGATGGACCCGCCCGTCATGTTTAAAGTGCCGTCCAGATATATGCCGCCACCCTCAGACTTGGTCGCGCGGTTTTGGGTGATGGACCCGCCGCTCATGTTCAGATCGACATTGTTGTATATGCCGCCGCCCCAGGTCGCACGGTTGTTGTCAATGGAGCCGCCGCTTATGTCGAAACTGCCGCCGCTGCTGGGATTATACACGCCGCCGCCGCCATAGCCGTCGTTCTGGACTATGTTGCCTGTGATGGAGCCGCCTTTCATATCGAAATCGCTGCAATTATCATTGAATACGCCACCGCCGTGGCTGTTGTACACCTTGTTATTGGAAATCGTGCCGCCGGTCATGGTGAGCGAGCCCATATAGAAGTCGGTGCCGCGCATCCAGTCATTTATGTATTTGCCTTCGTTGTACACGCCGCCGCCGCCGGACCAGTAGCTGCTGTTATTTTGAACCGTATTGTTGGAAATCGCACCGTTGCCCAAAGTGAACGCGCCGCCGTAGTTATACACGCCGCCGCCGCCGTTGTACGACGTGTTGCCGTAAATCGTGCCGTCGTTCATTAGAAATGTCCCGTGCGGCATGCCGGTGTTCCAAATATCGAAGGTGCCTTCGTTGTATACGCCGCCGCCCTCATATGAGGCTGTGTTGCCGCTGATCAGCGCGCCGCTGTTCATCTCGAACCACCCGTAGCTGTTGTACACGCCGCCGCCGGAATTGCTACTGCTTGTATTGCCGGAAATCGTGCCGCCGTTCATGATGAATCTTCCGTACAGTATGCTGCCGTTCAGTTCATCGGGGTAGCCGTAGCAATACACACCGCCGCCGTAGCCCGAAACGGTATTGTCGGCAATCTTGGCGCTGCCGCTCATGGTGAAATCGCTGCTGTCGCTATATACGCCGCCGCCGCTCCAGCTTGCATAGTTATCGCTGATTTTGCCGCCGCTCATGGTAAACGTGGCGGGAATGCAGGGCCAGTAGTTGTTCACGCCATCCCACACCCAGTTGCCCATGTTGCATACGCCGCCGCCGCCGCTCGCGTAGTTGTCGGTGATGGAGCCGTTTTGCATGTCGAAGGTCCCGCCTTCGTTGTATACGCCACCGCCGTAGTTCGCATCATTATAGTAGATTTTGCCGCCGGTCATCGTAAAGAGGGCATCAGGGGCTATATATACGCCGCCGCCATAGTAATCCCCTGTATACGCCCCGGGTGTGGTAAGCGAAACGTATCCGTTGCATTGGAAAAGGACGGCGCCGGTTTCAATGGTCAGCAAGGCGCCCGCGTCCACGTCTATGCCGCCGGCAGGCGTACCCCATTTGCCCTGGCCCGTCAGCTCAACATTTTTCAGCGTTAATTGGCCTTCCACAACGAAGTGCCGGTTGTAGTAGGATTTCTGCGTGATGGTACGGTACCATCCCCAGGAATCCGTGTCCGACGTGAGCGTGATCGTCTTGGCCGGTGGGATGGTCACATAATCGTTGGCGGGCGTGCTGATGAACGCGGGGATCGAGCCCGAGCCGGCATTGCCGTCATAGTCGCTAAGGTCGAAGTCATCCTCCCCGGTCAACGTGATGGTATACGCCCCGCCGGTGCCGCAGGCGTCCACCGCGTCCTGGAGCCAGTGATAGGAACCGACGCGGGTGCCGTCGCTGTCTTTTGTAACGATATAACGATAGCAGGACTCCCACTGGGCGTAGAGCATCATGCTCCCATGAATTGTCACAGGCGTTTCGCCCTCGGTATATGATGTGCCAGTCCCGTCCGGCAAGGTATTCCAGCCCACGAATGTCATGCTGGGCGGGGCTGAAATGCCTGTGGCGGCCAATGTTTTGATTGTTAGGTCCGTCACCGGGGTGACCAACGTGCCGGTGTCCTGGACATAGTCTGCGCCGATACCGCCGTTGGCGGTGTAGACGATCACGATGTTTGGGCTGGGATTGAGATAATTGATGTTGCCGTTCGTGAGCAGGTTTTTGTCGAAATTCGGCGTCCCGGTCACATTGTTGGGCGGAGGGCTCAGAACGCTTGCCGTGTTCCCGCTGACCGAGGCGGAACCTGAGATACTGAGATATGCATAGGCCCAGCCTGCGTCAACCGGGTCGGCATAGTGATACCGATCCGTGTAAATACCGCCGCCGTTGCCGCCGGTCGCGTCGTTGCCGGTGATGGAGCCGCCTGTCATGCTGAACGTGCCATAGCTTGAGCCATTCATCCAGCGCACATACACGCCGCCTCCGTGGGTGCTGGCCTTGTTGCCAGAAATGGTGCCGCCTTCCATGACAAGGTCTGCGAAATTCGTGTATATACCGCCGCCAAGGTTTGCTGTATTGCCGGCAATCTTGCCGCCGCTCACGGTAAAAGTGCGGTCCCCTACATACATGCCGCCGCCATTGTTGGTGGCAGTGTTTCCGAAAATCTCGCCGCCATTGCTTAGGCTGCCGTTGCCAGTGCTCGATACGCCGCCGCCCCAGTCTGCGGTATTGTCGAAGATCTTGCCGCCGCTCATGTTGAACGCGCCGTAGTAGCCGTTATGCACGCCGCCGCCACTGCCCGTCGCGGTATTGTCGTGGATCTTGCCGCCGTTCATGTTGAAGATGCCGTTGTCGCCTATATACACACCGGCGCCGGAGATTGTGGTATGGCTAGTGATCTCGCCATCGGTCATAGTAAATGTGCCGTAGCTGATAAACACGCCGGCACCCCCAGCACCCAGCGCGTGGTTCCCGCTGATTTTGCCGCTGTACATATTAAATGTGCCCTGGGCAAGTATGCCGCCGCCCATATCGCCTGAGGTGTTCCCGCTGATCTCGCCGCCGTGCATATTGAACGTGCCGGTTGAAGTCACGCCGCCGCCACTAGCATAAGGCGTATTGACAGTACATGCCGCATTTCCCGATATTTTGCCGCCGTACATCGTGAACGTACCGGCGGTATGTACGCCGCCCCCGCTGGGCCAGCTGCCCTCCACAATGTTGTTGGTGATCAGCCCGTCATTCATCGTGAACGTGCCGCCTGCGGCGACACACACGCCACCGCCTTGGGTTAAGCTGCTTCTCGTTAGTCCGCGGCAATTTTGTATAACCGCGCCGGCTTCCATGGTCAGCGCGCCATATACCTCTACGCCGCCGGCGGTTTTGTTATTGCCGTCCAATATAATATTCCGCAGCGTCAGGCTGCCGTCTACCCAGAAGTGTCTGCAAAGCTGGGGCTGGGTGATCACATAAGGCCCGCCGCCGCCTGAAACGAGGGTAATGTTTCTGCCGGGGTTGATGGTTTTTTCCCAGGAAAGGATTTCGTTTTTCCCCACCGTGATGGTATACGAACCCGCGGTTCCGCTGTTGACCGCGCTAACCGCGTCCTCCAATGTATTATACATGCCTGCGGCGGGCGCGGCGCCGGTCACGACAAATTCCCCAGACAGCGGCACAATGCCCATGGGCAGGCGCATGCCCGCGTTGACGCCGGTGACGGCCTCCCCTGCCTCTGTGATCTCAATTGCTTCCGACCAGGCCGTAAGCGGCTCGCTGTCCCAATCAATGGCGAAGACGCTCTCGCCGGTGACAGACATGGGCAGCAGGTACTCATTGCCGTTAACAACAGCGGACGCAAGCCCCACAGCATAGCTGCCGGGAGCAAGCCCTTCGAACATATACACGCCATCCGCATCTGTGAGCGTGTCGGTAATAGACGCATGCAGATTATCGGATGCATAAAGGGCAACGGCGTATCCAGCCAGGGGGGCTTCACTGCCATTATAGAGGCCGTCCCAGTCGGTAGAAAGCATACCGTTGCCGTCCACCCACAAAAAACCGGAGATGCTGCCTGCGGCAGGCTCATCCAACCCAACCGCCGGCACTGCTGTTGGCGACAAGAGCAGCGCAAGTACCAGCACTGCCATCAACACGGCTTTGGCTTTCCGCATTTTCATTTCCGTCTTCCTTCTGCTTTTTGTAAAAAGTCTCATTTGAACATCCTGCCCGGCTAGGGCTGTCATATGATTCCAAGAGCGAGTTGCGGTGGGAAACACGGGGCTGCTTTCCCTCAAAGGGAATTCAATGCATTAAACCTTTAGCACGATAGCACAATACCGCCTTTCTGTCAACCACAATAGCGAGGGTTTTCGCATATATTGGGAGCTTCAGCAACGTAAAATTCTTCGTTTGCATAAAGTGGAATATGTATTATGAGCTATAGGCAGTTATTTCCTCCCGCGTCACAGATTTTGCCGATAAGGATATTTGGGAAGGCAGGTAAAGCAAAAAGCGAAGGCCCCGGCGGCGAAACACTCGCTGCCGGGGCCTTTTTGTTTTAGAACCGAACAACAAATCCGAACGCATCCCCAATCAAAATGATTGCCGGATGGTTCGGATTTCGTGTATATATAGTGTATAATTATTGGGCAAATTATTTTTTAGAAAAGGAGACAAGATCATGCACGACATCATCCGTAAATTACGTAAGGAAAAAGGCCTGACGCAGCAGCAGGTAGCCGATTATCTAGGAATTGACCGCTCCACATATACCTACTACGAAAGCGGTCGCAGCAAACTCAGCATTGATATCGTAGTCAAGCTGGCGCACTTTTACAAAGTAAGTTACGCCGCGCTCATCGGCAGGCTGGAACCTATGCTGCCAGATAGCATATAAATGGACAATCCCCACATTAGCTTTAAGCTAGTATGGGGATTGTCACATGGTGCGCCTGACGCCGAAAAATCCGAACCAAATTGTTTTTCGATGTCCTCCAGCATAACAGTCTTGGTGCCGTCCTTGTAGTTGAACGTAATCACGAAGCGGTCGTCGTAGAGAAAAATGCCATTGATGAAGAAGTCAATCAGCCGCTGGCGCTGTTCACGCATGGTTATGTCGATGCCGCGGAACCGGTGGAACCAGAAGATGATCTGCTCCTTCGTGAGCAGCGGCTTCTGCATCTCCTCTTGCAGAATTTGTATCTCAAGTTCGCTCTTGGCCGCTTTCAGCGCGTCCAGCCGCTTTTTCGTGGAGGCGTTGAAAATGCCCTGCTGGATGGCGTTGAGCATGTTTTCGATGCTCGTTTCGGTTTCGGCCAACTGCTTACGCAACTGCGGCAACTGCGTGTTCTCCCTCGCCTGCAATTCCAGCACCATGTCGGCGATCCGCTCCAAAAGGCCGTTGTCCATCAATACGCGCAGAGCTTGGCGAATGACAAAGTCCTCAATCCAGCTTTTACGCACGGTCTTTTTCTTGCAAGCGCCGCGCTTCTTCACCGTCACGCACTTGTAGTAGTGATGTACATTCCCGGTGCGACTGGTGCCGCTCTCGCCCACCATGTAGGCTCCGCAGTAGCCGCAGAACAGCTTCGTCGTAAGCAGGTAATCGTCCTCGGCCTTGTGCCGCGCGGGGGCTTTCTTGTTCTTCGCGAGGCGTTCCTGCACGCGCCCGAACAAGTCCTCCGGCACGATGGCCGGGATGCCGCCGGGCACGACGTGGCCGCTATGGCGGTACTCGCCGAGGTAGGCGCGGTTCTTCAGCGTGCGCTCTATCACGTCCACGCGGATGGGCTTCATGCGGTAGGAGTGTACCACATTCGCATTGAACCACCGCACGAGCTCGATAATTTTGCCACCCGCTGCGTAGCGCTTGAAGGCTTCCAGTATGAACGGCGCTGTGAGCGGGTCAACCTGGTAATGCTGCTTCTCGTCGATCACGTAACCGATGGGCAGCCCGCCGCCGTTGTACTTGCACTTCAGCGCGTTCTCCGTCATGCCGCGCTTGACCTTTTCGGCGAGCTCTGCGGAGTAAAACTCGGCGTAGCCTTCGAG
>Ga0123353_10016624_pt1 | contig 10763 bp, 7 predicted proteins | sample TergutLab28metaG_3_FD_92763 | JGI IMG/M metagenome (GOLD analysis project Ga0123353, IMG submission 92763) | Labiotermes labralis P3 segment gut microbial communities from Petit-Saut dam, French Guiana - Lab288 P3 | ecosystem: Host-associated > Arthropoda: Insects > Digestive system > Gut ... | reverse complement strand
TTTGCCTAGCACATCCAAGCCTCGGCGCCCCCGGGCTCTGCGCAGACTGTCGCCGCTATCGGCGATATGGCGCAGTTCCGCCAGCACAAATTGGGGAATGATAATATCGCCTTCCAGAAAGCCTGTTTTCACAATATCCAGGATCCGCCCATCAATGATCACCGATGTATCCAGAAACTTTTTGACAACGCCGGGGGCAGGTTGCCCTTCCTGCCCATCTGCAAACTCATCCTCCGAGAAAAATATGGGTTCATTATTTGGCATGGCCTTGCCTTCCTGCGCGTTGTGAAGACGACGGCGCATACGGCGGCTTATCTGCTTGCCTTCCCGATAGCGGCGAAAGCCCATCTGCGCGCCGATGGTACCCAACACCAAGTAGATCAGGGCGCTCACGCTCAGGGTCACCAGAGAGGCTCCGGTGGAAAGTACCAGTTGGGTTAAGAGAGCGGCGATAGCCAGTCCCAGAAGAAGGCCCATAGCGGTGAGCGCCACCTGATAAAGAGGCATATGCTCCCAACGGCGCACAACAGCCGCCACAAGCTTCATGGTTCTCTTAATGATCGTGTTAGAGGCTAGGAAAAATAAAATGCCGCCCAACATGCCGAGAATGGCGTAAAAAATGAGCGGGAAGTACACATGAACCTGAGAGGCCATCCGAGGGCTAGACCGTTCCAGCAAAGGAAAGAGCAGGGATGCCAATCCCAAACCAATGCCTACCCCCAGCAGGGTAATCAGCAGGCGCATAATCCTTTCCATAAGCTTATTTCTTGCCATAGAGGGTTCCTTCTTTCCGTGCGTAATGGCTGGTAGCGAGCGCTGCCTGGGACCTTGTTATGGTGAGACGATAGCCAGCGCCTGCATAAGGGTGTCCACCCCGGTCATTTGCACGCCGGGAATGGGACGCAGGTGTTTGAGGTTTTGGCTGGGCAGAAGAACTTCGGAAAAACCCAGGCGGGCACATTCCTGCACCCGGCGCTCAGCCTGAGCCACAGGGCGAACCTCCCCACAGAGGCCTACTTCGCCCATGCAGCAAAGCGTCGGAGAAAGGGGAAAGTTGCCCAAACTGGAGCCCACAGCCACACAAACAGCCAGGTCAGCGGCGGGGTCATCTAGTTCCAGCCCTCCAGCCACGTTCACATATACATCTTGATCAAACAGTTTCCTGCCGGCACGCTTTTCCATCACAGCCAACAGCAGGGCAATCCGGCTGGAATCCATACCTCCTACGGTACGCCGGGGAACGGCGTAGAAAGAGTGAGCCGCTAGCGCCTGTAAATCGCATAAAATGGGGCGATTTCCGCCCATGGCACAGAACACCACGCTGCCGCTGGCTCCACGAGCCCTTTGGGAAAGCAATGTTTCACTTGGGTTTGGAACAGGAAGCATGCCCTCCCGCCGCATTTCAAATACGCCCAACTCGTTGACAGAGCCAAAACGGTTCTTCACTGCCCTCAACAGCCGATATTCGTGTTGGTGATCACCCTCAAAGTACAATACCGTGTCCACCATGTGCTCCAGCACGCGAGGGCCCGCCAGGCTGCCCTCTTTGGTCACATGCCCCACCAGAAACATTGCCACACTGTTTTGTTTGGCATAGCGCAGCAGGGTGGCAGTGCATTGCCGCACTTGGGATACGCTGCCCGGCGCGCCTGGGCTGCCCTCCGACACCATGGTCTGAATGGAATCGATGATCAGGGTGTCTGGACGAAGGGTTTCGCTTTTTTCCAAAACGCTTTCCACGTGGTTTTCTGCCAAAATGTACAGACTGTCTTGTGGAACGCCAAGTCGTGCGGCTCGCATTTTGATCTGCCGGGCGCTCTCTTCACCACTGACGTAAAGCGCAGGGCTACGCAGGCTCATGTTTCCAGCCACCTGCAAGAGCAGCGTGCTCTTGCCGATGCCTGGGTCGCCGCCCAGCAGGGTTACGCTGCCTATGACCAGACCTCCACCCAGCACCCGGTCCAACTCCTCATTGCCGGTGGATGTGCGCAAATCATCCTGTTCCTCCACCTGGGAGAGAGCCATCACCGGGGCGTCTCCGCCGCTATGAAACCGCTCAGCCCTTTGTGCCGCTTTGTTCTGAGATAGCGAATTGCTTTTCCGCTCTTGAAATGTGTTCCACTGCCCGCAGTCTGGGCAACAGCCCAGCCAGCGGGAGGTTTCATATCCGCAGGAATTGCATGCGAAGTAGGTTTTTTCCTTAGCCAAAGAGGACTCCTGTTCCGGCTGCCGCAAGCAGCCACATTTTCCGCAAAGGCAGCCTGTCCCTAGTACGGTAGCTTTTGGCAGGATCGGGCGGGCTCAACACCGGGGTAAAATGATTGAATTGCCCACTTTCTTCGTTTGATACTGTTCACGAGCAGAACCCTGTGATAAGTTACAAAAGCAGCTTTTCCAAGCGAAAAGCTGCTGCCGGCTCACTGCCCCGTGTTCAACCTAAGAACATCATCACAATGGAGAGGCCCACGAAAATACCCGTACAGATCTTGGTGATGAGCGCCAATTTAGCTTCCATCCCTCGGGCTTTATGTTTGCCAAAAAAGGTTTCCGCTGCGCCACTAACCGCACCGAGCCCAGTGCGTTCACTGCTTTGCATCAGAACCGTTACAACCATCACAAGCGCGGATACCATCAGCAAAATTCCGACAATCCAGTGTGTAACCGTCATAGGGGTCGACCTCCTCGTGGGAATGATGTCATATTATCCTAGCATTTGTGGGACGAAAAAGCAAGAGCTTTCGACTGGTTCTTTTCGGCCAGCGGAGGCGAACGTCCCGTGGGCGTATCACGCGGCCATTGGCGCAACGGACGGGCTGTATGAACATATAGTCAGGGCAGGTAGCCCTTTTATTTTGATATCCAAAATGGTATACTCAAAAAGGACGGTGAAAGATGGGGGGATTCGGATGCTGCTCGACAAGACTGTAGCTGTTGTAGTACCGGCGTACAACGAGGAGACTCAGATAGGCATTGTGTTGGACACTATGCCGGATTTTGTGGATCGAATCATTGTTATAAACGATTGTTCCAGTGATCGTACTCCTGATATCGTACAGGAATATATTGCATGCCAACCAGTGCATCCGCAGCAAATTCCCCGCATTCCTATGGAAGAGACACCTACGCTTTTTAATCGCGCCAATATAATTATACAGGAGATACGCAAAGAGGAAGAAGCCTTGTTTGTTCGGCACCAGATCTATAACGATAACAGCAGAGATCGCATCGTACTCATCAACAACCATCAGAACTCCCATGTTGGAAGTTCAATCGCAAACGGATATAAATGGTGCCGCGAACACGCCATCCAGTGTACCGCTGTGATGGCCGGCGATGCGCAAATGGATCCTGACGAACTGGCGTCTATCTGCATGCCGGTGATATCGGAGGGGATCGATTATGTCAAAGGGAATCGGCTGCGCAATAAAGCCGCCCGTCGCATGATCCCCAGAAAGCGCTATTTTGGCAACTCCATTCTTTCCGCGCTGACTAAATTTGCTTCAGGCTATTGGTCCGTTTCAGACACGCAAACCGGCTATACGGCCATTTCCCTTTCCGCGTTGGAAGAGTTGGACTTGCATAAAATTTATCCCGGCTACGGCATGCCCAATGATATGCTGATTAAGCTGAACATCGCTCACTGTTCCCTACGCGAAGTTCCCATAAAGCCAGTATATAACGTTGGAGAGAAAAGCAAAATGAGGATTGGTCGCGTTATTCCTAAAATCAGCATACTCCTCATAAAGGGTTTTTTTGTCCGTATCTTAAAAAAATATTTCTTGCTGGATTTTCATCCGATCTTTTTGTTTTATTCCATCGCTCTGCTCAGCGGTTTGACCGGCTTTTATTTTTTAATAAGAATCATCATCAGCTTAGTACGTTTTGGCAGCAACAGTATCACTACCGGCACATACCTTGGCTTCATCGCTCTGCTTGTAATCAGCTTGATGTCGCTGGGGATTGGCATGTGGCTGGATGTTTATGATAATGAAAAGCTTCAAAAGTAGTGTGCCAGCAGGTAATCCTCCTGATGCCCGGGGGTACAGTGCTCTGTGAGAATATACCGAGCAACAGTCGGAGCACGCCATTCCTGCGAAAGGAGAAGACGTCGATGAAAAAGGGATTCCTCAAAGGTAACGGCCCTGCTTGCTTGATGCTGGCGCTTTTAGCCCTGGGCTCATTGTTCGTTGGGTGGGATGCGTTATTGACGGATGGCTCTTTCCCAACCCCGCTCGTCCCCCCAGGTTCAGCGCGTTTCTTCCTGGCAGCCTTGACCATTGTGGCTTTCTCCTTTCTTTTTAAGAAAAAAAGTTCCCTTACAAGAGTAAGCCTGTGGTTACCAGCCGCTGTCTTTGCGGCGGTAATGACCCTGGCCCAGAGCTTCGCGGCGGTGGGCACAACGGCACCGCTGACCCAAAGCCTCCATAATTTACTGAAAGCCGCCCTATATTTCATCGGGCGAACTGCGCTATACTATGCTTGTATGGCTGTGTTGCTAGGCGCGCTAGCCAGAGGGACGGGGGGCGCGGCACATGCGGTGGATATACCCAGGATGGAACCAACGTGGGGAACGATCAAGAAAAAGCGGATGAAACCCTTGTGGACTATTGGATTTATCCTCCTGTGCTGGCTCCCTTACTTTCTTTGTATTTTCCCAGGCGTGGTCAGCAATGACAGCATCTCGCAATTGCGAGAAATACTGGGCATCATGCCCCTTTCCAACGCCAATCCGGTGTTTCAGACCTTTCTGTGGGCTGTGTTTGTGCGCATTGGACAATGGTTGGGAAACCCGGACGCCGGCGTGGCCCTGTACTGCTGCCTCCAAGCCCTACTCATGGCGGTCGTTTTCAACCTAACCCTGCGGGTGATAGAGGAAAGTGGTTCACCTTCCTGGCTCTGGTGGGTTTCGATGCTCTTTTTTGCCCTGTGCCCAGTGTTCCCTCTTTTTGCCTTTTGTGTGGGCAAGGATACCAATTTCGCTACAGCCGTGCTTTTTTTTACGTTGACGGTATGGCGTTTTCTTCGGTTGCCAAGCAGTTCTAAAACGCCCTGGCCATTGACCGCCACCCTAGCACTCTCAGCAGCGCTGCTGCTGCTGCTGCGCAACCCCGGCTCGTACCTGGCGGCGTGCACGTTGATTTTGCTCCTGACCTGGACCCTTTCCAAGAAGCAACGCCGCTCTACCCCCTGTCGTTGGATCTGCCCCGCCGTAGCGCTAGCCATCACAGCCTGCCTCTATATTGTCCTGCATCTAGTCGTACTCCCTGGCCTGCAAGCCCTGCCCATGCCGGAAACGGAAAACTATTCCCTTCCCCTTCAGCAGACGGCCCGGGTGGTGGCTTCCCAACCGGAAACTCTTACACCGGAGGAAAAGGAAATCATCGAATGCGTCCTGGATTTCGACGCCATAAAACCCGCTTACAACGGGGAGTTGAGCGATCCTATCAAACTACTGTGGAAGGAAGAGGCAACCCCTGCTCAAAAAGGCGCCTTCTTCCGCACTTGGCTTTCCTTCCTGGGCAAATATCCCTTCACCTGCTTCAGCGCCACTTTTCACAACTCCTATGGCTACTTATGCCCCGGTTACCTTTCTACCATCAAACCCACACTACTCATCGGCAATCAGGGCCGCACAACCGATACGGAAGGATTTTTCCCCTTTTCCGTCAATTCTGCCAGTGTTGGTCTGAAAGCCGCCATGGACAGGCTAGCGAATTCCCCTCTCTTTAGGTGGATTATCTCCCCGGGGCTTTATGGCTGGATTGTCCTTTTTACCTTGGCAATGCTGCTTGCCTCTCACCGCAAGAACCTGCTGTTGGCTGCGGTACCCGCCCTGTTCTCCCTTGCGGGTTGTATGCTTTCCGCCGTCAACAGCTACTTCCGTTATGCCATGCCCCTATACTTTTCAGCGCCGCTGCTGCTGGCTCTTTGCGCTCAGGCGCTTTCCCATCCAGGCATACAGGAGGAACGTTGCTGATGAAAGTACTGCTCACCATCGACCACCCTGCCTGGGCACACCAGTTTCATCATATCGTCCATTCCCTGCAAGCGCAGGGCCACCTAATAAAGGTATTAGCCATCGACCGAGCCGGCGCCGGAGAACTATTGCATAGCTACGGCATTCCTTATGTACGCTGCGCGAGAACCACCGGAAAAGGCATATTGCAAAAGGCCCTGTTGCTTCTGGGCCTCAGCTTGCAGCATACCTGGGAAGGTCTTCTCTTTCAGCCGGACATTTTTATCGGCCGAGCCTCCCCCATGCAGGCTTTTGCTGCCTGGGTCTGCTGTAAGCCACATCTTCTCTATGAGGACACGGAAGTCAGCAAATTTAGCCTGAAAGTGTGCCGGTGGCTGTCCACTAGAATCCTAACCCCCCGCGCCTTTCTGTCTGATTTGGGACCCAAGCAGGAGCGACTGGATACCTACAAGGAGCTGTTTTACCTGCATCCCGACGTATTCACGCCGGATCGGCAAAAGCTTCGGAATGTGGGTTTCCCCGTGGATGAACCCTATGTAATCGTACGCTTTAGCGCCTGGCGGGCCAGCCATGACAGGGGCAAGCACGGTCTGTCGCCTGAGGGAAAAGCAGCCCTGGTGAAAAGGCTGTCCCCTTATGGGAATGTTTTTGTCAGTGACGAAGGGGATCTTCCGGAAACCATCGCCGCCTGCCATCTCACCACCCCCTACCCCCTGATCCATCATGTATTGGCCTTTGCCCGGCTGGTATACAGTGAGGGAGCCACCATAGCCAGCGAGGCCGCTGTGCTGGGCACCCATGCTCTGTATGTGAATCCATTGATCTCAGGTACCACCCAGGAACTGAGCCGGCGTTACGGCCTGATGGCAGTCTTTAACGGCGGAGAAGATCGCTACAGCCTTGCCGCCGAAAAGGCGGAAGAATGGCTTGAGAATCCCGCGCTGGAAACTCACGGCCAGGAAAAACGGACGCGGCTCCTGGCAGAAAAAGTGGACATCAACGGATATTTTATCGCGGAGGCCCATCGATTGGCCAAGGCGGGACGGAGGGGCTCTTCATGCTGACGGAACAGGCCTTGATGTGGAAAACGCTGCTGGGAACTACCTGGCTGGACATCGGCAACAATTGGCGAAATATGTATTTGCTGAGCTTTATCGTACAGGCGCTAGCCTTGGGTACGGCCTTCGCCGTTCACGGCTGGTGGTGGAAGCGCAGCCGGGTCGCCTGCTTTTTAACCGGCACAGCCTGCACGCCCCTGATTCAATATCTTTGGGTCTTGGTTCTAGCTGTTCTGTGGCCCCATGCGCCCCGGCTTCTGTATATCTGTGGGCTGCCCGTCTTGGCCGGGATATACCTGCTAGCTGTTCTATGTCGGCAGCGGAAGGCCCTGTGGTCTTTGCCTGCAAAGGGATGGGACCTGATCCGCCGGCTTTGCGCATTTGACAAACCGGCCCTCATATCCCTTTGTTTTGCCATGGCGATGGCGATCCTGCTTCTGCCCGCATGCATACGGTTGTGCGGCAGCATGAACTCCGCTAACCCGGGGGATTCTGGGGAGTATATGGCTTTGTCCCAGCGATATTGTGCGGACCGGGACTTCGGAAAGTTGCTGGAGAAAGACGTGCAGGACGGGCACTTTCGAGGCCATGGGCACTTTCCCTCTCTTGAGCTGTACATGGTCTACGGCCATATGCATACCTCTATCGATTATGGTTATCCCTATGACAAACCCATGCTTTTTGGCGTGGGACTGCTGGCTTTTGCCATGGCCGCAGCCTTTGCCGCCCTGCTGACAGTCCTCTGCCGGGAAAGAAAGCGCTGGATACTGCTAGGAGCGTTGCTGCTCAACTTGGTGCCCAACCTGTTCTTCTCCATCCAAGCCGCGCCCAGGGATACCTGGAGGATCCTGGCTCTGCTTTTGGCTGCGCTGTATTTCGCGGGGCTTCAGCCCCGGTCCTTAGGGTCGGGCGGATGGAAGGCTTACATCCTACATCTTCCGGTTGCATTTGTGGTTTGTTTCACCGTGATGAGCGCTCATGTGGTCTGTTCTGTCGTGCTTCCTTTCCTGGTGGTGGCATGGGTACTAGCCCACTGGTACGGTGCGCTGGCTAGCGGGGAAAAGCGAGCCGGACGCGAGCTGCTGGCCTCTGTAGGCATCGCCATAGCCGGAGGGTTGGGCGCCATTGTCGCTTTCGCCGGAAATCTTTGGTGCTACATCAAATGGGGCGAAATGTCTCCCTGGCGGCTGATGACCACCTATACCAACGCTCCCTGGTATAGCCAATACATGGCGGGGGAGTACAAGCTTGAGGAAACCACTACACGGCTGGATTTCTGGCAGGCCAAGTATGATATCGTGATGACTTATGCCACTCCCATCGGACTGTGGGGGATGAGGCTTGCCCTGGCGGGACTGCTGGCGGCGCTTATGTATCTGATATGGCGCAGGCACTCCAAAACCCGGATCCCTCAGCCCAACGGCACCCTAAAACACCCGGGTAACAATAGCGGCTTGCGAGTTGCGGGAAACCTTTGCTTTGCCTCCCTATTGACCTTCTGCACACTGGCTCCCATGGCAGGCTTGCTGGACAGTGATTTTTACAGCTTTTCAGGTTCCTTCATAGCCCTGCAACGGTATACTCTGCAATGGTTTGTGTTTGCCGGAGCCATGATCCCCGCCGCTTTGGCCGCCATGGAAGATTCCTGGCCCGTTTTTTGCGCCTGGCTTCATCCTAAAACAGCTAAGCTGCAGAAGCGGCTTTCGCCTCAGTCCGTTGCGAATCGTAGATATTTACAGGGCCGGGAATTGTGCGCATTTCCCGCCTGGCTCTGCGCGATATTGTGTGCGCTGGCCTTTTTTCGAGGCGTCGACCAAACCGGGTATGCCAACAGTTTCTACCGCTACAGCCGGAACGTGATGGAATCCACGGCTACCCTGCTGGACAACGGCTTTCTTGAGCGTTATGGCCTGCTGATGCTGGCTGAACGCATTGTACCAGAGGATCAGAAGATTCTCATCACCCGGGTAGGCTACCAGTATCCTTTGCGGGCAAGGGGCTATGTGCTCACGTCTAACCCCATTGTGCCTCTGATGAATCTGCAGGCGGAAGATGTAAACACCGCCTTACGGGAAATGAACGTAGCAATGCTCGCCACAGAACCGGCTTTTTGGGACGAACGGTACTATGCGGCTTCTACCCTCCATGATGTGCTGAACGCACTGCCTCCTGAACAGATTTTGCAGGATGAGCACATGCGCCTATATGTGCTGGATGATGACTTGGCTGACACAATCCGGTTGGAATGGCAAAGCCTTTCCCTTTCCGGATTGCCTTGACGGGTCCATGCGGCCATGATATCATCATTTTACAATCAAGAAAGGAGATATGCCCATGAATTGTCCAAAGTGTGGAAACATTCTTCCCCAGGGCGCTCCGTTTTGCAATGTATGTAACGAACCCGTTGGTGTTATGGATCCTATGGCTTATAGCCACCAAGCCCAAGGCATTCCTCCCATGCAGGGATATGGCGGAGGGCATAGCTATGGCCAGCCTAGCCAGGAGCAAGGCTATCCAAGTTCCTATCAGCAAAATTACGCCCAATATAACCCCCCGTCTCCTCCCTACACCCAGGGATATGGCGGTTACTACGGAACTCCGCCCAGGCGGAGTAACCCAGGCGCTTTCCTGAATGCGGTACGGCAAATACCTGTTATGTTCCGGGATAGCTTCCGGGATCCGGGCACTGTGCTTCAGGGCATGATAGAGCGGAAGGATTTCTATACCGCGCCATTGGTGGCGGGGATTGCCCTGCTACTGACATTTCTGTGCTGCATGATGCTGGCAAGCAGTATCTTGACCGGCCTGTTCATAGGCGTGCTCTCCATATTGCCCTCCGGCATGGGGAGCTTCGGCATGCCCATCGGCGCAATGGATTTAGAAAATGCCAGGTCAACGGTCGGAAGCCTCAGTGCGTCCATAGGCGGGACAGCGACTCTGTGCCAGTTGTTCGCCATGGCAGTTCCCTTGGCTGTGTTACTGATTTACCTTTGTACGGTATCCAAAGTGCGTTTTTCCTGGGAATTGCTATGCGCCTGCTTCACCATTACCACCCTACCAACCGTGGCGGCGTCAATATTAGCCTTGATTGGCTTGTTGATTCATCCGTCCCTGCTTCTGCTCCTGTCCATTCTTGGTATAGCCACCAGCTTCGTACTCATGGGCAGCCTTATGAGCCGGGTAGTGGGTAAGCCGGAAAGCACCCTGGTCCTTCCCAGAATACTTTGTATCTGTCTCTCTATTCTTTTTACGGTGATTTTCGTATCCCTACTAAGCGGGATCATGATGGGCGGCATAACCCGAGGCTTCGGCATTCCTTTTTAATTGCACATGCGCTATAATATTTGTTTACCATTATCACAAGCTGCCAACTGAATTCAGGGCATTTGCCCAATTGCTAACCCAGAAGCTTATTGAGTGTTTCCGCACGGTCCCTTCTCTCCCAGGTAAAGTCCGCCTCCTCCCGGCCAAAATGGCCGTAGGAAGCGGTTTTTCTGTAGATGGGCCGACGCAGATCCAACATGCGGATGATGCCGTCCGGGCTCAGGTCGAAATGCTTTTTCACCTGAATGCTCAGTTGATCATCAGGTAGCTTACCCGTACCGAAGGTGTCTACTTGAAGGCTCACCGGCTGGGCTACGCCAATGGCATAAGCTATGGCAACCTCGCACCGGTCTGCCAACTCCGCAGCTACGATATTTTTTACTACGTAGCGCGCCGCGTAGCAT
>Ga0123353_10016623_pt1 | contig 10764 bp, 6 predicted proteins | sample TergutLab28metaG_3_FD_92763 | JGI IMG/M metagenome (GOLD analysis project Ga0123353, IMG submission 92763) | Labiotermes labralis P3 segment gut microbial communities from Petit-Saut dam, French Guiana - Lab288 P3 | ecosystem: Host-associated > Arthropoda: Insects > Digestive system > Gut ... | reverse complement strand
CGGCAGTGGAGTTCTCAACGGATAACGGCGCTACCTGGGAGCCCTGGAGCGGCTCTTATGTCTATGGAACGCTTGCCAATGAGGCCTCCTTTACCCTATTGATCCGGGCAACCGTAAGCTCCACGGCATCCGGCGCCATCACCAACACGGCCTGTGTGAGCAGTTCCACCCTCGACCCCAACCCTTGCAACAACACTTCCAGCGTAACCATAACGGCTACTGCTCCGATGTGCAACAATTTCGCGGATCTTTCGATTGTAAAATCAGCTTGCCCGGATTCCGTATCGCCCGGCGCCGCAATCATCTATACCCTTGTAATCTCTAACGCAGGCCCCGACGAGGCCGTAAATGTGATTTTGACGGATGTTCTGCCCAGTGAAATCCACACGGTTCGCTATTCTCTGGATAACCGGACCTGGGCGGTTTGGAGCGGGCCATTGCAGCTAGGAAATCTTCCCGCCAATTCTTCCCTAACCGTGTTGCTCTCGGGAATTGTGGATTGCCGCGCGGCCGTAAGGATAACCAACACGGCAATCGTACTCTCCTCAACGCCAGATCCAAACCCGCATAACAACCACTTTACAGTGGTTACCAGGGTTTTAAACTGCCGCAGTGACTGTCACTGCCGCTGCTGTTGCCGCTGTTGATTTTTTGCTCCGCAAAATCTGTCGTCCACGCCTGCCCGGTCAGCAGGCGTGGACCGTTCCCCAAGATATCCTTTCTTTCAATTTCTAAAAATATACATATGTCTTTTTACTGGCACAGTCAGTTATGCCGTTCTCCTTACAGTCGCAGACAGGTTGGAAGCGATAAGAGGAAAAGTTATCAGCACTCTCCATCGGTGAGTGCTAAATTTTTGTTTACTTTTTAATTATCATGGTATACAATAAAAATATAGAGTTTATTTTACTTATTTGTGAGGAAGAATAAAACGAAATCAAAACCGCTAAAAAAGGGGGAAAACTGTTAATGAATATTGAAAAATACACACAGAACGCGCAGCTTGTTATTATAGAATGCCAGAATATAGCCGTAGAGGAAGGGCATCAGCAGCTTGACGGCGAACACTTGCATTTGTCAATTATGATGCAAAATGATGGATTGATCCCGAAACTTTTGTCGATGATGGACGTCAACATCGGGACAATTGTCGGTGAGCTTCAGACCGAGATGGAGAGGCTTCCTAAAGTGTCTGGAGCGAGCGACAACATGTATTCCACGAGGCGTCTAAATCAACTGTTTCATCAAGCTGAAAAGATTACCTCCGACTTTAAAGATGAATATGTATCAGTAGAGCATCTTTATTTGGCATTACTTGAAGAAAAAGGAACGCCATCTGCAAGGATCTTTAGAAAATATGACATTACCAAGGAAAAATTCCTGCAAGAACTGACGAAAGTTAGGGGCAATCAAAGGGTTACAAATCAAAATCCTGAAAACAATTATGACGCGCTTAATAAATACGGCAGAGATCTCGTGGAGATGGCGCGAGAGGGCAAGCTCGATCCAGTTATCGGAAGAGACTCTGAAATTAGACATACGATACAGATTCTGTCCAGAAGGACAAAAAATAATCCGGTGCTGATCGGTGAGCCTGGAGTCGGAAAAACCGCTGTAGTCGAAGGGCTTGCGCAACGAATCTTAAACGGTGACGTTCCAGAGGGACTCAAGGATAAGACCGTATACGCGCTCGACATGGGCGCTTTGATTGCGGGCGCGAAATTCAGGGGAGAATTTGAGGAACGGCTCAAGGCTGTTTTGAATGAGATCGAAAAATCCGACGGACGAATTATCCTTTTCATCGACGAAATCCACAACATTGTTGGAGCGGGAAGAACCGAGGGCTCGATGGATGCCGGAAACCTTTTAAAGCCTAAATTGGCAAGGGGCGAATTGCACTGCATCGGCGCCACGACGCTGGATGAATATAGAAAATACATTGAAAAAGATGCGGCGCTTGAGAGAAGGTTTCAGAAGATTCTCGTCGATCAGCCAACCGTTGAAGATACAATTTCCATATTGAGGGGGCTTAAAGAGCGCTTCGAGATTCACCATGGCGTTCGGATTGCGGATGCGGCGCTCGTTGCGTGTGCGACACTCTCAGACCGATATATCAGTGATCGATTTCTGCCGGATAAGGCAATCGATCTCATGGATGAGGCGGCGTCAAAAATACGCACAGAGATCGACAGTCTGCCTGTACAGCTCGATGAAATTTCTCGTAAGATCATGCAGCTTGAAATAGAAAAACAGGCGCTCAGCAAGGAGACTGACAGTGCGTCGAAAAAAAGGCTTGAGAATATTGAAAAAGAGCTTTCTGTACTTAAGGAAGAAAACGCACGTATGAGGGCCCAATGGGAAAACGAAAAGAAGGCAATCACCGATATTAAGGAGACAAAACAACAGCTGGAAGAAGTGAAGATGCAGATTGAAGAGGCTGAGCGTAAATATGATCTTGAGCTCCTTGCAAAATTAAAATATGGGACGCTTACAGAATTGGAAAGAAAGCTGCAAGAAGAAGAGGAGGTTAAGAAGGAAGCGGAAGAGCGGAAACTGCTGAAAGAAGAAGTCACAGAAGAGGAAATCGCAGAGGTTGTCTCCAAATGGACGGGCATACCGGTCAGCAAGCTTGCGCTGGCGGAACGTGAAAAACTGCTTCATTTGCCTGAGGAACTTCATAAACGGGTCATAGGGCAGGATGACGCCGTTACAGCTGTTTCAGAAGCTGTTCTAAGGGCCAGGGCAGGGCTGAAAGATGAAAAGCGTCCGATCGGGTCATTTATCTTTCTGGGGCCGACAGGCGTCGGAAAAACGGAACTCGCCAAGGCGCTTTCGGAAGCACTATTTGACTCAGAGAAGAACATGGTCCGAATCGATATGTCCGAGTATATGGAGAAGCATTCTGTTTCCCGGTTGATTGGCGCTCCTCCGGGGTACGTTGGATACGATGAAGGTGGACAGCTTACAGAGGCGATTAGGCGAAAGCCGTACAGTGTAATCTTATTTGATGAAATTGAAAAAGCGCATCCGGATGTATTTAACATCCTGCTTCAGCTGCTGGATGACGGAAGGCTGACGGATAATCAAGGCAGAACGGTTGATTTTAAAAACACAATCGTCATCATGACTTCCAACGTTGGAAGCCTATACTTGATTGAAAATATTAAACAGGATGGGATCATCGATGAAAAAACAAAAGAAATGGTTGAGGAGGAGCTCAAGAAAACGTTCAAACCTGAGTTTTTAAACAGAATTGATGATGTGGTCGTTTTCTCACCGCTTACCAAAGCTCAGATTATAAAGATCATCGATCTTGCGATGAAGGACGTTCAAAAACGCTTATCAGAACGAAACATCACAGTTACGCTCACAGAAAGCACGAAAGAGATCATCGCCAGAGAATCATATTCCCCGATCTATGGCGCAAGGCCAGTAAAACGTTATCTGCAAAAACATATTGAAACAGAAATTGCTTCGCGAATCGTGAAAGGGGAGGTAAAGGATGGAGAAAGTGTAACGATCGATATTGGCAAAGGTTAGATATTTCAAGTGGTTATCTATGGTAAGATTAACAAATTCATGATATACTATTTATAATACAGTGGTGAAAGGAAAAAAATTTATGAAAAAATGTACAAATTGCGGTGCGGAATCATACAGGATTGAATCTAAATTCTGTTTGAAGTGTGGAGAGGCTTTACCAAGTCAGGATATTACGCCTCATCAGAACATTTGCACAAACCAAGAATGTGATTGGCACAAGACAGCATTTATCTATCCTGACGATGCACGTTATTGTGATGTTTGTGGCAGCCCAACAATTTATTCAAAATAAACCGTACAAAAGCCCGTTTCTCCAAAAACGGGCTTTTGCCTGTATACAGGTAGAAACGTTGAATTTCTTTAATTGGACAGAAAGCGAGACGAATTTTCAATTGCCTTCACCCCAAAAATATGATAGGCTGATTTTGATGAGGTGATCAGCCAACTGCGGCGATATTTACAAAAGGCTGAACGGAGGAATTGAATTATGAAGGTTGGAATAGGGTACAGCGACAACCCGGAATCAATTGCAGCAGGTCTACAAGCTGCTCGTATGGCTGTCGCCCAGGCCGAAAGCTCTGCCTCGTGTGATATGGTATTGATGTTCTCGACCGCGAGGCACGACTATGCTGTTTTGCGCGAGACCGTCGCTTCCGTGATTGGCGAGACCGTGCCGATTTATGGCGGAGGTGCGGTTGGCGTCATTACAAACGATTATTATGGCTATGCGGGAGATCAGGTCGGAATCGCCTGCATTTGGCTGGACGGCGTTGGCTGTGAGGTGCTGGTCGAAGGCGGCTTGAATAAGAGTGAGGAGGAAACCGGCATACGTCTGGGACGGCGGCTTGCTGAATCGGGAACAAAACCCGACTCCCCGGTCATGTTATTTTGTGATACATTCGATTGCACTGAGGGTGTTAAGATGATGATGGCCACATGGCTTTTGGCGGGTATCGAAAACGGCCTTGGTTTTGTTCCTAATCTAGCGGGTGCGGGTATGATGGGAAACCATGGGCCTGTTCCGACAAAACAATGGATTGGCAGCGGTATGGGCGAATATAACGCAATCGCTATGACCTTTACGGGCGATATACGTGTGGACAGCGTTATTATGCATGGCTGCCGCCCCGCCACGCAGTATTATACCGTTACAAAAGCAGCCGGGCAGGTCATACTCGAAATCAATGGAAAACCTGCCATACAATTTATTGATGAGTTATTGGATTCTGCAATTGCCCCGGAGCAATATCCTTTTTTCCTGATTTTCGGAGTCAATCACGGAGAGCCGTGGGGTGAGTACGATGAGGATTATTACGCCAACCGCCTTTGCCTTGGCATCGATAAGGACAGTGGCGGGATCGTCATGTTCGAGCCGGATATGGTCGAGGGCACCGAGTTTCAATTGATGTTCCGTTCTTTAGAGCTTGATTATATAAAACCTAAAATAGACAAAATTTTTGATGAGCTCGACGGGCGCGAGCCGGTTTTTGCCATGTATATAGACTGTGCGGGCCGATGTTCCGGTTACGCCGGAAATGATATGGAGGACGCGCTGGTCATTCAAGATGCCGTTGCGGGCAGGGTTCCGGTTCTCGGCCTTTATACTGGTGTAGAAATCGCGTCTATAGGAGGCCGTCCGAGGGGACTTGACTGGACGGGCGTGTTCTGTCTTTTCTCACAGAGCAAAGGTGGAAGCGACAATGCCATTAAAAAAAAGCATATAAATCCTGTTTGGGATTCTAATAAAGAGCGCTCTGCTTCAAAAGAAGTTTCGGTGGAAGCGATGGTTCGTCTTTGCGAGCAGAACGCAGCGAGATATCTGGCGCTCGATACAAGCTCAATCGCTATACGCTATGAGCTTGAGCAAAAACGCCGGGGCTTCAGCCTTCTTTCGGAACTGTCGGTGTCACTCAGGCAGAACGACAGCTATGAAAATGTATTTATTCCTGTCACAAAACGTATCAATGCCGCTTTGAATATGCAACGAACAGTTGTATTGGTACGTGATAAAAAAGAAATGTTTTCGGCGGAGGTTTTACAAGGATATACCGCTAATGAAAAAGCAAAGCTTGCCGGACAGAATATACAGGCGCCTGCCGATCTGCTTGACCCTGATCATGCGGTGCTTGTAACAGGGGCCGACCCCACCCAGCAGTTCAAAGAATTACGGGAATTGCTTGGCTTGCCGTATTTTATATCTTCCCCTGTTATCCTGCAAGGCAAAGTATACGCGATACTTATCACGGGCCGCCTGGTTGAAACGGAGCCGTATCTTGTGCGGCTCTCCCGCAGCGATATGGAAACGGTGCAAGCCATTAGCGCACTGTTAGCGTCGGTGCTTGGCAGACAGCGTTTGGCAGCCGCCGAGGAACGGAACAGGATCATGGTTGATGCTGCGCCAATATGCTGTGTATTTTGGGACGAGAAAGGAAATCTGACAGACTGTAACAAGGAAACGCTTTCCTTGTTCAAGTTGTCAAGCAAGAATGAATTTATCAAAAATTTTCAAAGATTGTCGCCGGAATCTCAGCCGGATGGCAGCCATTCTGAAAAAGCAATGCGCAAGTATGTTATGAAAGCATTTGTTTCAGGCGAGGCCAGATTCAGGTGGATGCATAAAATGCTGGATGATGAAATGATTCCGTCTGAAATCACACTGATTCGTGTTCCAAAGGGTGAGGATTATATCGTGGTCGGATATATCCGTGACTTACGTGAACAGGAAGCTGCTGTGGTAAAGATGAACGAAGCAAGAGAATTGGCCGAAAGATATATTAAAGCGAAAAGCGAATTTATAGCGTCGGTCAGTCATGAAATCCGCACGCCGATGAACGCGATTCAAGCGATGGCTCGTATTGCCGGTGAAATTAAGGATATGAATGAAAGCCAGCAAAACCTTATCAATCAAGGGGTCCGTTCCATTCAGATATTGACGTCGGTTATAGAAACGATTTTAGACTTTTCAAAAATTGATTCCGGTCAGTTATCCCTGGAAATCGGTAAGTTTTCAATTCGTGATATTATGGATGGAATTAGTGGGATGGTACGCAAAGACGCAGAGGACAAATCCCTGTCTTTCAATACTTCGGTTGATCCTGCGGTACCAGAATTATTGCTCGGTGATTCCACACGACTGCAGCAGGCGATCTTCAACGTCGTCATGAACGCAGTCAAGTTTACAGAAGCCGGCGGCGTGGATGTTCGTGTTTTCCACGAAAAAACCAATAATGACGATGAGGTTTTGCTGGCGGTTGAAGTGCGCGATACCGGGATAGGCATCACCGGAGAGCAAATGGCCGATTTGTTCAAACCGCTATATTCAGGCGATACATCATATAGTCGAAAATACGGGGGCTTGGGGATGGGGCTTCCGGTCAGCAACAGCTTGATCGCTCTCATGGACGGTAAAATTACCTGCGAAAGTCATCCGGACCAGGGCAGCGTATTCCAGATTAGGATACCCTTGATTGTGCCGGAGGAAAAAGCCGAAGAGGCGGAGACTATGTCAAAACCATCCAACGTAGATGTTTTGTGCGGATTGCGTGTGCTTGTGGCCGAGGATAACAATATCAACCAGATAATTATTAAGGAACTGCTGACTGCCATCGGCATTAAGGTGACAATAGCGAACAATGGAATCGAAGCGCTTAAGAAACTACGGGAAGAAAGCTTTGATATTGTCCTGATGGATATCCAGATGCCGCATATGGACGGTTTGACCGCTGCGGTTCAAATTCGCGCCGACCATCGCTATGATGGCCTTCCCATTCTGGCAATGACTGCCAATGCAGGTAAAGAACATTATGAAGAAAGTATTAACGTCGGCATGAACGACCATTTAACGAAACCGATCGATATGGAGCATCTTTATAATGCTCTAATTAAATGGAGCAAACGTGAATAATCCATTTTCAAGTTTTGAAATTTAGGACGGAAAGCTTCTTTGAAAGCTAATCGAAATGTAAAACCACCACTTGCCTATAGCGCGGCAGCGCCCAGGTGTGGTGGTTTCTAAAACTGCAGTGTGACTATTAATTAGGATTTTTGCTGGGTTTTTGTTGGCTTGGGTGCTGGCGTCGGTTCCGGCTCATCTTTGATCAATTCTTTCAGAGAGGTTGCCAGACCTGCCAAACCTTGAATTTCTGAAGGGATAATGATCTTGGTAGCCCTTCCATTCGCGGCCTTCTCAAAGGAGTCCAGGCTCCTGAGCGCGATGACTTCACGCGTAGGATCTGATTCTTTGATCATTATTAGACCGTCAGCTGTTGCGCGCTGAACGAGGAGGATTGCTTCGGCTTCACCTTCCGCAGTACGGATCGCGGATTGTTTTTTCGCTTCCGCTTCTAAAATGACCGCTTCCTTGTTTCCTTCCGCAATGAGAATTGCCGATTTCTTTTCACCTTCCGCTCTTAAGATGGCTTCCCTACGTTCACGTTCGGCACGCATCTGTTTTTCCATCGCGACTTGAATATCTCTGGGCGGTGTGATGTTTTTGACTTCGACACGGTTGATTTTAATACCCCACGAATCGGTCGCTTCGTCGAGAACCAGGCGAATTTTCGTGTTGATGTGCTCACGGCTCGTCAGCGTTCCGTCAAGTTCCAAATCACCGATGATATTTCGAAGCGTTGTAGCCGTAAGGTTTTCAATGGCCGCAAGCGGGCGTTCCACGCCATAGGCATACCGTTTTGGGTCCGTGATCTGATAATAGATGACCGTATCGATTTCCATGGTTACGTTGTCTTTTGTGATAACCGGCTGAGGGGGGAAGTCGATAACATTTTCCTTTAGGGACACTTTCCTTGCGATCCTGTCGATCAAAGGAATTTTCAGATGCAGCCCAACCTGCCAGGTAGCGTGGTATGCGCCGAGGCGCTCCACGACAAAGGCATGTGCCTGTGGAACAATTCGGATATTTGTGACAATCAGTGATATAACGATGATAATGAGAGTAAGAACAACAATAAAACTTACAACATTTGCCAATTGCTTTTACTTCCTTTCTTTGTTAATTTCTCTACTCAGGTCAGAGGTAATATTAATACCGTTTGTAGCAGTTGGAACGACGATCAGCTTGACGCCTTCAATTCCTGCAATTGTTACTTCTTCACCTGCTTCAATTGTCTCGTTTGGATTTGCGGACATTGCTGTCCACGGCTGTCCGCTGACCTTGACTTGACCAAAGGCCTGTGGCGTTATGGTTTCTACAACAAAGCCTGTCGTTCCGACAAGTGCCTCCGCATTCGTTTTTTCGTTGCCGATTTTGAGTTTACCCTTCAGTGGCTTGGTCGAGTATAAAAGCACGATTGACACGACCACAAAGATGACAATCTGAATATAGATCGAATCGGTAAACAAAGTTGAAAATGCGGCGACAAGCGCGCCACCCGCAAACCAAATGGTATTAAGCCCAAGCGTTAGCGCCTCTATGATGATTAATATAACTGCGGCGATAATCCAAAGTGCCGCGTAGCCGAATGATATACCGAATATTTCCATGCTTCCCTCCTTAAGCCTTCAATGATGAATATATTCCTTAATGGCGCTGCTCAAATCGCGAAGCGATTTGTAAGCAGGCCTTATGCAAGGATTTCCCAAATCTTTGATTTGGTGAAATCTACTGCAATCCTTATAGTATACCACGAATTTTCAGAAATAAAACCGCTTGTGTGAGTTATCCATATGTTCCTCGGTTGCCTTGACACCTTTTTCAACATCGGATTCCTGAAAGGCCTCAAATATTTTGCGATGCTCCGCTAAAAGAGACGGCAGATAATCTTCGCCGAACACAACATTTCCTCTCGTGTATTTAATGTACAGTTGATAAGAAGAAAGGATGTGCTGGAGCATTTTATTGTGTGACGCTTTGTAAATTAGCTGATGGAAACTGGTATTGATGTTCAGCATCTTTTCGATGTCTTTTTTTGAGGTGTAGAATTCCATAAATTCAAAGGTTTCTTCAAGCGCATTAAACTCGTCTTCTGAAATCCGCTCGATTGCCCACTTAACAGCCTGAATTTCATAAGCTTTACGAAGCTCAAACATATCGCGTATGTCCTGTTTTGTAAATCCGATCACAAAAGCGCCCCGGTTTGGAATTGTTTCAATCAAGCCTTCCATTTCAAGCTGTTTAAACGCTTCTCTGACAGGTGTGCGACTCACATTATACTCAGAACAGATCTGCTGCTCGATCAATTTATAGCCTTGCGCAAATTTTCCTTGAAGGATGTCTTTTCTCAGCTGAGAGAAGAGGTCTGATGAAATCAGCATGTCCGTGTTAACTCCTTTACCTGATAAACAAAATCATTCGTGGATTACGGATAAAATATAATCTGCGAACTGTGCGCTGGTAGCGCCGTCTGGTCTGCCTGTTATCGTAAGCTTCTTTTCATGCACCGTGCATTTTTCCAGCGCTTTCATCAATTGGTCCGATTGAGTCTGATATCCGATGTGTGAAAGCAGCATGCCGCCTGCGCGAATAACGCTGCAAGGATCGGCGTATTGATCACGGCATTCTTCAACCATTCGTGGAGCGGATCCGTGGATGGCTTCGAACATAGAATACCGTTTTCCGAGGTTGGCGCTTCCTGCCGTACCGACGCCGCCCTGAAATTCTGCGGCTTCATCTGTCAGAATATCTCCATAAAGATTTGGAAGGATGAACACTTCAAACTGGCCTCGCCTTTTTACATCGATAAGCTTGGCTGTCATGATATCAATATACCAATCGTCCACCTCAATCTCAGGGTATTCTTTAGCCACTTGTTTGCAGACGTCAAGGAATTTACCATCTGTCGTTTTGACCACATTCGCTTTGGTTACGATCGTTACGCGTTTCTTTTGATTGTTTCTTGCGTAATCAAAAGCCAGCCTTGCGATTCGTTCGGTCCCTTGGGTTGTAATAACTCTGAAGTCTATCGCCAGGTCTTCGGTTATATTGACGCCTTGGCTGCCGAGTGCGTAAAGACATTCTGTATTCTCTCTAAAGAAAGTCCAGTCGATTCCGAGCTCAGGAACTTTAACGGGCCTGACATTCGCGAAAAGGTCCAGTTCCTTTCTCATTGCGACGTTTGCGCTTTCCACATTCGCCCATTGATCACCTTTCCGGGGCGTCGTCGTAGGCCCTTTTAAAAGTACGTGGCATTGCTTGATTTCCTCAAGTACTTCGTCTGGAATGGCTTTTCCTTCAGCAGCCCTTCTTTCGATGGTGCATCCGCTGAT
>Ga0123353_10016622_pt1 | contig 10764 bp, 8 predicted proteins | sample TergutLab28metaG_3_FD_92763 | JGI IMG/M metagenome (GOLD analysis project Ga0123353, IMG submission 92763) | Labiotermes labralis P3 segment gut microbial communities from Petit-Saut dam, French Guiana - Lab288 P3 | ecosystem: Host-associated > Arthropoda: Insects > Digestive system > Gut ... | reverse complement strand
CTGGAGCGAGCTGCTGCCTCAAGGGAAAGTAAAAGAGGCTATGGAAGCTCAGGAAGCGGCGGCTGAACACTGCATAAGGGACATGGTTTATATATGTTCCGCAGTGGCCGAGGCAGGCGCCTGTGGCGTTCAGTTCGATACTGCCGGCGCCAGCGGAGACGCCGACGCTTTCGCGGCGCTGTGCGCTTCCAAGATTCTGTCTGAAAAATATCCCGACTTATCTATTACGATGGGGATGGCAAACGAGTTTAATCTGGGCATGCACGGCAGACTGAAATTTGAAGGCGACCGTATAGCTGGCCAATACCCTGCTCAGCAGGTCAAATCGGCCGAAAAAGCGGGAATTCACAGCTACGGCTGCGTGGTGAATACCAACAGCAGCAGATCTTTCCCTTGGAATTTGGCAAGGTCTCTGACATTTGTAAAGGAAGCGACAAGCGTCGCAAAAATTCCAGTGCTCGTCAACGCCGGAATGGGGGTAGGCGGTATTCCGCTGACGAATACATCTCCAACCGACGCGACCACGAGAGTTGCCAAGACGATGCTTGAACTCGGCAAAGCGGACGGGTTGTAGATAGGCCACGGAGACGCTTACGGCATGGCAATCATGCATGAAATGGCCGCCGGAATGGGAGGAATACGGACAGCCGGAGATCTGGTAGCCCGTATGGTCATGAAAGGCATGAAAATCGGCCCCGCCAAGGAATATGTCGCAAATAAACTGGGGTGCAGCGTGTTTGATCTGTCAGACTCTAACAAAATGAAAGAGATCAGGGAATCTCTCGATATTGGAACAGTCCTCGACAGGCCTCATGCAAGCTACGGAATGGCGGCGAAGATAAAAATTGCCGAAATCCTCGACATCAAAATACCGAGCGTAGAATTGTTTAAAAAGAAAGTAGGAAAATTTATCTAATTTAGTATGGGAGGATATGAAAAATGCGAAGAAACATTAAAGCAGGCTACAACCGGCGTAGCGGATTCGGGCTCGACGTTTTCTCTGACGACGAACTGTACGCGATCCATTGCGCTACTCTCGACGTACTGAGCAATTGCGGCTTAAAAGTATACGGCAATGAAGCTCATGATATCTTTGACGGCGCCGGGGCGATAGTGGACAGAAAAAGCAATACCGTTAAAATCCCGCCGTACATGGTCGATGAAGCCATACGAAGCGCGCCGGGGACGATACTGCTCGCGGGACGGAACCCGGAAAAAGATTTCATACTGGAAGCTAACAGAGTAGGATTTACGAACTTTGGAGAAGGCGTTTCGATCATCGACCTTTACACTAAAGAGCATAGAAGCACTTTAAAGAAGGATACGGGCGACGTAGCGCGCGTTTGTGACGCGCTTGAATCCATCGATGTTCATGAACGGTCTGTCGCCGCTCATGACGTAGTTGCTGCGGTTGCGCCTGTCCACCATGCAGACGCCATTATGACGAATACTTCCAAGCATTTTTTTCAAGGCGTAGGCAATGTTGAAAATCTAAGGTACGTTGTGGAAATGTGCGCCGTCGTCGCCGGAGGCAAAGACAAGTTAAGGGAGAGGCCTATATTCAGCTGCATCACCTGCCCGGTCAGCCCGCTGCAGTTGATATCGGAGAGCACGGAACTCATCATCGAGTGCGCCCGTTTGGGCGTCCCGATCAATATTCTATCTATGGCGCTCGCAGGCGCCACCGCTCCTGTCACCCTTGCGGGCACGCTGGTCACCCATAACGCTGAAGTGCTTGGAGGCATAGTATTGAGTCAACTGACGCGCAAAGGCGCCCCTGTCATCTATGGAAGTTCAACTTCTATAATGGACTTAAAATATACTACCACCCCTGTCGGATGCCCGGAACTGGGAATGATAAACGCCGCGGTAGCCAAAATGGCGCAGTACTACTTGCTGCCAAGTTGGGTAGCCGGAGGATAGGGGGACAGCAAGCTTCCGGACGCACAGGCGGCCCACGAAAAGACCCTTACCGGTATGATGGCTGCAATGGCGGGGGCAAACCTGATTTATGGGTTGGGCATGTTGGAATTAGGAATGACCATGGATTATGCTCAACTGGTTATCGACAATGAGATTGCAATCATGATAAAGAGAGCGGTCGGGGGAATCGATGTTACAGATGAAAATTTGGCTGTGGACGTCATCAAGCAGGTAGGCGCCGCCGGTGAATTCATAAGCCACAAACACACCCGAACCAATTTCAAGCAAGCTCAATCGAGAACAGATTTATTTGACAGAAGAATGAGAGGCACCTGGCTGCAGGACGGAGGCAGAGACCTTACTTCAAGAGCCTATGATAAAGCAAAAGTTATTCTAGAGGGTCATTCGCCTGACCCGCTGCCCGCAGGGGCGGCCGAAGCGATTAAGGAAATCGTTAAAGAGGCGGATGCAAAATATGGCGGTAACTGATTATCATTTCAATGTGAGGTGTCAAAATGAAGAAAGAAACAATCGAGTTTATTATTGAAAAAACAGCAGAATTACTGGCTACAGTCGGTGTGAAAGTCGAAGATGAGAATGTCACAAAACAGTTGGCGGACAAAGGTTTCGACGTTGACCAAGCAGCCGGAATTGTCAAAATACCTACGCCGTTGCTTGAAAGCCTGTTATCCTCAACGCCAAAAACGATAAAACTGTATCACCGTGATTTGGAAAGGTATGTGGAGCTCGGCGGAGGCAGATCTTATTTCTCGCCGAGCGGATTCGGCCCTGCCGTGAAGGACAGGGTCACAGGGGAACGAAGGCCTTCGACGGAAAAGGACGTCGGGGAATTTGCCATAGTGCAGCATCATCTTCCCAGTGTGGACGTGGCCAGTCTGACTATTACGGCTACGGATATCCCGGAAGATGCATTGGATGCGGCTGAATTTTATCAACTGCTTCGTTGCACGGATAAACCATTCATCTTTAAAGCCATATATGAAGACAGTACCGATAATCTCATGGAAATGGCTGGTTTGGTAGTAGGCGGAGTAGAAAAGCTGAGGTCAAAGCCGACCTTTACTTCGCTGTTCTGCCCAACTAGCCCATTGATGTTCACCGGTGAAACCATCCGCGGCATGTTAAAATTGGCCTCCTATGGCATACCTGTGTTGAACCTTACCATGACCTTGGGCGGGACTACCTCGCCCGCATCGGTCCTTGGTCAAATCGTACAAACCAATGCGGAAGTTATATCGGGCATCGCGATCGTGCAGGCTTTTTATCCGGGCCATCCAACATTTTACGGCACCTCCTCTACACCTATGGACTTGAGAACCGTGGTGTTGGCGCTGGGCACACCGGAACGTCCTCTGATCGCCGAAGCGTGCGCGCTTCTGGCGAAAGCGTATGATATTCCGAGCATCATCAGCGGCATATCGAGCGACAGCAAGAGTTATGACGAGCAATGCTCGTTTGAAAAAGCCTTGACCCTGATGCCGCTCGTGAACAAAGCAAGTCTTGTCTTCGGTATGGGGGGCTTCGATTCGTCGAATACGTATTCTTTAGTTCAGTTGGCCATCGACAACGAGATCGTCAGCGCTGTGCGCCGTTACTATGAGTTTGATTACGGGGATTCGATCGATGAAGAAATGGAAATTTTCAGGAAGCACGGCGCTGAAGCAAACTTCCTGAAGGAGAAACATACTTATCTTCGCTGTAAGGACTATTGGCGCTCAAGCCTGTTTACAAGAGGTTCTTACGAGAAATGGGAGCGAAGAAATGTCACCTTGGAAAAGCTGGCTGCCGAGCAGTGCGAAGAGCTCCTCGCAAAAGGAGTTCCGCCCATGGATCCGGCGGTCGCCGATCAGTTAAAGAATCTGTATGGGAGGAGGGTATAAAATAAAAAGGACTTAATACGATTTCTTAAACAATTCGAAGAGAAAGGAGCATATGATATGGTCATTGACTATATCATACGGAAGTAAATAAAATGAGCGAAGAGAAAAAAATAACTCAATTTGCGCCTGTAAGCAAGATGGCGTTTGTATTTTGCACCTGCGCCTGCATTCTGTTTTTCGGGCCGCTGATCATCTTCCGCGAAGCCGCACAGCCATACGTAAACAGCGTAATGCGTTTCATCACCCACGGCACCGACTGGATGTGGCTGGTCGTCGTACTCGGATGTTTGATTTTTCTGCTTTGGCTGGCTTTTGGACGATATGGCAAAGTCAAATTAGGAAAAATAGACGAGGAGCCAGAATTTTCAACATTTACTTGGATCGCAATGATATTTCAGGGAAGCACCGGCGGCGCCCTCGTATACTGGTCCATGGTGGAACCCATGTACTACATGATGTGGCCCCCATACTGGGTAGAGCCCGTCTCGGCGCAATCCGCCCAATATGCTTTATCATACGCCTTCATGCACTGGGGCGTCAGCGCGTGGACGACATTCGCCTTACCGGCGGTTGTATTCGCATACAGCTACTACGTTCGCAGGAAACCGTACCTGTTCCCGAGCTATGCCTGCCGAGACGTCCTCGGTAAGCGCCTGATGGAAGGCGGAGGCGGCAAAGTTCTCAACGCGATTCTCGCGTTCGGAATGGTCGGCGGAATGGCGACGGCCCTTGGCTTCGTCGTACCCATGATGAGCAATATATTCTCGAGCTACGTCGGCATAGCCGACTCGGCGTTCCTGAAAGTCATAATCTGCCTGATGTTCGCGACCATCTATATCGGAAGCGCCTACAGGGGCCTGCACAAAGGACTCGCGGTGCTGTCGAACTTCAACATGTACATCGCGTTCGCTCTGCTGGGCTTCGTAATCCTCGTAGGGCCAACAGGCTTCTCGCTGTCCCTCACGACCGACAACCTCGGCGTCTACTTCAACGAGTACTTCAGGATGAGCCTGTACACCGACCCCGTGGCGAAGTCGAGCTTCCCGCAGGATTGGACCGTGTTCTACTGGGCATGGTGGCTGTCGTGGGCCATATATATCGGCCTATACTGCGCCAGGATATCAAAGGGCAGGACCATCAGGTCCGTCATCCTGGCGATGATCGCGTTCGGCTCGCTCGCGACCTTCACATTCTTTACAGTTTTCGGCGGCTACATAGTAGACGCTATGCTGAATAGGGGGATTGAACTTGGACTCATACTGTCCGAGCAAGGAGGCCCGGCGATTGTGACCTGGCTGATGAACGACCTGCCCGGAACGGGGATAGTAATCCCATGCATCCTCTTCTACCTGCTCATCGGCTCCTCGACCTGCACCGACTCCGCGGCCTACACCCTGGCCAACATGCAGTGCACAGAGGTCAGGGTCGGCATGGAGCCCCCGAAATGGAGCCGCGTATACTGCGGCCTGCTGATACTGGTCTGCACAATCGCCGTCATCCTCGTCGGCGGGCGCAACGTCGTCCAGATGGCTTCGGTCATCCCGGCCATACCGCTCCTGCCCCTGATGATCGTGTTCTGCGTCACGCTGAAGCGCTGGCTCAAGGCCGACTTCGGCGCTCCGGACTACCTCACGACCAACAAGTACAAAGACGATGATGAAGAATCATACGCGACGACCACGACGACGACATACGTCTCGGCCCTCGAGAAAGCTGCGAAGGCTGCTTTTGGAAGGAAAAAGTCAGATATTGATGAGGACTAAATCAGACGTTAAGCATTGAAACGTTAAAAAACGAGGCTGCGCCTAAAAAAATTAGACGCAGCCTCTTAATAGTATGATATGATTATGAAACTCTATGTACTGAGCGATACCCACGGGCACATACAGGGCGTCAAATTCGGCCTGCAAAAACTGCTTCGGTCGTCTACTATGACGATCTCATATGATCCCTACATGCACTCTTTTATCGTTTCTTCGAAAATCTCAAGTCCCTTTTGAAGCTGTGCATCGGTAACGCACAGCGGACACAGGAACCTTATCACATTGCCGTAAGTCCCCGAATTTTCAAGAAGCAATCCTTTTTGCACCGCCGCGTCCACTATTTTATTTACTATGTCCGCATTGTATGCCTTTGAGGCCTTATCCTTTACGAATTCGATACCGATCATCGCCCCGACGCCTCTGACGTCCCCGATAACTTCGTATTTATCCTTCCACTCGTTGAATTTTGCCATACATGTATCGCCTATCTTCCTCGCCTTGGCGGGGAAGTCTTCTTTCAGCATGACGTCGACAAGCTTGCTGGCGGCGGCGCATGCCACAGCGTTCCCGCAGAACGTGCCGCCGATCGTCCCGACCGTTACGCCGTCTATGATTTCGACCCTGCCGGTCACGGCGGAAAGCGGCAGCCCTCCGGCGATGGATTTCGCGGTAGCCAATATGTCAGGTTCGCAGCCGGCCTCCTTGTAATATTCTGAAGCGAACATTTTTCCCGACCTTGCCCAGCCTGTCTGCACCTCGTCGACCACCATCATGATACCGTGCTTGTCGCAAATCTCCCTGACCGCTTTTACCCATTCGATAGGCGCGGGAACAAAACCGCCTTCGCCCTGTACAGGTTCGAAAACTATTGCTGCAACATGTTGCGCCGGCGAAGCTTCGACAAATACCTGCTCTATTTTATTGACGTAAAACTTGATCGCTTCCGCATCGGTTATTCCCGCGGGTTTCCTATAAAGATAAGGATACTCCGTCCTGTAAATACCGTCCGGGAACGGTCCCATTCCCACCGCGTAGGCTTTCTTTGCGGTCATGGCCATCGCCAGCATCGTCCTTCCGTGGAAAGCGCTGGAAAAGACTATCACGTTTGGCCTGCCTGTGTAGCTTTTTGAAATCTTGACGGCGTTTTCAATCGCCTCAGCGCCGCTGTTTACGAGCATCGTCTTCTTTTTCTCGCCTCTGACCGGTACTATTTCGTTCAGTTTTTCGGCGAGCTCGATATATCTTTCATGTGTTGTGATGTTCATCATTGAATGAAAATATTTTTCAGACTGTTCCCTGACCGCTTCTATGACCGCGGGATGGCTGTACCCTATGTTCATCACCCCGACTCCGCCGACCCAGTCAAGGATAATATTTCCGTCGACGTCCTCGAACATTGCCCCCTCGCCGCGTTTGATGACGCAAGGATAAATGCTCTTCACTGCGTTCGGCATTGCGTTTGCCCTTCTTTCCAGCACCTCCCTGGCATTTGGCCCCGGCAGCGGCGTCACTACTTTCGGTAAAGCTTCTCTTAACATTTTTGTTTCCTCCTGTTTTTTTAATTTATATCAAACTCTGATAGTTTTCTGTATAACGTCGCTCTGGAAAGGCCAAGTTCCTGCGCGACCCTGTCCTTTGCGTTTGCGCATTTCCCGTATTTTTTCAGCTTCCCTTCTATTATCCGGTGCTCGTACAGCCTTATCTGTTCGGAAAGAGAAAGATCGTTATCCCCAATTTTTACGATATGATCTTCTCGTTTCATGGTTCTTACCGGCACGTCATTCAGACCTATGGTATCCCCGAACGTCATGTTTGTCCCATACTCAACAGCATTTTCCAATTCCCTAACATTCCCCGGCCAATCATAGTCCAGATACAGGTTTTCTACTTCTTCCGAAAACCTGACGATATTCCGGCCCATAAATGTGTTGTACTTGTTGAGGAAATGGTACATGAGCTGCTTGATATCTTCCCTGCGTTCCCTCAATGGCGGAATCGACAGAGGTATAACACTGAGTCTGTAGTATAGGTCTTCCCTGAATTTTCCTGAAGCGATCAGCGCTTCAAGGTCCCTGTTTGTCGCCGCGATGATCCTGAGGTCGACGATGATTGTCTTGTTCCCCCCCACCTTCTCGAACCGCATATTTTGAAGCACATGCAATATCTTGACCTGCAGGTGAGGCGGCATGTCGCCTATTTCGTCCAGAAAGATCGTGCCGTTGTTTGCCATCTCGAACTTGCCGATCTTCCCTTTTTCACTTGCGCCTGTGAAAGCGCCTTTTTCATATCCGAAGAGTTCGCTTTCCAGCAGATTTTCCGGTATCGCCCCGCAGTTGACCGTTACAAAAGGCCTGCCGGCCCTGCTGCTTGCGTAATGAATCGCTTTCGCGAACATTTCTTTTCCGGTGCCGCTTTCGCCGCTGATCAGGACTGTCGAATTTCCTCTTGACGTGAGTAAGGCCTGATTTTTTGCTCTTTTGATAGCCTCACTTTCGCCCATTATGTCGTCAAACGTGCATTTCAGCGCCCTGGTGTTTATATTGTAGACCAATTTCTGGACTTCCGCAATATCCCTGACGGATAAAACCACCCCTGCGATCTCTCCGTTCGAAAAAAACGGTTTCGCCGTAACTATTATATGCAGGGTTCCCCCTTCATTCCTGTACAGCTCTTCATTTTCAGTATATCCTATTCCATTCCTGGCGATGTCGATTGCCGGCGACCCCATCATGAATTTGTTGATGTGTTTTCCGATTATATCGCCTTTCGTCGTCTTGAGCAGAGACGCCGCAATATTGTTGCAATGGCATATATAGCCGTTCATATCTATGGAAAAAACACCTTCGTGTGTCGTCTCAAGCAGCGTTTCAATTTCCGCCATCGCAACCTGGGTCATCGTAAACGTCCTGCGCAGTTCTGCCTTGGCCGCCAAAAGATCGGCCATCTTTTCCGCAAAGGCGGCCATGTTTTTTTCTTTGTCGAGCAATATTGCTCTCTGTTCTTCTTTTATGGCGAAAAGTCCGATGATCCCGATTACCTTACCGGATATTTTTATCGGAGTGCAGATTTCAGCCAGCTCGGGCGTATCGCTGCCGCTGTAGCCTACAGACAGCCCATACTGTGTATAATTCAAAGCGTCTTCGACCAACTCGGTCGCTCCGCTTCTTAAAACTCTGGCGTAAAGAGAATTGCCGTCGATTTCTCCCGCTTCTTCTTTATGCCCTACCATGTCCCTATATTTTCCCGTACCGGCAACGATCGTCAGCTCTTCGTCCACGATCTCAACTTCCACGCCCAAGGCAATCCCCGTGGCGTCGGCCACCTGCTGCACATTGACGGAAATATCCTTTAGCAGAGACATTCTTTCCCTCCTGCCGCCTTCACGCGTTTGCCGCGATATCCTCCTTGGTCAACGCCGACCCGAGGTTTATCGATGTTTTTTCAAGTTCCAATACTATGTTGCTGAGTTCCGCCAGCCTTCCGACCGAGGCATTATCGTTCATGGCAAGATGCGCGGCATACAATATCTTCTCCAGGTCGTAGTGTACTTTTGATATCCTCCCCTTGATATCTTCAAAGACTTCCTGGTCCATAGCGTCCCTGATCGCTTCCTCTTTTGTCAGGATAGTATCCTTTTCCAATGTGTACTGCGAGTTGCCTTCGACTACGATGCAGTCATATCCCAATTCCTTTCTGATGGTCGCGGCGAAATCTTTTTTTGAGTTCTCTTCGCCGTGTACGAGAAAAATGTTTTTCGGCTTTACCTGAAAGCCGCGAAGCCATGTCAAAAGTCCGTCCAGGTCGGCATGTCCGGAAAATCCCTCGAGATTATATATCTCAGCGTTCACGTGTATCTCCTCACCGAAAAGCTTGACGTCTTTTACACCCTCTATGAGATACCGCCCGAGAGTTCCCTCCGCTTGATATCCGACAAAGATTATGCTGTTTTTCGGGTTCCAGAGGTTGTGCTTCAGATGATGCCTGATGCGGCCCGCTTCGCACATACCGCTTGCCGAAATTATGACTTTTGGGTGAGGATTCGCGTTTATCCCCACTGAATCCTCGCTCCTGCGTGTAAATTTTAAGTTCCTGAAATCGAGAGGGTTGTCCCCGTTCAAGATATAATCTCTCGTTTCTTCGTTAAACGCCTGCGCGTTTTTCCTGAATACGTCGGTCGCGGAAGTGGCCATGGGACTGTCGACATAGACATAGATGCTATCGAGCTCATCACGGTATTCCGCGTTGTCCTGATAAAACCTGTTGAATTCATATATCAGCTCTTGGGTCCTGCCTACTGCAAAGGACGGGATAACAACCGTCCCGCCCCTCCTGATCGTCTTCACAACAATATCGAGAAGCCGCTTTATGCTGGCCGAATTCGCGGGATGCAGTCTGTTACCGTAAGTCGATTCCATTATAACATGATCCGCTTTTTTTATCACAGTGGGGTCTCTGAGGATCGGACGGTCGGCCATTCCCAGGTCGCCTGAAAACACAATTTTCGAGACGTTGCCATTTTCTTCTACCCACAGTTCCACGATCGCCGAGCCCAGTATGTGGCCCGCGTCGTTGAAAACCACCTTCATCTGCTCGTTTATTTCGATCAACTGATCATAGAGCACCGGTTTTAAATGCTTCAGCGAAGCAACCGCGTCGTTGAAAGTGTAGAGGGGTTTGACCTTTGGTTTGCCTGACCTCTCGGCTTTCCTGTTCTGCCATTCGGCTTCTCGCTCATGGATATAACCGCTGTCCTTCAGCATTACTTCCACCAGATCAGCGGTTGCGTCGGTACACAGGATTTCCCCCTTAAATCCGCGCTTGACGAGCAGCGGTATCCTGCCGCAGTGGTCTATGTGCGCGTGGCTCAAAACCAGATAGTCAATCTCGGCAGGATCAAAAGGAAAATCCTCGTAGTTCTTCGCCTCTTCCGTCTTGCTGCCTTGAAACTGGCCGCAATCGAGGAGGACTTTATGACTGTCTGTCGTAATCAAATGGCATGAGCCGGTAACTCCCGACGCCGCACCACAAAACTGTATTTTCATCTTTAATCATATTTCCTTTTCAAAACGATATCTGTCTTATCTCTGCCGTCCTTCCACTTTATCTCTCCCGGCGTTATGCAGTCCTGGACCGGACACACATTGAGGCAAAGATGGCAACCGACGCAATTATCATTG
>Ga0123353_10016621_pt1 | contig 10765 bp, 5 predicted proteins | sample TergutLab28metaG_3_FD_92763 | JGI IMG/M metagenome (GOLD analysis project Ga0123353, IMG submission 92763) | Labiotermes labralis P3 segment gut microbial communities from Petit-Saut dam, French Guiana - Lab288 P3 | ecosystem: Host-associated > Arthropoda: Insects > Digestive system > Gut ... | reverse complement strand
CCTAATATTACGTGAATGTACAGCTACAAGTAGTAGCATATCTTTATGTAAGCTCTTTGCCAATAATATGTGTGTGAATCAAGATGGCGTACCTTTCATGAACCCGCTAGTAGCTACTCCCAACAATTGCCTTCCTGGCTGAAACCTCCTAAGAACATTTTGAAGTCGTCCGTGGGCGTACGGAACTGACCAAAAACGCGTGCTGGGTCCTCATACAGGCTGTATGTTGTTGCGCAGAGGTACCTAATCTAATTAACACGAATTAAGTACACGCCTTCTTAAAATGCCACATCACACCTCCATGTCCATATGAAGTTTTAAGGAAAACGCCATACTACTGGCACTCTCAACCTTGTATAGTAGGAGTGTCCTATATTTATTTTTCAAAGGGCCACAGCTGTTATTGTGGTTTGGTTCGCGGGTCGCAGGTGTAAAAATCAAACAATGTGATATACCTAACGGCCTAATTATTGCGTAATTTTTAGAGGATTTTTTTTTCTGTGGCGCTGCGGCCCAACGCGGGCCATGGCCTCCTTATTCCTGAGGTTTCGTGATCACACACAACGACGCATCACAGTCGGTAGGAATCCTCTGGACGAGTGATCAACTCGTCGCAGAGACCTCTACCTGACAAAACACAACACTCACAACAGACAAACATCCATGCCCCCGGTGGGATTCGAACCCACGATCGCAGCAGACGAGCGGCGGTAGACCTACGCCTCAGACCGCGCGGCCACTGGGACCGGCTTTTACAGGATATATAATTGTGAATAATTTACAAACGTAGCAGCGGCTCACGTGTTAGATTCCCCTCCCGTACCAACTAAACTAACCTGAACTGTATTTAAGGCTGAGCTCATACCGCGCAGGAAACACATTCCTTCTCGGTTATAAAAGCCAATAAGTTAATGTTGTACAAGAAAATAACTGCAGTTTGCTCTTAGAATCACATGAAACACATACATGTTGCAAGCGGGCAGAGTGTATAATTTATGAGTGTTAAACCTGGCGGTACAGGAATTAACCGCTGGAATTTATACGGTTAGAGCACGGTTACAACTACGTGAACCGCAACGGTCGTGTCAGAGCTCAAGCGGTAGGTCGCCGGCTTATCACCGCGGACGACCGGTTAACCCTTTAAAGCCTATTGGTTGCGTGCACTAACAGGTTTAAAACTTAAGAATTGACATTCTGCCCACGTTGTATTCATTTGTTTTGTATTTATCAAAGAACAAACAGCGACTTGTGCCACTTACAGCATAAACTGATTGGTTTTTATAACCGAGATGAAAAGTGCTTACTGCGCGGTACGGACTGGGCCTTTAAATAAAGCAGTCTTTAAAGGGTTAAATTCCAGGCCAGTCCACTTGGGATTTATGGTGGACAAAGTGGCACGGGGACCGGATTTTTGCAAATTCTTACCCTGTCAGTATTATTCCACCAATACTTCAATTCATTGTTTAAAACAAAGAAACTGAAAGCGTCGTTCAATAACACTAAATAAAAGAAAATACACACACCGCCTGTCTCAATATTCATGTATGTTGTTTCCGTATGATTCTCAGAAAAAACAGCGAAGTCTTTCCTAGGTAATTAAGTATTGTTCTGTATAATGAAGAGACTACTTTCTGGGGGTACCACCTGATTTTGTACAGCGAAGATAAATCCATGCATCAAAGTGTTATATATTAGCTATGTGTATGGAGAACAGTTAGCTACGCCTGCCCACTACATATCATTACACACACCCACTCCTAAAACAAGATGAGTGCGTTACAAACCATTCCTTCAAAAACGCAACGCGCGATACGTTACTGTATATCCCATTATAATTAACTGACATACATCAGGCGCATTATGATCATAATGACGACTGAAATCACACTATATCTGCGATTTCATAGCTACAAGTATAGTACTTTCAGTTATTTAATCTCTGGTTCTATCTATCGTTGACACACCTCACGGCATAGCCCTAGCGTGCGTTTGTTGCCTCTCATTGTGCCTGAAGGATCAATCAGGTTGGTAATTTGGTGATTACTGAATTGTTGTGTCGTACGCATGACTCGACGCGGACACGCACAAACAGAATTGGTGATCCACGTGGTAAGATAAGTCACATCTAATTATGCTAGAGTGTTGTAAAGGCATTTGTTGGGTTCAACGCAGTGGTTCAGTGAAGGAACAGCCTTGTGAAACGGAAACATTAAATTCCGCTGAAAATTCTTCGCACCTACATCAGGAGCGAAGTTTGTCCGAAGCCAATCACATTTCATTTGATAAACAAACTGTCATTCCAAATTTCACTGGAGTTGTTCAAGGTCTGAGAGATTGTGAACTGTCGATAAGAAAGTGGAAATACTCGAGGTTTATGTTAAATGAATGCTAAAGGGTGTGGTGATAAACGAATAAAGCCACAGTCCATCACGCGCAATAGGACAGGTATGGCCCGCACATATTATCTGTTTCTTTGCATCCGAATCGCAGCTGCTATTAAAACCAAATGTTGTGACTGTAGGAAATACCCAGTAACTTTGCAGCTAGAGTATTCACCACCATCACGATCACAATCATGATCATGATCACCATCACCATAATCATTATTATTATAATAATTATCATGATTATTAACGTTATGGTATATTTTAGTCTCCCGGTTGAGGTTCCAGGAGACTTAACATTGACTTCAGTGTTGCTGTTCGCTGAAATATTTGAATTCGTCACAGAATGGCTCCAGAAAAAATCGTAACAAACAAACATAAAAAGCAGGGTCTCACCCGGGGGGGGGGGGGGCTGCAGACAAATACAAATCAAAATTTAAAAACCACAGATTTTGTAGATATGATGATATTAAATGTTTTACGTGATACACCCTTCAGCCGAAATCAGCCACTGAAATTTGCGGGAGAAATGTACATTAGAACGAAAAAAAAAAACTTACACGTAGAATGTCTTAGATGAAATTAGAAGCAAGATGATTAGACATTCTGATTTAAAATAGGTCACTGAGTCACTGAACATGCAGTTGTATTTCGATGTACACAAATGCAGCGACAACCAGTCTTATATAGTTGCAATGACCACATGGTTGCAATAACACAGTACTTTACAACTCCACTTATCTGGACGCTGGTTATCCGGTTCGGCTTGGTCCTTCGAGTAAAATTGTCGAGAATTCTACAAAACTAACTTGCCTTGAAATTACCGGTTATCGGATCAAGTACAGTACAGTGTTATGGTTTCTAGAACTTCAAATCAGGCGCGGTCGAAAGTAGTAACAGCCGAACTTCAAACTGCCATTGTAGTCTATTTTCAAAGAAAGACCCAGTTATCAGGATTTTCTGCGTATCCGGATGGCCCGCCATCCAAATTGATCCGGATAAGTGGAATTATACTGTACTTAAAATCGAATAGAAATTACATACAGACCTATGGTTAGCGACCCATGATATATTCTGGGTGCTCAACTGACTTTAACTAAATCAATTACAACAAAGAAATTCATAAAAATTTTCCCTTAGACGGACGCTGTCCGGTTAAGTACAGAGCCTAAGGTAGCTCCATGATTGTTCAGTGAGTACACACCTCATGAAACGTAACGGAAGCACAAAAAATAGCTGAAGTCGTAAGAAGGACTCGAAGGCTTGTTAAGTGTCCGAGCTGTTGTATTCGAAACTCGTTTCATGTGAAACCTTGGTGATTCTCCGTCCTTATGATTACAGTTTGTTTTAGCGTCTCCAAGTAAATACCAAATAAACGAAGGGTGAGGGCGGCTGGTTTAATTCATTTCCTTTTCCCTCTCCTCTGTCACTGAATGTGAGTTGATACATTATATATAATTAATCGTCTCCAAGAGCTCTCTTCCACACTGACTTGTCTTGAAATTAGTGATTCCAGGAACTGTTCTAGCCTGAACACTGCTTAAGAGGAGGAAATTCTGAGACCACAAAAACACTGAAATCGGCCAAGCACTCCGCATGTTACAGCGGAAAAATTACGGAAATATTTGTCATTCATTGTATAACGGATAACTTGGACTGTATTAATCCTTTAGTTTAGAAACCATCAAATGGAGAAATTTCGAAAGACGACCTCATAAAGACACGCAAATTTCATCTGGTAAAATCCAGATATACACGTTACGTTTTTATAAGTAAAATGGTTTCATCTCACTAAGCACACAATTGACACAATAAACACCATGCCATATTTTGGTAATGACCAGTGTCAACAGTAAAACGAAGATCAACAGATCAAAGCCATCTTGAACGATCTATACAAGATACAGAACACGATTAACACTAGCTGAAACGCTACATTCTGATCTAGTTCTTGTTAATGATAACAATTACAATGACTTTCGACACTTTACAATTATATTTATCGAGGTCACTTCATGCGGAACGGTGAAGATCGTATATTAATTTCTGAATTTTGAATACAAATTTAGTTTGTAGAGCGCATTATTCCTATATTGAAATAAATTGAATAATTACATAGGTTGATAAAGATTTACCTTGCCGCAAATTAACAGTCATTATACACGACTGCAATAAAGTGTTAATGTCCTTTAAAACACGGATGTGTTTAATTATAAACCGGTTACACAGCTTTATGGATAATGCAGCACCTGCATCATCAAAGAAATGTAATACTTAAAAAACAACAAAATTAAACTTACATAAGATTAGTTTTATGTCTACAAATTAATGAATGGGAGTTCATAAAACAGAAAGAACGTCAAAATACTATAATGTACATCATTTATCTACTTATTTATTCACACCACATCACATATAACGCCCTCGACGGTTGTACACAACATTTTGCGCTAACTTCAGCAGACGGGTCCAATCTGATAAAGCGCGCATTGACGTATGTCCAGGCAAACGCGTGACATTTTCGTACAACCACATAGCCACAGAACAAATATAAATGAAAGGAGAGGGTACAACGGGTGAAATTGTTTTCGTGGTCAATCTCATGGTTGTTATTTACTTTTATTTACCAAAATGCTTGCTTACTGATCGATATATTTCATATGTCAATTTTCTCCGCATGGCACAGTAACAACGAACTTGGCCAGAGAAAAAGAAGTGACCAAGTGCATGTGGAAGTTCCGGAAAAATAATCATAGGGATAGTTTTACACCCTACCCCAATGAATAGATTTTCAATCATTACAACGGAGTCCTTATGGACCACAACGTATTACTTTACAATACAACCCTATAACGACTCTCGACTCGCAGCACGTGAAGTAGACAGCCTACAGCCATGCGACAGACAGACAGACAGATAGGCAGGCCTTCTAACAACTACTCTGAATTCAACCGCTAATTTTCACAGTCGATCGTGTTTCGGCATCTTAAGGGATTTTCCATTCTGCATGAAATTACATGATTCATTACCATCTCTACTAGAACCCACCAATGTCACGTATTCAGAGCTAATTTAAATCTTAACAAACAATCAAAACGAATATTTTTAATATTACCTCCATCTCTGCTTAGATCTCTCACGTTCTCTCTTTCCTTTATATTCTACTACTACATTTTTACAGGGGCACGCGGTGGCGCAGTTGGTTGAGGCACTGCGCTACAAGTCGGAAGGTAGTGGGTACGATTCCCGATGATGTAATTGGAATTTTTCATTGACAATCCTTTCGGCCGTACTATGGCCCTGGGGTCGACTCAGCCTCTAACAGAAATGAGTAACACGAATATTTCCTGTGGGTAAAGTCGGCCGGTGCGTAGGGCTGACAACCTTGCCACCTTCATGAGCCGAATGTCTTCAAATCTGGAAGACTCAACCTCCTGGAACCCTCTGGGCCTGTCCAGGCCTGTAATGGGATTGCTTTAACTTTTACTAGAATTTTATACGTGGGTTGAAAGAAAAGTGCGGCAATAATGATGTCGAATGCGCAGATCGGTTTCCAGGGGGCCATTGGCTCCTCGCACCGCATTTCGCATGTATGTCTCAATATCACATCATTCTTTTCCTCTCCGATCATGTAATATCCGGTGAAAGCTAGAAACTGCGAGGTTCTTCATTACATAAATTTCTGCATTATCTTACTTTCTTTCTCTTTGCCTCAAATATTCTCCTCACCACCTTGTATACCAAATTTTTTTCCATCAGACTGAACGTAAATAAACCAGGCATACTAAACAAACAGTTCCGAGAACTACGCAGAATTCCTTCCCCGTACATGTTTCTAACCACAAAAATGTACGTAAAGATAGCCTAATTAAAACTGTAAAATATTACGTTTAAACTCTGCCTACGCATCATGTTACGAAAACTTTTATGGGCCGTTAAGTTGAGGCCTCCTTGATGGAGACGAATGATCAACTGCACGCTCCACCCACTCAAACCCCGTCTGATAATGTCCACGAGGTCCATTGGCTAGGAAGCTAAAACAGACTAAAACTAACCACATGTTCAATGACGACATCTCTTGTCATGGTGTAAACTACACAGTTGGACGTTGTGCTTGTTCCTTTGTTTGTTTGTTTACATGGTCTCCGTTTACACCAGTGTACGCGTTGCAGGGCGGTATATAAAGAACGGATATATTCCAGATATCCTGCAGCACCGTGACAATTTTGCAGGCTATAACACTGTCATGTAGTCATTAATTTTTAAGCCAAATCAATGTCAGCATTCTTTATTAGGTACAGACGAAGCTGCCATGAAGGTTCTGTGGAATTATACCAAAGTAAAATAGAGGTACTGGACTTTTGTGCCAACTTACTCTATTTTATATGATAAAGTTGAGTAAATATGGGCACTTGAATTGGAGGTTGATGTCTCCTGACATACGTACAAATTTCAAATCAGACAGGCGTCTGTCTTTGTAAGGGTTAAGTCTGGCCAAGTGTAATTATCTCAATCCCATTAGTTCTTAATTACTGCTAACATCGAAAATAGTTTATAGTAGTATCGTTAGGTACACTGGCGATCAGGAGAGCGCAGGCAGTATAAATACTCGCATCGGGCTGGACGATCCGGGGTTTCGAATTCCGGTGGAGGCAACATTTTACGTGCAGTGCAGGCTATCCCCCCGGCACACCCAGCCACCAGCACAATTGGTAACGGGTCTTTTCCGAGGGTAAAGCGGCCGGATTGTGGTGCTGCCCAACCATATCCTTCTACAGCCGGGTTTCGAATGGGCTGAAGCTATACTTTCATCCCCCTCCTGTACCTGTCCAGGCATGTCATGGGTTGACTGTTACCTTTCATTTGTTATTTTATATTGTCTTGCCTAGTGATCGTATTTTTGCAGCTAACTGTTGAAGGTTCTGCTTGGATAAAACAAACCCATAATCCCTTCCTTTGTAATATGTAACAGCTACGACGAGCGTCTTCTAATAACGTGATCTGTCGTTACTGCGGATTCCATGCACCTTGGGGATCTGTCCAGTTCCGTAGCTTATTTAAGGACTGACATTACGAAACACAAAATGTCTACGCAATTGTCTAGCTACGTGGACAGGTTACTCCGGGACGCTGCAGTTAATATACTGTAGAAGGTTGCAACTCTTTACGTGTGTTACAGCTGTCAGATAGTATAATGATTAATTCATGTGTCGATACTTTTATTCACAGTACGACACGTAAGTTTGTAAATAAAATATGTTTCTGCAGGCATCCAAACTAACACGGTGTTAAAATACAGTTGTGTGACATGTTAAAATATGCATCATGACATACAACAGAAGTAAATACATGATATGGGTAGATAATTATCCACAAGTTTCATCATGATAAAACCGCCATGCTATCAGAACGGAATGTATATCACACTGAAACATGCGGCTCTTTGTTAAAAATATGTTTATTTGAAGAACTTTGGCCAAAAAATGTGTTCGCGTTGTAGAAATTATTTATGGTACTTTTAGAAAATAATTACCTCACCCTTTTATATGCCGAAATCAATACAATACACATAAATGTGGATATATATCCGATGCATAATGAAGGATCCATGAATGGACGCTACAACTGTTAGTAATCAAATAACATTCAGCAGAAAGCAATGTAATGCTCTGTATCCATGAGTCTCCCTTAAATTTCAAAACGTATTTAATTTTCCGGGCACTGTACACCGAGTTCCATGTAACGGTAAACACACTTCATTAAAATCGTAGGATGACCCATACTCTCGGAGGTGAGGCAACCCAACTGGCGGCACAGAGCTGCATGTTGCCTGAACAACAGGCGGTAGCCTGTGGTCAACTACAGCATTCCGCACGTCCAAAGTGGGGGATAATACTAAGCATGATGCAATAATTTAACGATTCGCAATTCTTAAAAATGGATGGGACACGTTGCAATATAGGATGTTTACTGGAGAACGATCGGATGCGCCGATCTAAGCAAATGGCAGATGGCGGCACTTTTTTACTTCCTTATGTGGTTACCTAAAAATTATTGAACTAGGCTTAGTAGACTGAACTTAATGAAAAAAAAAAACTTTATCAAGAATTGAGATTACTTACTGTTGACACTGGTCTTAAAATGGTAAAACGATTAGGAAACATAAAAGTCGTGTGTATTTGTGTTTGAATTTCTTTTCCACAAAACGATCTTCGTAATCATAATCGAATTACCTTCAATTTCATGTGGGGTGGCATAACAGAAAACGTAAAAGCAAAATCCTGAAATGTACCAAAAAATGACAGAATATACTGGTATAGCGGTAAACGTGTATACTTGTACTTCGGGAGGTACTGGTTCGGATATTAGCCAGGGACCCGATTTTCCTGATCACAGCTTCCATGATCATATCCAGATGGATACGCGGAAGCGAGTCTTCTTGAAAGTTTCATCGCCTCATCATTCACGAACTGGTTCCCATCGCATTCGACAAAGTACAGACCCCCACAGTTAAGGGAAGAGAACTAATTAATCAACTATACAATTAGTGCTTTTGAATTTGTTAATCTACCTCACACAGGTCAACGAAAACAGTATCCAAATAAAGGTGTGCCAAAATTACTACTACAAATGGTTCCGAAAATGCTGCAGGTTTTATTTATGCAGATGACCACAATGAATTCATACCTTCAAAATGATAGAGAAAACAAATTCGGTATATTAAGAATATCACACCTACGCCAGTCGATAAGGAAAATGAGAACCACGTTGTTCTGGGTAATTACATAGCAAGTAGTGGTAATTCCATCTACATCGCGGCGGAATTCTGAAATAACGATACAAAAAAGTCAAGAGTTTTGCACACACCAAGCTGATACTCGACAGGTTCCAGCGAGTCACATTGCCTAATCCAGCTCATCCCCAATTTCTGCGTAGTTTTCCTAGTAATAGAAGCTACGACAGTTGTAATTCGCTGACTCATCTCTGACAAAGATAGCGTCTGAAATGGGACAACAATCTATAGTTTACGCAGTCCCACAAGAAGTTGCGAGTGGATTTAGGCGGCCACCTGTACCACACGACGTCACTCACTCCGGGGCGTCTTCAGGTGTAACCTAACGTCAATGTGGAAGGGAGGCCGCGTCTCACCTTGCTGGAAGGTAAAATCATGTGAATCCTTTTTCAATTGGGGAGAAGCCATCAAGAGAGTATATACGAGTTACCAGCGACGGTGGTTTTCAATAAAAAGGAGAGGCCATAAAGCATCTCCCTTAAAATTGCACAAAACACATGCACTTCTGCTGAATTTCTTTCGTGCTGGAGAATGACATGCCAGCAAATTCATGGTTTGCAGTCCTAGCGAAAATCTCTGCAGAATTCATATTGCACGTTTAAATCTTCTGGTTTCAAGTTCCGCAGCAGCTGAAGTTGTTCTGTTTCAAAGTAAGAACTTAAGCAGGATTTTGGAGTCGTTTGTTTTCTGTGGCTGCAATATGAGACTCGCTCAGCACACTCTTTCAGTGGATCGCGCTGGAAGTACGATCGTGCACGATCCACAGTCCATCAGACACAGAGGGACAACCAGGAACCTTGCCCTTGTAAATGCAGACCTTCCGCTCAAATGTCTTGTACTACACGTAAATACATATTAGGCTCGGTAGTTCCGTGTGAAGGTGTGTGCAAACTGCACGTTTCATAGCAGTTACCCTTCCGTAGTCAAGCGTAAAACATACCATCTCATAAGTTGTGGAGTAGCCTTTTTCAAAATTAGTGGCACCTAGTGGCAGCGCCGCCCAACAACAATCACCCCTTTCATTTGAACAAAACTCTTGACAGCCTTCCTATCGACTGGTGTAGGTGTGCAGTTCCAAGTACGCAGCAATTTGCCTTCTGTATCATTTTCAAAGTGCAAAGTACTTTTGTGGCGTCCTGTAGCCCAAGTTCCTCAGCCTTCGACGTAATTACATCAAACACAGTCGAACGAATTTCCTATGCGAGCCACCTTAATTAAGAAATGAAACGTTTATTTCTTCCATAACGTGCGGCTAGCAACATAAATCACGATTACCAATACAATAATGCGTCTTTACATTTTAATTACTTGAAAATTCAATAACAAGTTTTAATCTAGAGAAAATTAAAAGGCATGACGACGTATTAATCAATGTTGTACCTACTAAGTCAAAGTGTGAAATATCTTAGGAAAACTTTACCAAGACTTAGCCACCTACATAATACTTAAGATTAATTAAAACTCATCCTATTACTGATGTCTTGTCTGTCAGAAAGCTTTGTCTTGTTGCCGAGCCATATTATGGGCTCATGGCCAGATTTTTTATAAAACAAAGATTAACGTGGATTATTTTCGTTGTTACACCGTG
>Ga0123353_10016620_pt1 | contig 10765 bp, 4 predicted proteins | sample TergutLab28metaG_3_FD_92763 | JGI IMG/M metagenome (GOLD analysis project Ga0123353, IMG submission 92763) | Labiotermes labralis P3 segment gut microbial communities from Petit-Saut dam, French Guiana - Lab288 P3 | ecosystem: Host-associated > Arthropoda: Insects > Digestive system > Gut ... | reverse complement strand
TTTGACTGAAACAAATAATTTTATTATTGTCTTTTGAGATGTATTTTGGCTTCTAATTTAATCATAACTTCTTTTTATAGATTATTTAAAGACGATCTAAGAAGTCAGATTCTAGTGCCAAATGTTAAGATGATCAGTAAATAATGAAGTAGAGATGTCGTGGAAGGGAGCCAGCCGCCTTGCCCTGCGTGAAATTTCAGACAAGGCTGTGCATCTGCTCTGCAGAGTTTAAGGAAAACCGCGAAAGAAATCAGGATAGCCGACCTCAGGATTTAGATCCAGCAGCTTTCCAATAAGAAACATGCGAGTTAACCACTTGACCGCCTTCATTTATTTCAGTTAAAACAATTTCAATTAGATGACTGCGCTAGATTAGTTTCTTAAGTAGACATGAAGAGTTGAACGGTGCAGGGAGCTGAGTGTTTCAACATGTTTTCAAGAGATAAGAGACGATGACTCTGCCGATATTTGAACTTGACGCTCTCAAAAGTCAAACTTAGACTGCTTTCGCTTTACAATTCAATGTGCCAACATAATTTCAGTTGAACGAAGAGAACAGACAAAATCCATTTCTCTACTCCTCTTAGCCTCATAACGGACAAGACAGTGATCTCTGCACATTTGCTGACAATGTGTGATGATCCGTAATCGGTGCACAGAACAATTACAAATGCATGTACTATTCATTTTACAAATAAGCCAACTCTGCCTTTTCCCACAAACTGTATTTGTGTGTTTCATGTCATTCTCACATAAAGACCCGTTATTTCCCTGTAAGAACAAATTGGTACATGTAGTGCAGACCCTTATTAGTTTACTGTGTTATAGGAAATGTTTTCAGATATATATTACATGAAACACGAGACTAGAATCCGGCTTTTTAAAGCAGAGACCCAGTTTCGAAGATGGGATAGTCCATGTTTTCTGTGGTATAAAATGGTACTAGGATAAGTCTTTCTATTTTCAGGCGTCTTTTCCCTGTCAGTACCATTCCATTAATACTCCATACCCTTCTTCATCTTAATACTGCCCATACCGAATGGAATAGTGGGAGAAGTCTTGGAACCTTCAGCAAAATAATGCTGTTTTGTACATCGGAAAACACTAGGCAGAAAAATACTTTCACACATTTTTTCGTGCTTCTAAGAAGTAATGTTCTGTTCAACTTCCATTAGTGGGGTTACATTAGCATCTGTATATACAATAGAATACTTGGTGTTCTTGAAGAGGACTTATAGACGTTTATATAGAATTAACATCGTGTTGTTAAACTAAAGGCAACATTGCCCCTGGAATCAAGTTCTATGTTTAATGTTTGCCATCCCGAAGTGTTTAACACATATATAAAGAAACAAGTTCCGTGTGTTGAAAGGCGTTCTAATGATGCGGAATAAGAATGGTAAGATTTTCTTTTCTTCAAGACTATATGACAGTAAGCGAGCAGCTTTCGATATAATAGGCAATATAGCCCACGGGGAGAAACAGCTAATATCGCCGTATAGGGTGGTTTGTACAGGTGATAATGTTTGTTGTAACTTAGTCGGTTAGTAAGTTAATTTTCATTTTCAAATGCGACACGAAGTTACACAAATTATTTCTGAAATCACTTACGATGACTGCGTCAGGAGGAGACGTGTGAGCAGGAAATGTGACAGGAAATGAGAAATAAGCATAACTTGTAGTTTGGGGAAACAAGTAGTTTTGTTTTGATAGATTTGACACGATTCGTGCTTCGTTTTCTGTATTTCAAGTGATCCATTTAAAAGAGTTCTTCTGCAGAATTTCCACCTGGTCATAAGATATGCGTCCTGTTTGATCATTTGTTGCACTATTAGAACGTTAAAACAAACAAACAAGACTGTACGTGTTGTAGGAAGTGACGCAGTAGCAGCGATTTTATCAAGGCATCCTTTACTTTCGAAATGATGTAGAGTTTAACTGAACGACAGTCGATGTGAACTCATTAATGCGCTTTAGTATAGTCTTCCTTGAGCGAATTTTCATGAAGATGGCAAACGGTATATATCGTTACATACAGATATCTTTACCGCATTTTCCCAAAATGGGAAAATGAGTTAGAAGTACTGATATAATCTTATTTGCTCTCCCAAGTAAAATCTGGCCTTCATTATGCCAATATCTGTTAAATTAAAAATATCTTAATTCATTTTTACACGCCTGCTGTAAAAATGTGACCCACAGCATACGAAATATGTAAAAATTTAAGGGCAAACTAAAGTGTAGAAAAATCATCTATACTGAATTTCGCTCAAATTCACCACTTTTCACAAAACTCACACATGTTCTACACGTTTCGCAAGGAGCTTCTCTACTGAAAATTTACGAATATTCGGCAACCTATTTAACCGCTGACTGTAGCTCCGACGGACAGAGGGACGTGATCTCCACATCATGTGTTCCGTTTTACTTCGAGAAACTCATACAGTGTTACACATAAATAACAAATGAAATGTGAAACGTTGACCCCAGTAACACAAGTGTAAAAATACAGCGCTGAATCCATATCGTGATCGATTGTCCAAAAGAAATCAATTTGATCGTGTTTTATCCCAATATATTTAGGCCCACGGTCTGCCCTTGAAGCTTACGGACTACTATTTTGTGCAAATTTCTTATTTCTCTAAACGTGTTACATTTTCTATCAATTGAGATTTGATTGCCATAATAATATTCCTTGAATACAACAAAAAATGCACACATAGGCAAAGGGATGAATTTCTGTTGTTTTTCTGTACCCATATAATAAGTTATTCTTATACATAAGGTTTCGTGTCCCGAGTGACAGTGCCTGCCGAAAACTATGATGCTGTCGAGAAGTACCGACGCTTCCTTTGTAGTGTAGCGTTGAATTTAGCGGTAATATTGTGAGTAGGTTCTAGCATCTGTATTATATCGATTTACGTTTGAAGTTCATGGCGACCAAATTCAGCGGATTTGTGATTTCCTAGTATATCTCTGGGGCTATGATGAATGTATGGCTGACTGGAAGGTGTAAATATGGAGATCATAATTACGGATAGAATCTGCCAAAATTTTCCTTTTAAATTTCATCGGAATTTATATCGATTATATAATTTTTCCCGTCTTCTGCCACTGAGCAAGTGAATACAGGTTTTATTCTCTGCTCTTCGAGACATAAAGCTCCCACGGCAAAGCTGTTTATCATTCAATATTTTTATGGTGACGCTGTATTTTTTGGTCTTACGAGGCCTGAGCCAGTCTTATTGTTTAAAACAGCTTGATTCTGAAGATAGAGTCAATTTGGTCCTCCCAATAGTCGGTAACTACAGACCCGAAGCAGATTGTCGCATGCCTAAAGACTTGAGCCTTAATTTCTCTCAGCAGTTGTTTCAAATACCCTCAGTCCGTACGTTTCCTGTATAGTGGACTGAGGGTCTGCTAGTTTGTCTGTGGCTACTCTTGCTGCTGCTACTACTGCAGTTTTATCTTCATTTTCGCTATTTGCCAGACTTCGCCAATATTTGTTTGTGTACTACAAATTAAGGTAACGAGATAGGTCCCTATTTTACTGACGCATTAAATTTCAAGATTCTAAAGTTATAAAAAAAACTTCCTTTTTGCAACTTCTATGAAGTTTAAAAAATTAAATAAGAATCTATAGACCACTCCTGCTTGCAGACGTTTATTCAAATGACGACAGGCACTAGCTTGGCAGCAGCCCACCTGCTACTACTGTGCCAGTACTAAGGGCGCGGTGAACATTGTTGCCATCTTTTCTCTTCAGTAAGAGAAGAGTTAACAAAGAATATAAAGAATCATAATTTTTCGGCGAGTCATCACCGAAGCACGTTAAGGAACACATTTTAATTTTAATGCAATAGATTTCCCGCAGGTTTCACATATTGTACGTTTTTAAAGAGGTAGATAACGCGAAAGGTTCATTGGTAAATCGTTCATAGCACGATGTGTGTTTGTTATAATTCTGTCAATCAAACGTTTGGTCTTTTTACAGTGGGGGCTCTAAGATCTCTACACAGGAGGACTGTACTTCGAAATCTGACGCACGGTAATGTAACTAATAATTTAAAAGTTTCGTATTGTATTATTTCAATGCATTTTTTGTCTCATGATAATATTAAAACTGCATATTCTAGCAAACATATTGTGGTACAGAATAATTCATTGAATTCTTAGCCTCATCAGAAATGCAACTACAGTGTGTTGTTACGGATGCGAGGTATCAATGTGCAAACTAGTTGGGGCTGGTGCATTCACAGAAATGTCTGCCTGATAATGGTTACTTGTAACCGAAACATGAAGTAAACTTTACATTATTGAATATATTGTTGTGTTTTGGCTGAACGACTTTTTAGTTATTCACAGAAGTTGTTACTTCAGTGAGGAGAAAAGGTGCTGAAAACAAAAGACCTGAAAAAATGGTCATATTACAAGTTAGTTAATGCAACATTTTCGTATTTTATTGAAGGTTGTAATACAAATATTTTCTACTCCATATTACTGGGATCAGAACTTAAATCCGATTATTTTTAAATTTCAGTACTATTTATGCCAATATATGTTGGTCGCACTTAATAATGGTTACTCTAACAAATTCTTGTTTCACAACTAAAGATAACACAAACTGCTGCTGTTAATTAGTTAGCTGTGTAAGGAATTTAGCACTTATTATGGACCTGAAGTTTCATTAACGGTAATTTATTCTCATTATTGCATTTTAAGGTGAATAGTTAAAGAGAAATTTTTTATAAAAAAATTAACTACGCATTAAGAGGATTGCAGCGAAAAAGCAATTAGACAATTGTAGTTTATTGAATTTAATACAGATGGATATGATTCTCATTACGCACAGTTTTGTCAACAGTAACTACTAATGTGACAATACATTTCCAAGCAGCAACACAAATATTTTCCAAACACAGAGTGCCCTTCAGTCTTGTCTCTTAGCATGGAAGTTTCATTGCATAGAAATCTTGCATCCTGCTGTACAATCCCTCACACCATCCTTTCTCAGAGGCATGATAAAATAGCCTCTTTGTCCCTTCACATTTTACATTATTCCCTATACACTGTCGTATATATTTGTGTGCCGCTGTAAGTACAGATTAAAGCTACTTAGTTCCGACATATAAAATCCATAGGGAAGAATTAATCTAATTGTGAAAAAATACCTAAATTCGTAGCAAATATAAAGTGTTTTGTTTCGAAATAAGAAAAGCCACAAAATTCAGTAGATTTACGCTAAACTTAATGCTAGAAATCGCAGTCACAATAGATGTGTCAAACGGTACAAATACTTGCATTTTCTTTCTTCTATTTCGTTAGATAATAACCGTATCGAGAGATATTTTAAATAAAATTTGTAAAAATTAACTACATTTATATTTTGCATAATATCGTTTTGTTCTGTGATCCATTTGAAGGAACATTAACGCGTGTTAACTATAAATACGCTCTATTCAAAGAAAACATAGAAATTGTTTAGGGAATAAAATCCATTATTTTATAAACTGAAGCATAACTCTTGAGACGAAGGGTGTGATAATAATGGCGGAGAGCTGTAACAGAAATTTTGTGTCATAAAATGTTGAAATTTGCAAGCCTACGAGTAATACTTTTAAATCCGAAACAGAAAAGTTTCGTCCTCAGAGCCGCTATTGAGCCCCAGTTAATAACAACAGGCTGTAATCTCATAAACAGCAGCATTAATTGATCTGCCGATACGCAATAATCGTAACTACGATTTGTTTTGTTTGGTGATATGAGACGCGAATTGAAAATTAAGCAGCATTACATTTTATCGTTTTGATTGAAATCGACTCCTCATCAATTGTGATTCGTATTGTTTCCACTTTCTGCCACCACGTTTTGCCGGCTGTGGGCCCCACTCATTGTCCCATACAGCAGGAATTTGATTCATTTTCCCTGGTGGTAGTTCAGCTGGATCTTGCAGCTGATGATTGAGTTTCTTAGAGCCGAGATCCAAGGTGTTTGGCTCGTTAAACTGTTAGTTGTGTCTGGAGGTTTTGGCTGTTGCGCACAGAATGTGCTGGAGATTGTGTGTAAATAACTGGGAAGAATTAGAAAGAAATGTTAGTTTCTTATTCTAAAGTGCCCTAGAGCCACTCTACTGGACATGTAAAGCGAGAGAGTGGAGTTATTACTTCACGTCTACTATACCATGTATGGTGTTTAAGATAGTACATTCCTCATGCAAAATTATTTTTTAATTTATTTTAAAAATTATTTGAGTTTAAAGGTGCTTTTTTGGATAAAATTCAGTGTAAAAATACCAACTTTTCTATGCTAAAATATTGGTCAGATATCTGAGACCTTCTATCGCTATTGTATTTGTTTATTTCTTTTTGTATTTTTTGCATTGGACTGATGATGGCTGCTAACAACAGACGAAACATGTAGCTGATTTTTTAAATAACAAATTTGTGTTGACCGAGATAACATCTTTTTTTGTTTTGTTTTAACCCCAACGAACATGATCAACTTTTCGTAGAAAACATTTACCTCCATGTTGAGAGTGCAGGTTTCTCTAACGCATAGGCACCTCCTTACCAGTTCATACGGCGTCAAACGTCATAAAAATGTAATCTCACAGTTACTTCCTTTACTTTAGACATATATCCATTCGGCAAACTGCTGTCTTAATTACCATTCTAGAATTTATCTCTTTTGACGATGGAGGTACGAGGACCATCCGACACGTGGGTTGTATTCTACCAGACAATACGAAGTCACATCTCAGAATTCAGAACATTTCGTTGTCACAGTCGTGACAACCTCGGCCCCACATACCTATATACTTCTGAAAAACCAAATGGAAAGTATTTCTTTACTATTACAAATTTTCTCTTAAATTGTTATGTAAATGCAGTTACACAAATTGCTATCTGCTTTGTTCATCTTGTGGTTGAGTGACACTACAGCTCCTGGAACTGTGGTCTTTACGTATCTGAAGTTCTTATCACAGAAGATAGCTTGATCAATATTGAGAAATGGTATAGTGGTTATTTACAAGGAAAGCTCAAAGCGTTCGGGGAAATGCCTGTGTTACTTTGGCGTCCTCAATAACACATCACACACAACTGTACTGAGATTGTATCACCGACATTTCTTCCACATACTGCAAAAATACCCACTCTCTGCACACAACACATTTGTTGGTAAACCACTGTTTATTCACCACGCAATTATTTATATGTTCCTCCCTTTCAGCAGTTCTTCATAGTTGGCTTTATAATTGACGTAGTTAATTTTAGATTTAGAGGCGTTTTCTGACTGGTTGAGGCGCCCTTTCATTTCATACACCCGACCATCACCTACTTTCTCTCTGTAGTTAGCTTTTAATTTTTGAGGTGCTTTGAAAGATTAATGAATGAAGATTAAAACTACAGTTCTCGTACGCTGCTGACATGAGTATCGGTCCTGCTCTTTCTTCAACAGGGCTAACAATGTTTGTGGAAAAATAATTTCTTTCATGCTGTGATAAAATATTCAAGACAGGGGAAGTCAACACCTGTACTATGTACTGTTCCCTCATTCCCAAGTCCTGTACGTTGCTTTGTATTCTATCAGATCCCAATTAAAACTACACAGAGCTGCCCTATGCAGATAAAGTAAAGAGTACGCTTTATTTAGTGACTGGCTGAATGACTGTGATCGGGAAGTCAGGAATTTTATTGAGGTCTGTGAAATGACTGACTGAATGACTGTGGCCTTGAAGTTAGGAATTTGATTGACGTCTGTAAAGTGACTGACTGACTGAATGATTGTGATCTGGAAGTCAGGAACTTGATTGACGTCGTTGAAGTGACTGATTGATTGAATGACTATGACCTGGACGTCAGGAATTTGATTGATGTTGGTAAAGTGACTGACTGAAAGACTGTGATCTGGAAGTCAGGAATTTGATTGACGTCGGTGAAGTGACTGACTGATTGAATGACTCTGACCTGAAAGTCACGAATTTGACGTCTGTGTGTTGACTGACTGACTGTGGCCTGGAAGTCAGGAATTTGATTTGCGTCTGTGAAGTGAATGACTGACTGACTAAATGACTGTGGTTTGGATGTCAGGAGTTTGATTGAAGGCAGGCACGTCATTATCGCCACCAAGTTCGTACAATTTCTGGGGATCACCTAACATCTGATACAGTCAGTGAAGGTGTTAAATCAGATTTTGAATTAGCGTCCACTGTCTCGGTTACATGTTATGTAATTCTAGTCCCCAACTTTCTTATATATTTTATGCTGCAGTGTTGAGAAACACTGTAATTAACTTGGCATTAGCTGCGTAAATGCCGCTCATTAATTTTAATAAAACCAATGTCAGACTGTATTATGTAGTTTTAAAACGAGTAGATTAATATTTAGACTAACTCTCACACTTGTGTGTATAATATGATGTTAGCCTAATTAAAATTAACAAGCTTTTAATTTTTCACCTAATTTATTAGAGGGTGTTCGAGCTTCCCTAAAAAAAGTAAGGCACTATTACCAAATTTTTAAAAACTATTATGGAATTAAAATCTTTGTAAATTTTATGATTTCAGAAATAGGTAGTTTTAATTAGCTGATATCTTCATAAAAATGATTCCTGTTATTACATTAAAACACTTGCATGCGAAGATTTGACAGTAATTCAGATAACTCGCAGGGGATTGTCACTATGTTAACTAGAGCGCCCCATCAAATTCTGGTTCAAAATAATGACGAGATCTATAACATTTACATTTCGCGACCCTCTCTAACAAAGTTTTCTGTATTTTGTTGGTACACTCTAATCAACCTATACATGTGGTAACATTACTAACTCTTGTCCCCGTGCGGAATCTTGAATGAACATGTTTTGTTGGGTAACATAGTAAAAAAAGCACTGTAAATATAAAAATGTCATGGTTTTTCTAAAGATATAAAATTTAGTAAGGGCAGAACACATGTGTAATGTTGAATATTGTTTTAATTCAGATGTACAGATAGTTTCGTTTATAGATAGTCCGTTTAATATAATGATTGTTGTTGGATTTCGACTTATGCAGTCGGTTCTGTTGGTGGAAAATGGGTTAAATTGCAGGAAATTTTGCGCTTGCATCATGTAAACTCTGCGTTCCATTATAGCACGGAACGTACTTGTCAGGTATACGACTAGTAACTCTGGAGGAAGAAAAATTCATCTTCTAGTGAAGAGAGGAAGAAAATTGTTTTTGATAGTAATGTTTTTGAATTATACACGGGAAATCGCTACTTCAATTGTTGGTCACTAAATACCCATGACAACTACATTTACAGTTCTTGAACCTTACATTTAACCCTACATAATTTTAAATACTGACACAGTGTTTCATTTAAAGGAAAAAGTAAAACAATCCCTTTACAGACCCTGAGGGTTCCAGGAGTCTGAGGCTCCAAGATTTCATAACAGTCGACAAGGGAAGGTTTTAAGGTTGTCAGCCCTACGCACCGTCCGCCTTTACCCCCAGGAATTATTCCTGGTACTCATTTGCGTTAGAGGATGAGTCGACCCAAGGCCCATAGTGCGGCCGGAAGGATTACTTCAATGAAAAATTCCAATGACATAATCGGTAATCGAACCCGCGACCTTCCGGCTTGTGGCGCAGTGCCTCAACCAACTGCGCCACGGTTACCCCTTATTTAAAGACAGGAACATGGTATATGAACCAAATAACAAAATATATCCTATTTTGTTAAGAAAATGTTACACACGAATAAGCATTGCCCTGGGTTTTGTGTGATCCTTATCGTTAACAATTCCTTGTAGTTTGCCATAGGACGTATTTATCTTTCAAGAACAGCCATAATGTGATTCTGAAAAGTTTAATTCAAGTAAACCTTAGTGAACTTAAAAATGGGCCAACACAGCTACACGGCTAATCCATTTGCTGCTAGTACATTCATCACGGAATTTGGTTGCTGCAGTACACGTACAGCGCTGCCACGAAACCAACACGCGATAACTAAACACAACCAGATCGCAAGAGGTTTATTTTGTGATGTCGTACACAGAGTTATCGAGGCTTTCTTTACTTTCAAAATGGTAAACGGCTTCAAGGAACAGGCCTAAATGTAATTTTATTTACACCTTTAAGAACAATATGGCCTTCACTACTCCAGATTCCAAATAAATAAGAAATGTTCAACAGAATTTTATAAATACCACTTCTATACAATTTCACCCAAATTGGACAATAAATCTGGAAAGTACGGATAGAAATTCATTAACGGTTTTAAGTAAAACATATCTTTCACTAAACTGATTTGCATGAAAAGTAAAACTACTAAAAATTGTTATGGTTATCTCAAGTAATTTAGTCAAAATCGATCTAGAAATGTATAAAAAGCGTCCAATATATTCGTGTACGTTTCTAATCAACGTTTAACTCTCACTGTACCGACTTTTACGAAATTAATGTTTCCTATTAATACTATATGAACATATACGCAATTAGAGAACTGCATGATTTGCTACAGTAGTTGTCTTTCCTGTGGCATTTGCTGGCAGTCAATGTCTTTATGTGCCGTCCTTTCAAGAAGAAGTCAAGGAGCGTGAGGTCTGGTAACCTCGAAGGCCAAGCTTGTGGATCAACACGACCAATCCAAAGATTAGGTTAATGGCGAATAATTTACTATTTTTACTTCTCAGCCGACAAACTGAAGAGTTCCTCACTGAATGGCGAGTGCCTTATTGCAAATACCGTACAGGAGCATTGGGTGGGGGGGGGGGGGAATAGGTT
>Ga0123353_10016619_pt1 | contig 10766 bp, 9 predicted proteins | sample TergutLab28metaG_3_FD_92763 | JGI IMG/M metagenome (GOLD analysis project Ga0123353, IMG submission 92763) | Labiotermes labralis P3 segment gut microbial communities from Petit-Saut dam, French Guiana - Lab288 P3 | ecosystem: Host-associated > Arthropoda: Insects > Digestive system > Gut ... | reverse complement strand
CCCCAGTTCTGCCGAATCGTCACCACCTCAAACTGCCGCCCGCACCCCGGATGAAACGGATGCACAATCCGAAACACTCCCACCCCATCCCGCCAACAAGGTGCAATCGACGGTGTAGACCAAACGGTAATTGGAGCATTGGATGGGGCGTTTGAGAGTTGGGATTTGTATATTGGGGTTTGTTTCGGATTTCGAGTTTCGGATTTCGTATTTTCGGTGCGATCCCCATGGAACCACAATCGTCCCAACCTCTTTCGCCGCGTCGGAATATCAAGTTGGTCGTCGCGTATAACGGGGCGTCGTATCATGGGTGGCAGCGGCAGGCGGCGGGGGTGGACACGGTGCAGGAGCGTCTGGCGGCGGCGGCGGGTCGGGTGGTGAGGCATCCGGTGATCGTGTTCGGGGCCGGCCGGACCGACGCGGGCGTGCATGCGGAGGGGCAGGTGGCGAATTTTTACACGACAAATTTCGCGGTTCCGATGGTGGGGCTTCGGCGGGCGATCAACAGCCGCCTGCCATACGATATCGCGGTACGGTCGGCGGTCGAGGTGGACGAGGTCTTCCACGCGTCGCGGTCGGCCACGGGAAAGACATATCGCTACCGGCTTCACATTGCCACGCAACGGTGCGTGGCGAGGCATCGGCAGGTGTACCATTTCGACCGCTCGCTGGACGTCCACCGCATGCGGCTGGGGGCGGCCAGGCTGCTGGGAACGCACGATTTTCGCGGATTCGCCACGTCGGCGGAGGCTCGCGAGAACACGGTGCGCACGGTGTTTCGCTGCGACGTGAGCGAGCACGACGACGAACTGCACGTCACCGTGCAGGGCGACGGGTTTTTATACAACATGGTGCGAAACATCGTCGGAACGCTGGTGGAAATCGGACGCGGGCGATGGGAGGCCGACCAGGTGGACCTGGCCTTGACCACCCGCGACCGAAAACACGCCGGACCGACCGCCCCGGCGCAAGGCCTGTCGCTGCTGTGCGTGCATTACGCGTAGCGCGGGCGCGTACCCCACAGGGCAATGGGTACACATCACGTTGGCAGGTGGAAGTCGCCTAACCATGGCCACCGGCCCCTGGCATTTTGCGTTGTAAAATGTTCCCGTCGCCAGGAACGTTTTACAACGCAAAATGCCAGGGGCCGGTGGCCATGGTTAGGCTGTGTGATGACGTTTACCTGCAAACGCGACGCGCACCACAGGACAATGGCATCTACATCTTGTTGTTTCTTGCGCGATTCGTGCGTCGAATGCTCTCCGTCGCCTACCGCCTTCGCCGCAGCAGGGCCACCGCGCCGAGTCCCAGCAGGGTCATAGTCGCCGGTTCGGGGACCAGCGCCTGGACGCTGACGTTGTTGAGGTAAAAGTCGATCGGGAGCGTTTCGATCAGGCCGCCACCCGCGTCGCGGATCTGCGCGCCGCCTTCACCGCTGAAACGGAATTCAACGTCCGAGTACTGCCCGGCGACCTCCAGGGCCACCACGTCGCTGGTCCACACGGTGCCGGATTCGTCCTGCACGGTCATCCAGCCAACGTAATTTTCCAGGTCGTACGCGAGTTCCACGTGATACCACTCCTGGGCCTGGAACGGCTGGTAGGACTGGTTGGCCTGATCGCGACTTCGGAACTCGAACCCACTTTTGACGTTGGTTCCGCCGACCGCCCAGCCGTGGGCCACCAGGGCATTGCTCCAGGAGGCCGTGATTACCCATTGGCCGATAACGACCTGGAAGGTGTCCACGCGATCATATTCGCTGGCCAGATTGGTGGGTGTCTGCACGAAGTAGGTGTCAAACGAAATCACCTGCGAGTACGGATAGCCCGTGTCGGGGTCCACGCAGAAAATGTTGGAGTTTCCAAGTCGTGGGGTCGCGTCGTAGGCCGACCCCGCGGTGGTGAACAGGAAGGCCTTTCCGCGGTCGCCCGGCGCGTTGTCCACCACCTGGATCAGGTCGCCGTTGTTGAGGACGCGCCAGCCGTCCCCCACGTTGCCGATGGGCCCGGCCTCATAGGAATCGAAATCCGCCGTCCAGGGCACAAACTCCGCCGCCACCGGCAGCGCCAGCATCGCCACGACGGCGACAGTCACACAGGTCCTCATAGTGATTCTCCTCTCATGGGTCAAACGATGAATGTACGGTACAGATTACCGGTGTTACCGGCGTCGCCGCAGCAGGGCCAGTCCGCCCAAGGCCAACAGGGTCATGGTCGCCGGTTCGGGAACCAGCGGCGAAACGCTGACGTTGTTGAGGTAGTAGCTGACGGGAACGGACGCGCCATCCGCCGTCGCGCCACCGTTGGCGACGAACGAGAACTCCACCCCCCAAGGCCCGCCGGCATTGAGTGGCACCTTGGCGCTTTCCCACAGGTCGCCGCCCTCGGGCTGTACGGTCATCCAGCCTTCGCCATTGTCCAGGTCAAATGTCAGTTCCACATGATACCACGTCTGGGCCTGGAAGTCGGGGAAGGACGCCGTGCCCCCCGAGCGGAACTGGAGCGAACTATTGGTGACGACATGGTCGCGCACCCATCCAAACGCCACCTGATTCTGCCACCCGCCCCTCAGCAGCCAATCGGCCATGTTGACCTGGTAGTCCACATTTGTGTACGGAGTCATGCTGGCGGTGGCGTCCGAGAAATTGATGTCGAACGCGATCGTCTGCGAGTAGGGCATGTTCGTCGCGGGGTCGATCTGGAAGAGACTCGTGTGCGTCACTTTTTGGCCAAGTCCCGTGGTGAGTTGCATGGCCTGGCGTCCGTCGGGTGTTTCGACGATCTGCACGCCTCCGTTGGTGGACCAGCCGTCCTGGCCGTTGGCGTCCCCAAGGGCGTAGGAATCGAAATCGGACGTATACGGAACCAGCCCCGCCGCCGCCGGCAACGCGATGATCGCCAACACGGTGGCCACACCACAATACAATTTTATCTGCATTGTCCGTCTCCTATGAGGAAATGAATACAGTACGACACAGCACGATCCTACACGATACCACGCCGGGCCAGTCTGTCAAGCGGTTTGTGCGGGACAAAGCTCTGGTGTCCGTGGTCGTTGTGTATTAGAATGCCGTCCATGACGATCGCCGAATTTCAGTCGTGGATTTATGCGCGGTATTATCCCACCGACTCCGCGCGGGGGACTCCGGCGACGTTCATGTGGTTTATCGAGGAAGTGGGCGAGTTGGCGACCGCCCTGGCGGGGACGGATCAGGCCAACAAGGAAGAGGAGTTCGCCGACGTGCTCGCCTGGCTGTGCACGCTGGCGAACATCAACGGCGTGAGTCTGGAAAAGGCCGTCGAGAAGTACACCGTCAAGGGCGTCGAAGGCACGAAATAGAGGAGCAAACGATGAAGTGGAAACCGAACTGGGCCGTCACGAAGCAGCACATGACGGATTTCTGGAACCGCAAGGGACTGGCGCTGTGGATCTCCTGCCGGGCGGACAAGCCCGTGGAGCACTGTCCCAAACCGCCCGCGCCGCCTTCGGTGGAGTTCGGTTGGACCGACGCCGTGCAGCGCCACCGCGACTGGGAATCCTGGGCCTCGTGCAACTTCTTCGGCTCGGATCACTTTCCCTACTTCGACACGCAGATCGGACCGGGCAGCCTGGGCACGTTCATCGGCTCCAAGCCGAACTTCGTTCCCGGAACCGTCTGGTACGAACCGTGCATCACGGACCCCGACAACAGCGGCGTGCTGAAATTCGACCCCAACGACCATTGGTTCAAGGTTCACATGGCCTTAATTGAGGAGGGTGTCCGTCATGCCAACGGGCGGTACCTGGTGGGCATTCCCGATCTCATCGAGAACCTCGACACGCTGGCCGCCCTGCGCGGGTCGGAGGAACTGCTCATGGACCTGATCGAGCGCCCCGAGTGGGTGCACGCCCGTCTGGCGGAGATCAACCAGGTCTATTTCGACGCGTTTGACGTCATGTTCAACGCGGTCAAGGACTTGCCCGAGTCCGGGGGCGGAAACGCGTTTTCGGCGTTCGGAATCTGGGGGCCCGGAAAGACCGCCAAGCTTCAGTGCGATTTCGCGGCCATGATATCGGCCAAAATGTTCAACGATTTCGTGGTTCCTCCGTTGGCGCGTCAGTGCGAGTGGCTGGATTATTCGATGTTCCACTGGGACGGCACGACGGCGTTGCAGCACGAGGAGACGCTGCTGGGCATCGACGCGCTGGACGCGATCGAGTGGACACCGCAGGCGGGCATTGAGGGCGGCGGGAACCGGCGGTGGTACGATTTGTACCGGCGGATCAAAAAGGGCGGCAAGTCCGTGCAGGCCGTCGGCGTGACGGCCGACGAGATGATCCCGCTGATCGACGCGGTGGGACCGGAAGGCCTGTTCATCCTCGGAACCGCGCCGGACCAGAAAACGGCCGAGAAGGTGATGAAGCAGGCGGAGCAGTACGGTTGGCGCGGGGCGTAGGGAAAAGGTGAACGCCTCTATGCGTTGTCTTTTTGTGTGTTGGTGCGCAACGGGGGCCGTTTGCGAGACTGAAGACCGAAGGCTGTAGGCGCGACCTGATGGTGACAGCGAATCGTTCGTTACGTCAGGTCGCGCCTACAGCCTTCGGTCTTTTCGCGAGAACGATGAGGGATTTACGATGTGTTCGTTCTGGTGTGGAGACAGGGCAATCGCATCTAAATTTCCATCGTTTTCCGTCCAAAGGCTGTAGGCCGAAGACCGAAGGCGCGATGTGGGACTGTGAAAAACCGCTCACCGTGGCGTGTCGCGCCTTCGGTCTTCAGTCTTCGGTCTGTTTGTGGAGAAAATTCGGAATGTTAGATGCGATTGCCTTGGGTGTGGAGAAAAGCACACTTGTCAAACGGGTGTTCCGGGGTATGATATACGTCACGTTATCACACGAAAGGAGTGCTCATGTCCATGACGCGTGTATTGCTGGTGGCGGTGTTGGTGATGGCGGCCTTGCCGGCGATGGCGGTGACGGTGGAGAATTACAGTTGGATGCAGCTTTCGCCGCGGTACACCGGATCGTTTGTCGGCAGCGGCGACAATGTGTGGACGCTCGGCTACAGCGGTTACGGCACGATCGAGGGCATCCGCAGCCGCACGTTTGTATGGATTCCCCACCCCGACATGACGGATGCCAGAAATGGAACCGTTGCGTCCCCCGTTACCGGCGACATGTACTGGGCGGCGATCCAGTTGGATCAACCCCGGCTCATTGAGAAGGTCGACGTGCAGTTGTGGGCCCAGAACAATGAGACGTCGGTGAAGGCGTTTTACGTCGACGCCAGCCTGGACGGAACGACGTGGACCCAGGTGGGGTCGTACAACTACGGCAGCCCGCAGCATTTTGAAGTCAGCCCCGTCGCGACGGTGGCGTTGGCGTCGCCGGCGGAGTACCAGTACGTCCGCGTCCGGTTCGAACCGGGCGACTATCACGCCATGGTTCCCAATTATGGCGGTCCGGGCGTCCTGATGATTAACCCGATCGGCAGCGGCGAACTGGCCGACGAGAAGGTCAACTGGGCCAACAGGACGTTCGGGACGACCATCAAGGCGTCGTTCTATGCGACCGACTACAGTGTGACGGGGCACATTGTGAACGAGAACGGGGTGCGGCGTCTCATTGACGGGAACCCCGCGGAGTATAATGACGACAATTACCGCGCGGGCGTCAACACCAACCTGTTCGGCAACGCCAACCCCGCGATGTGGTTCGAACTGGACCTGGGCCAGTCCCGCGTGATCGACGAAGTGGTTGCGCTGTGGCAGGCGGGGAACTACGGTGATGGATTCACGGTGCAGTACAGTACGGACGGCGATACGTTCCACGCCGTGAAGAATCCGTCGAAAATCATCGTCGGCGCCGCGCTGACGACGTACACGTTTGATCCCGTCGAGGCACAATACTGGCGAATCACCGAACTGACGGGCAATCAATGGTGCCTGTTCGAGCAGGTCATGATGTATGGCCCGGCCGTGCCAGAACCGATGGCGCTGAGCCTGCTGACCATCGGCGGTCTGGCGATGTTGCGCCGGCGGCGGTAGGACGAAGTACATTCGAAATCAATCATAAAGGAGTTGTCATGTCCATGACGCGTGTGTTGCTGGTGGCGGTGCTGGCGGTGTCGGTGGTTCCGGCGATGGCGGTGACGGTGGAGAATTACAGTTGGTTTCAGCTTTCACCGCGGTATACCGATTCGTTTGTCGGAAATGCCGACGGGGTGTGGACGTTGGGCGGTGCGAGCGGTCATGGTACGGTCAACGACATCCGTGGCCGTGGGTTTGTGTGGGTTCCCTCTCCCGCCCTGACGGGCGCCTCCTCCAGTGTAAACGACGGCAAAGGGAATATGTACTGGGCGGCGATCCAGTTGGATCAGCCCCGGCCTATCGAACGGGTGGACGTCCAGTTGTGGGCCCAGGGCGACCAGGCGATGGTGAAACAGTTTTACGTCGACGCCAGCCTGGACAGCAAATCATGGGTGCCGGTGGGGTTCCACGACTACGGCAGCCTGAGCGGGTTTAACGACGCCAACTCAATCAGTTCGGTCACACCGGTGTCGGTCACGCCGGGCGTGTACCAGTACATCCGCGTGCGCTTCGAACCGGGCGATTACAGCACCTTGTACTCCAATTATGGCGGTCCGGGCGTGCAGTTGATCAGCCCGGTCGGAAGCGGCGAACTGGCGCACGAGCAGGTCAACTGGGCCAATAAGGTGTTCGGGACGACCATCACGGCGTCGATGGAAGGCATCAACTACGGCGCGGGCTTTATCATGAGCGGGTCCGGGGTGCAGCATCTCATTGACGGCGACCTCGCGGAGCACAACGGGGACGACCGCCGGGCGGGCGTCAACACGGGCGCGTTCGGCAACGCCGAGTCCGCGCTGTGGTTCGAACTGGACCTGGGGCAGGCCCGCTGGATCGACGAGGTGGTCGGCCTGTGGCAGGCCAAGGACAACTGGGGAACGGGGTTCACGGTGCAGTACAGCACCGATGGCAAGACCTTCCGCGACGTGAAGGACCCGTCGAGAACCGCCCACTCCAATTCGCTGACAGGGTACACGTTTGATCCCGTCGAGGCGCGATACTGGCGGATCACCGAACTGACGGGTAACGGCTGGTGCCTGTTCGAACAGATCATGATGTACGGCCCGGCGGTTCCCGAACCGATGACGCTGAGCCTGCTGACCATCGGCGGGCTGGCGATGCTGCGGCGACGGAAATAGGGCAGGTGCATGTCACGTTTGCGATAGCCCAACCTGGCCGACAGGCCCTGCCATTTTGCGTTATAAAACGTTCCTGGCGCCAGGAACATTTTACAATGCAAAATGGCAGGGCCTGTCGGCCAGGTTGGGCTATGTGATGATTTTTATCCTCAAACGCGACGTGCACTCCGGTAAGTCGGAAGACCGAGGACTGACTGGCCGCGCTATGATGATCCGATGGGTATGTGACGGGGGGCGGCATCATGGCGGAAACGGTGGATTTGTTCGTGGTGGGGACCGGCAGCGCGGCCAGGGCGGCGATTGTGCGGTGCCGGCGGGCGGGATGGTCGGTGGCGGTGGCGGATTATCAAGCCTACGGCGGCACGTCGGAACTGCGGGGCTGTCTGCCCAAGGTCGTGCTCACCGAGGTCGGGCGGCAGGTGCAGCATTGCCGGCGGCTGGCCGAGGTGAACGTTATCGACCGCCAGCCCCGGCTGATCTGGGAGCAGCTTATCGCGTTCAAACGCGAGCTGATCCGCCACACGCCGCGCGACACCGAGGCCTTCTTCACCTCGCTGGGCGTCCAGACGCTTCACGGTAAAGCAAAGTTTATCGCGCCAGGAAAACTGGCCGTCGACGGACGGGAATTCGACGCCAATTTCACGCTCATCGCCACGGGCGCGTATCCGCGCCCGCTACGGATCCCCGGACAGGAACTGGTCCTCACCAGCGACGGGTTTCTCGAACTGGACCGCCTTCCGCCACGCGTGGTGTTCGTCGGCGGCGGGTACATTTCGATGGAGTTCGCCCACGTGGCCGCCCGGGCCGGGGCGCGGGCGACGGTGCTCGAGCGCGGTCAGCGGCTGTTGCGGCAGTTCGACAAACCGCTGGCGGACACACTGCGCGAGGCGTCGCGCGAGGCGGGCGTGGAGGTTCTGACGCGGGTGGACGTCACGGGCGTCCGCCGCGAGGGGTCGGAGTTCGTGGTGACCGGACTCCAGGCGGGTGAGACGATGGAGGTTCGCGGGGACCTGGTCGTGCACGGCGCCGGACGCGTGCCGAATCTGGACGCGTTGGACTGTCCCGCCGGCGGCGTCGTTCGCAAGGGCGAGCAGGGCGGCGTGTGCGTCGACGAGTTCATGCGGAGCGTGAGCAACCCCACCGTGTACGCGGCCGGCGATTGCAACGACAGTCCCGGCATGCAGCTCGAACCGATCGCGCGCATCGAGGGAGACGCGGCCGCCCTGAATATGCTCGGCGGACGCTACCGTGTGGAGTACGAAGGCATTCCGTCGGTGGTGTTCACGTCGCCGAGGCTGGCGTTTGTGGGGCTCACCGAGGAACAGGCCGTCGCCCGCGGATTGTCGTACGAGATCATCCGCCGCGACATGGCCTCGTGGCCGAGCAACCGGCGGCTGAACTTGAAATATTCCGGTTCGGCCGTGCTGGTGGACCGCCACCGCGGACACATCGTCGGCGCGTCGCTGCTGGGTCCTAACAGCGAGGAGGTGATCAACCTCTTCGGCCTGGCGATCCGCAACCACCTCCCGGTGGCCGCCTTGGAGGACATGCCCTTCGCGTTCCCGACCGACGCGTCGAACATCATGGACATGGTGTAGTGGAAAATCCGAAACCCCAAGCACGAAATCCGAAACAAATCTCAAATTCCAAAGAGGAAAATTCCAAACAGCGACACCGCGTCAAGGCGCGTGGTGTCGCCGGACTGTTTTCAATGGCTCTGCCTTTTGCGTTGTAGAACGTCGTGTGCGAACGAACGTTTTATGGTACACAACGTTCTACAGCGCAAAGAGGCAAGCCATATTTATGTCAAGCTTCGGATTTCGGATTTCCGTTACTTGATCCCCAGGCACTTTCGCACGCGGGGCTGCCAGTCGTGTTCGGCCAGATCGGCGAACCGTGGGAGCGGGCGGCCTTTTTTACCGTAGTAGTAGACGATACCGCGGTGGATGGCCAGGTTCGCCAGCCAACTGTATTTTTTGAACGGCCAGATACGCAGGCGGCGGAACATGTTCGGCGGGCTGTAGAATTCGTTGAAGGCGGCCAATTGGCAATGGCGGAGCTGCTCGGGCGTCATGCGCTCGGGTTGATAGACGACGGTCGCGCCGTTGTATTTGTCCCAGTCGGTGGTCAGCAGGCGGCCCTCGCGCTGGTATTGTTCAAACACGGCCGTTCCGGGGTAGGGCGTCAGGATCGGGTAGCAGCTCATCACCAGGTCGGCCTTCTGGGCGAAGCGGACCGTGTTCATGCATTCCTGCCAGCGGTCGCTGTCGAATCCGAAAATGAAACTCCCCCAGATGCTGATGTTGTAGCGGTTGATTTTGCGGATGCGCTGGACGTACTCGTCGGCGTTGGCGTAGCGTTTTCCCGCCTGGTGCAGCGTTTCGGGCGAGCGGCTTTCCAGACCCAGGATCAGGCCCAGGCAGCCACTGTCGCGCATGGCGGCCAACAGCTTGTCGCTGCGGCTGATGAGGATGTCGCACTGGCTGGCCCAGCGGATTTTCAGCGGTTTCATGGCCTCGAAGAGTTCCATCGCCCAGGCGTGGTTTCCGGCGACGTTGTCATCGCTGAAGATGAACGTCTTGGTGTTGTGCCGTTCGCGGGCCTCCTTCATTTCCTCGATGATGTCGGGGATATTCCGCTGTCGGAACTTTCGGCCGAAAATCGCCGGCGTGGTGCAGAAGGTGCATCCGTGCGGACAGCCCCGCGTGGTCTGGATCGGGTTGAGGACGAGGTAGTCCTTGGGGTTGAGCAGGTCCTTCCGCGGCGTGGCGATGGGGGCGTCGGCGTGGTCCTGCCAGTGGTAGACGCGTTTGGGCAACGCCTGGATGCCGATCAGGCCGTCGGATGTTTTTTCGGTGGACCCGTTGGGTTCGAGGGTTTTGCGGAGGTCTCGCAGGGCGTGCGGGAGGGTGCATTCGGCGTCGCCCTTGCAGACGATGGCCGCGTGGAGCAGCGATTCGTCGGGCAAGGCCGAGGGATGAATACCGCCGAGGATCACGGGAACGCCCAGGGCCTGGTAGGCGTCGGCCAGCGCGTAGGCCCGTTTGGCCTGAGTGGTCATCGCGCCGATCCCGATGGCCTGCACGTCGCCGGCGGCCGTGTGCGGTCCGGTGATGTTTTCGTCGATCAGTTCGACGTCCCATTCTTCCCGCGTCGCCAGGGCGGCACAGATCGCCAGATTCAGCGGCATGAATAGCGCCCGCCGGCTGAACGTCATCTTCTGAATCACTTCGGGCATCGTGATCGTCGTCAGCGCACTGGCGGGATTGATCAACCGAATTCGAGGCCGGCCCGAGAATGTCATGGGACGCAATCGCATGGACATATTCTTACGTTTGCGCGAGACGAAAGCAAGACGCAGACCCTGCGGCATAATCATCGACGGTTTATGAATCGAGATGAATCGTCACTTCGTTACGTTTCAGGCCGCATTGTGCACAAATGTTCCGCGGGTATTTTGGAGTGAGGTTGCAGCCTTGGAAAATCGCGATGCATTCTTGTCGCAGGTTGTGGAAATGTTCGCCGCAGTGCGGGCAGTAATTCACGCGAAAAGCGATCT
>Ga0123353_10016617_pt1 | contig 10766 bp, 4 predicted proteins | sample TergutLab28metaG_3_FD_92763 | JGI IMG/M metagenome (GOLD analysis project Ga0123353, IMG submission 92763) | Labiotermes labralis P3 segment gut microbial communities from Petit-Saut dam, French Guiana - Lab288 P3 | ecosystem: Host-associated > Arthropoda: Insects > Digestive system > Gut ... | reverse complement strand
GTGAGGAGGGGGGTGGGGGGGGGGGTGGACGCACAAATTCAGTTAGGCTACTTCAGATCAGAATACACACACACACATGCACATTATAATGTGGGTCTTTGTGTAGTGTATATACTAATTAGACTAACCTTTCCACTTGATGGTAGGTTGCTTTAGGTTAGTATTTTTTGTTGTGTTCCTTAGCAAAGCATCATCATATACATAGCCCGCATCCAGTGGCTGTTTTCTGCTGCATTTCAGGTTACCATATTTCATACTGTGGTCAGAGAATGCCAGTTAGACCTTATATCTTCTAGAAATATTTCTTAATGTGTTGCAATATATGTTTGTAAATATTAACAAATTTGTGTTTAAATATTGTCATTCAGTGCTGACAAAGAAGTAAAATGTCCTACATTTTGGCTCTCTCTTGCTCGCTCTCTGGATAGTGGTATAACACCAGTCATATTGACTGTAAACATTTCTGCTGAATACAAACAATACCTTGTTTGGGAGAAACACAAGTTGTTGAATTTCATTTTTGTCCAGCACTAAGCATGCTGTTCAGAATGTGTCCACCCTGCTGTGTATTTTCTTCTTCATCACCCTCGGCATAGAATATTTTTGTAGAACTTTTGCTGTAATTTTTTCAGTGATGTATGTACTGAAAACCTGTGACATACACATGTAATAAGAGGTGGCTAACAAGTAAGTGCCATTTCCACCTGCTCAGTTCTCAGTGACAAAATCACAATCACAGCATTCATGAACTACAGCACACAAGGCCTTTAATCCTCCTGAATGGTACATGGCATAAGACCACTAGGTTTTCCTGAAAGATGTGTGGCTGATTTCCAAGCTAAAACATGCATCTACAAAGGGCAGAGGCCAAAAGTGCAATGCGGTGGAAGCCAGAAATCTCGCAGTCCTAGACATGCTGAGTTCGTATTTTCTCACATTCAGGAACGTGATGAATGTGCCTTTTTGTGTATTGGTTGCATATTATTGTCATCACAAATAAGACACTATTCTTACATGTCAAGAATGTAAGTTGTTGCAGCTGCTTTTCTCCTGTGTAGACCATCTCTTTTAGGTGACAAAAACAATCAAAATTTATTCCCACTGTCTGTCCTGTGCCAGTTATAGTTGGTACATTGGTGGCCAGGTAGTTTACGGCATATTGTTAAGTCTCTGGCAGATTAGAGTCAGAGATTTTTTTGAAGGTGTTGTCTATTTTAGTACCAGTATCAGTGACCTTCCCTCAGCACATGGCGTGGTGTGTGTTCACTTTATGTCTTAAATGGAATATGGTGCCATCAAGCTTGTTACCCATTTGTGGCCTGTCTTCCTGTGTTTGATATTTGTGAAAACTACAATATTGTATGTTGTGAATATTTTAAAATTAAGAATTCAGTTTATGAGCCTTATTTTGAAAATTGATTCTTCTCTGTTAAAGGATTATTCGTGCTTTCCTGATAGAAGAACAGAAGATTGTGGTGAAGGTGCTGAAAGCACAACAGGCATCTGCAAAGTCAAAGAAAGCAGACAAATAAATGTAACTCTTCTGAAAAACTATAAGTCATAAAATAAATTGTGTCATTGTCTTTTTGTATTTGATTTACCTTGATTTTTGTTGGTATTACACATGGTATGATATTCACATTCTTCTTTCTAGTATATTTTTATACAATGCGACCAGTCTGTAATGGTGATTTTTGGTTCTACTGTGATGATAGACTTTTCATACTCTAGGGTGATGTGACAGTCTGCCACCATACAGAATGTGACTGCACACATTCAGTAAAAAAAATAATAGGCCTACTTAATGTCACAACTCTTTGCTTTATGACTGTTTACTGCATGGGTTCTCAGACTTGCGATACTGTGACAATTTGCAAAGTAATACATAACTTTACATAATCCTTTTCCCACATGCTTTAACTTTTTGATGTCCCATAGTTTAATAAGAGATGTATGCAGCATATCTACCCTTGATGTCTCAGAAGACTGTTAGTTCAAACCTTGCTAGTGCTGAGGATGACAGTTTTAATGTTGTTACATTTGTCGGAGCACATTTTTTGTAAAGAAACAGTGGACCGCATTATGTCACTGCACATTATACGTCGGTGAATCCCATCATGATACAGACATTAGTAATGCATGTGCTGTCTGGTTTTCATTTGTGTGTCACACATTAAAACCCTAAGTATAGATGGGAAGGATTAGCTTGAGGCCTTCACTCTTGTAGGGTGTTAACAACACAAGTTTGGTAGTTACTGACATTTTACCGCAGCCTGTTGGGTTCATCTTCAAGTGATGAGCAAAGGCCTTAACTAAATGTTGTCACAACTTGCACAATTGGGTTGGTTTGATAGCGTATGCATTTTCTGTTCTGGGACTTCGTCTTCAAAATGACCACTGTCATTCTGTTCCACAGTCGGCATTTTCTCTTTTTCACAGCAAGCACCAAAGAGCCTGTTTTCATATATGTGGATGTTCCTGGGGTGATTAATATTTTCAGCTCTTGAACTTAATTTTTTATACTCGGTTTGTCATCTCAAAGCAGAGTCCTTGAGAAGCTGATAGCTATTCAGCAAGTTAAATTCCGGAGAGGAAAAAATGCAAGAAGGAATATGATATTGTATAATATTTTTGAAAAACTGTCAGCCCAGAAGGATGCAGTGTCCTCTTCATTAACTAGTAAAACATTCCCTTGTACTTGACCATAGGACACCTTCCAAACTCATAATTTTCTGTGGTTAGGCCAGGTAGGTAATTGTCAGTTTTTGCTGGTCTGTGTGGTATTTGTTAATAAATTGCTGTAACCTGTAAATGACTATTGGTTTTTGAATTTTTGTGCATTGTTTATTAAAAACTTATTTGAACAGAAAAAGATAAAATTATGAAATCAATGGTATTTTGTGCAAAAAAAAAATTGCCATAAATTTCCTTGCCTAAGTACCTGCCAAATTTGTAAGTCACTAACATGGAGAATATGGTGAGCTAATAATGCCAGCAAGTGGCAGATGGGATTTAATTTGGTGTTTAAAGGGTTAATTAGCTTGTGTCCACATTATCACTCTATTTTCCTGTACTATATTTCAGCTTCAGTCATTCTATGCACCACACTTTATTAAGGTGATCAAGAAGCAACATGTTCCAGCTGTGTGAAACATCTGCCCTCAGGCTTCATATTTCAGAAGGAAATGAATTTCAATGCTTATTATTCCCTTCTGAAATATGAAACCTGATCGTGGCTGTTTTACACAACCAAACTGTATTGATTTCCTTCTGTAAGCACTACTGTAATATGAAACCTGATGGTGGTATCAACACAATGAGGATGCCACACATTAAAATCATACAGTTGTTAGAGCATTTGCATGATACACTCCAGTTGATGTACAGGAAAAAAAAACAAGTGTGTTCTGCATCTATTTTTTAACATAACCTAGCAAACATTCTTACCTTTTATGTGTTACTTTTCATGTATTTGGGAATGTTTATGGATACATTGAACTTTTGTTGATACAGGGCTGAAGTATTTGTTGGCAAGTCATGTTGACTTTAACCTGCAGAATGCAAAATTTTTGCCAAATCAAGAGCTTGAGGTATTCCCAGAATCCCTGACAGAGTTTGCACTTTTTGTACATGCATTCAAGCAGATTTAATCATATAGCTGTAACTAATATTGAAAACGTCCTGTAAATTTCTTTGCAAGAAATAAATCCCTTTGATTTTATCTTCACAAAAATAATGAGTGTGTATAATAAATTGGCAGTGGATAAGACTATTGTGCCAATGATGAAGGTGAAATATGAATACATAGTATTAGTGGAATGACAATTGAAGTTTAAATTTGAGAAAGAGTGGTGGCCCTGTCTGCCTATCAAAAATTGATGGTCCTGCCTGAGATTGAACCTCAGCCTCTGAAGTGAGAGGCTGGTTACTGTAGCCTCATCTTGACCTGTAAATGGTTTGCACACTATGAAGGTGTATGGGAGAGTGAAGGAATAATATTATGTATCCTTAACCACTTGATACCTCTGCTCTCTGTTGATTAGGGGGCTGGGTGAAGTTGTGTGGTTGCTGTAATGAGTACCGAATTTTCTTGTGCCAGCAAACTAGTCTCGATCATTATCCTGACTGCAGTAAATGTCCCATTTCTTGAAATTATGCAGCTCTTGATCAAGTGCATTATTATTATTATTATTACATTAATTTTAATATGTGTCATTCTGAGGTACACTAAAAATGAATTAAGCAGTGGTTCTGTTCCAGCATTCTTAAAACAGGAAGTATGGTTTAAGTGGTATGACAATTTCTCTGTTGTGTTTCAAGGTTAAGGCCTCCACTGTATTTTGTTGTGATCAGAGATTTGCAAAAAGAGCCTAGATTCTTCAGGCATTAGGAAGAATGGAAAATTCATGCTCCACATGCATTAGAATTCTGCAAATGGATGCATCATGTAAATAGGTTTAATGCTTTTTGTTAATTTATATTATGACCAACAAATGCACAATTATTTCACAAATTATCACTACTTATTTCGCCACTATCGTGTTGTCCTCAGGGAGCTTGTAATCAATACCTTACCAAGTTACAGAAGTATATGTAAAATGCAGCTGTTGGTAATACAATTTACAATTAAAATGTTTCATTAGGTTTTATGCAAGTTCTTAATTGTAAATTGTATTACCAACCGCTGCATTTGAAATACTTGTGTAACTGAGCAAGGTATTGATTACAACCTCCCTGAGGATGACACTATAGTGTCAAAATGGAGTGTGATAATTTGTGAAATAATTGTGCATTTGTTGGTCATAGTACAACGTAATAAACAAAGCATGGCACATGTATTAAAATAAAGGCTTAATACTTGTATTTTTGTTGGGTAATAGCAAAGCATTTTGCTTGATTTATCTGAGTCATCTAAAAATCTACCTTAAATAATTATTTTATTCATTTAATGAATTTCTGCAGTTATACTAATCTTAGCATTGGTGACATGAGTTTGTACTTGTATCAGCTATATATATTGTAGTCCATTGCCTTCAATTAGTACACATTTATTTATTTCATTTTTTACTTAATTTTTATATTACCTTCAATATGTTGGTTTCATATTATTGACAAGTCCAAAGTTACTGTGTAACTAAATTATTGAAAATATATATATTGTAATGAAAAATAGAAAAAATCAGGAAGCCATATATTGAGTAGTTGTGGGCTGATTGATTGATTGGACTCGGGACACACATTAATCATAATTTGTACATACAGGGAGTTGTATTTTGAAAGGTGATGATGTTTTGCCATGGATTAAAGATTTTGCCACTTTTCACTGAATTTCTAATGATTCTTTTTTGAGAGAGTCTTAATCAGAAGTATAACGAGACATGGTTCTGGAATGGAATTTTGATAATGATAATGATGGCTCAGAATAAGACTGATCAAACTTGACATGAACAGGTGTGATTTAGGTATCACACTGCTGTACAGCAGTATGGAGTGACATTACTTTATCTGAAAACTAGCAGTATGACTTAGGTCAAACCGTTTCACGTGGCGACAGCCAGCGCAGTAATATCAATTTGCCAGAAATCGGGGTCCCCGCGTTTTAGTTCAGTGTGGGCGAAAGTAGTTTTAGACTTGCAGTGTGTTGTTTTCGTTCGGCAATCAGGCACGTGTCACGTCATATAAAAACGTCCATTGTACATCAATATTATAAGCTTGACCAACTGACGTGAAGCGACGAGCAACAGTTTTCAGATAAAATAATAACCACATTGGAAGCTGTTAGTTAGTTATTAATTTCGATCTCGGTGTGTGGTCCATTATGAGGGTCTCCGCTCGTACATACAGAGGCTGTTGGATGTGCATACTTGGACATACAGGGATTGAAGAAACTACATAACCACTTCCCAACTTTGGAGGTTAAAACGATGGACATATTCTTTGGCGACCTCAACTTTTGTTCATTCCGTCATGCAAGAGTTCAGTGGTCCATGTTCATTGCGACCTCTGTTCTGGGCTCGTGGTTCAGTACATGGTTCTGTGTAGTGACGTCACAAGTTTTGTCTCAGGAGAAAATGGCTGGTGTGTGTAGTAATCGTGATTGGGGAGGAAAAGCTGGAATATTTTTAGGATTAGGAGTGTTCTTAGGCAAAGGAAACACAGGTGAGTATTAAGAATGTTTCCTTAGTTTTCAGTGTGATTGATTAATGTTTGGAGAACGATTTGCATGCTGTGTCGGAAAGGTTTTCAGTATCAAGATTTCCATGTTTACGATTGACTCTCTTAAAGAAATCTGACTAGTTGTGAATTTTAATTTCCAGTAGCCTTACTGCTCTTGCTTCGTGGAGCAGTGTAACAGGCTAACAATATTCATGAAGAAGAAGGATACTGATTGATGTTGGGATAATTCATGCATGAATTAAGTGCTCGTGCCCTATAGGATAAGAGTTTGCTTTTGTGCGTGTGTTACAAGAGGTAGTGAGAACTTAAAAGTACTGCCTTTTACTTAATGCCAAATGTGTATTATGCGTTATCGTCTGTTTTAAGTTGACTCGTGTCCGAAACAGTATACAGTGTTTCTTAACTCTGACGTGATTTTATACATCCGTTTGGTTCAAACGCGTTAACGATTTATAAATATCAACAAAATTCGGAAGATTAAATCTGTATTGGGAGACATCGTATGACTTGCTAAAGTATTATGGAAATGATAGGATGTTGTAAGTTTTAGGTTTGCCTTCCATTCTCATGAGTGCAATTTAATATGTACATTCAGGTTAAGCAGAGTGGACGATCGGGGGTTCAAATCCCGGCAGGGGTAAGAGATTTTTCTTTTCTCAAAAAGTCAGACCCATCCAGCCTTCCAGTCAGTGTGTACTGGGGGCTATGTGTCTGGTGGTAAAGCGGCTGGGGTCTAATGCTGATCACTCACCTAAATCTAGTGCTGAGGTTATGAATGTGTGGAGCTATACCTCCACACCCCCTGTGGCGTGTGTAGGGAAGCCTTTACTTCTCAGACGGTTACACAGGACTGTAAATTGAAAGTTGCAGAACACGTTTATGGCAAGTTAACATTCATCCATCTCCAAGAATCTGCCCATAAAATCACATGGAATAGATTCAATGACAGATACAAATAAAATGTGGCCATTGTTCTCTAGTTATTGTTAACAGCTGTGCAAAAAGGCACACAGATTTTAGCAGTACCTTTGCTTCTGATGTTTGTAAATGTCTGAGGCACTTGTATATGCTATGGGTATGTGAATATACATACTCGTAGTGTCTGATACCGTAGTGTGCAGTAATGCTGCTTATGATGTCACAGCCATTGAAACAAACAACTGTAGATATTTCTGCATGTCCTTACCCTTTTCCACCCACCACTGGGTCCAGTACATATGTGCCATTATTCACAGTAAACTTGTAATACTGCATTACAGTTAGGTGAAACTAACTTTTATTTTAATTGAGCATGTAAACTTTGTGGAGCACAATCTGCCTTGTGAACTGCACAGTGAGGAATATTTTTCTTGTTAAAACGTAAAGAATTATGAGTCCTTGTGAAGTGACATAACCCAGTTCGGTACATAGAGTTCACCAATTGAATATGCAACATACAGGGCTGGCCTGAGACATGTGGGTGCCACGGACAGGTTAATAATATGGCGCTTCGTCATACTGATACTTTGAAACTTTGTTGGCCTGGGACAGGGCTGGTAAACCTTTTTGAGGGCACTTGCCCAAATTGTGGATGATTTTTTGGAGAAATCCTTTCACATGTGGAAACCTAATTTTCCTAACATGTTTCCAGTTATTCCAATGACGTCCTAGCACTCCTTATGAGTTTGTTGCCCAGGCAGCTACCCGGCTGGCCTGCCCCTTAGTCCAGCCTGGCGTCAAATCACATATGTTGCTTATGTCTGAAAATTATTTATACAAGGGATTTGCTCATCTCAGACATCTTCGTACCCCATACAGGGCTCCACCATGTTATAGTCAAGAAGCTGCTGAATATCCTTTCAAACAAATGTGCTGGTTACATAATCTGGAGGAAATCATATTCATAATTGCAGTGAAGATTAGTCTTGAGACTGTGCTGTAGAGTAGTGGTTATGAAATCTTTTTTATATCTGGAAGGTACAGAGCCACTCAAGGAGTCTCACAATTAGTAATCATGAATCATACAGTAATTTACAAATGAAAAGGAAACCTGATGAATACATACCTTGGAATTTGGTTTGTGGGGTCTACTGCAGTATAGGGTAGGTGAAAACACATCAAACATTTTTTACCTTAGAAGAAACATAACCATGAAATTGCTGCAGTTTCTTGTGCTGTGGTAGCTGAATATTCATAAATTTGGAGTGTCATAAATGAATGTGTCTGCATGCAAATGGAAGAATATATGCACTGTATTCTTTAATTCAGTTACCACTACACCTACCATGATATACTACTCACCAAGTTGCATTTCTGTGGTATATGGTTGTTAATTCTGGACCTTCATGAATGAATAACTGTGTATGTTAATCCAGGCCACAAAGAGTACTATTTATCACCAAGCTACTCACCATAGAATGAGCAACATCATTGCTGAATTGTGACAAGTGGTGCCTCCCATAGAAGTTAAAGTAAATGTCTTGTGAACACAGTTCAGGACAGAATCACACCATAAAGATAAGAAATAAATCCACTGAAAGTGGGGCAGAGTTAGATATTAGGGGACAACTCTAAGATACCAGAATTGCATTCATGAAGAAATTAAAAGCATATTGAACTCAGGGAGTACATTCTGCCATTCACTCCATAATCTTTTGTCTGCCTATTTTCTGTGCAAAATTATAAATATTAAAATGTGTAGAACTGTAAATTTGCCTGTTGTTTTGTATGGGTCTGAAACTAGGTCTTTTACATTGAGGGAAGGACATGGGCTGAGGGTGTTGGGAAAAAGGGTACTGAGGACAATATTTGGGTCTGGGTGATACATTTGATTTATCAGGGCAACGAAGGACATTGCAAGTTGTGGAGCTTCATGGTTTTTACTCCTCAGCATACGTTAACTAGTCAATCAAATCAAGAAGAATGGGATGGGCAGGGCATGTTGCAGGTATGAGGAGAGGTTCACACAGGCTTTTGGTGGGAAAATGTGGGAGAAAGATACTACTTGGAAGACCTAGGCATTGATCAGGTGATAATATTAAAACAGATTTAAAGAAATTGGTTGGGAGGGCATAGACTGGATTGATCTGGTGCAGGACAGAGTCAGGTGGTGGGCTGTTGTGAACATGATAATGAATCCTCAGGTTCCATAAAGTGCAGGTAATTTCTTGACAAGCTGGAGTTAATAGTTTATGCAGCATCATAGAAATCAAAGAAATGGTTGTGTTCTTTCATATGGTATTGCAATGTAATATCTGGCAATTCTGCATATGTTTTATATGTACTCCTTTCTTTGAGGCCATTACAGTGACTTGCATCAAGCACAAAGGAGTTACTTGCCAGGCAAGAACAGGGATTTTTCATTGGCATCATGGCTATGATGGCTCAGGGGCCCAATTTTCTTATATTGTTGTAATGCACCCAACAGGTTACAAGTGAGGCAAGTTCCAGGGAATTTATGAATGGTTCTAGAGAGTTCTTTGATAGGAGCCATCCTGTTGTGTTGTAGTACTAACTAAAATGTTGTTCAGTCAAAAACACTACAATACATACGTAGAAAAGAACGATTATACTGTGCGTGACACTTACTATAAATAAGGACCCTCTCCCATACCCCCAAAGATGGCATAATGATGTGCATATGACAACATCCAATTTTAAGGAACAGAAGAACATGTCAAAGTGTTAAAAGTGTTTTAAATTCTCATATATATAAAACTATACTTCTAATTGATAAGTGCATCTATCTTTCAAGATGCATGCATGCTGAGTGTTGAGGTTTTTAAGATTTTAAATTTTAACTGATAGACCTACATTGATAGGTTCATATACAGTATAATTTCAGAAAACACATTAGTTAAGATATTAAATATTGAGCAGTTTATTAATCTAAATGTCTGAAATTCTACACAGCAAATGTAAACAGTGTGGGATCCCATACTTTAAGGACTGAACATGTCGTGTCCATGTACTGAAGTGTCTGCCTGATGATGGTTACCTGTAACTGAAGCATGTAGCAACTTTACATTATTGAATATATTGTTGTGTTTTTGACTGAACGACATTTTAGTTATTACTAGAGAGTTCTGTCAGCATTGTAGTTATCTATGTGCTTGATGACCAGATTTCAGCTCCAGTATGTATGGAGATTTTTCTCTTAGCCACCATTTCCACATGAACTCTTAGGTCAACCCACCCATATCAGTGGGTACCGGGGGCTCTTTCCTGCAGGGTGGCCGAAGCGCGAACCTGACCTACCACTCATCTGCTAGATTAATGATGCGTGGTGCTGTATCTCCTCTTCCCCAATATGGTGTAATTAAGCACAGATAATTTTACTGTATAACCTGTGATAAGATGTTACGAAGTAGCCTATTCGGTACTGGATTTTAGCGGTTTTGCTGTGTGCGGTCACATCAGCGTTTCTATGAAAACAGATTTTTCTTTTTTTCAAAGCGTTCCGTACTGGCGCTGGGGTGACCAAGCCATCCATGCTGTCGGTATCGGCTGGGGGGTTGGGGGGGGGGGCGCAAAGCATCCGGGGCGGGAGGCTGACCACTCACCATCCCGTGGCCAGAGGGCGCGACGTTCAGAATGAGTGTAGCTTTGCG
>Ga0123353_10016615_pt1 | contig 10767 bp, 9 predicted proteins | sample TergutLab28metaG_3_FD_92763 | JGI IMG/M metagenome (GOLD analysis project Ga0123353, IMG submission 92763) | Labiotermes labralis P3 segment gut microbial communities from Petit-Saut dam, French Guiana - Lab288 P3 | ecosystem: Host-associated > Arthropoda: Insects > Digestive system > Gut ... | reverse complement strand
GGCACGAAGGTCACAAAGGAGCTATCTTTTCCAAGCATTCTTTGTGTTCTTCGTGCCTTTGTGAGAAAAAATCACATCTGCGGAAATCCATGAAATCCGCGTCCTCTGTGTGCGAAAAAACTCTCGTTATCGACCGCCGCGACCTGCTGCGCCGCCGGGGGTGGCACCGCCGGGACGTTGCTGTGCTCCGCCGCCTCCGCCGCCACCGGGTGCCGCAAAAGCGGGAGCTCCACCTGCTCCACCGGGCCGCTGACCACCTTGGAAGAGATTCATAATCCCGCCGAACGGAGAAGGACCGCCACCACCGGGACCGCCAAAGCCGCCGCCACCGCCACCGGGACCGCCGAAGCCGCCAAATCCGCCGCCGGGCCGGGCCCCGGTCGCCCCGGTCACTCCCGTACCAACCGTCGTTCCCGTTGTCAACGATGAGGTCGCTCCTCGCGGTTGGCTTGTCGTCCCGCTGGAGGTAATCATGTCCGCACCGACGATATTACCGATCATGGTCCGCAACATTTGCGGATTGACGTTCTTCACATCGACGAATTCGGTAACAATATCGAGTTCCCCGGTTGCTTCGTCAAGAATCTCGACAAATTCTTTGACCCGCTTGAACAGCACTTCCGGGGCGCTGACAACGAGAATGTTGCTCGCGTCAATCGTGGAAAGCGTCATTTTTTCTTCCTCTTCCCGGGTCGCTTGTCCACCGCGACCGCCTTGTTGCTGCATTCGTTGCATGAATTGCTGAATCATATTCGGGTCAATTCCCGGCATTTGCGGCGGTCCACCCGGCTGACCTTGCCCACCGGCTCCTCCCGGTCCACCGCGATTGTTAGCCCCTTGTTGGCCTTGCATTTGGCTGGCAAACACGGTTTTCACCTGCTCCATCGCGTCTTTCGCCTTCATGTATTTTAACTGAATCGTTCGCGGCGTAGAGGTTATTTTGATCTCTTCCTCACTTTCGCCACGATCCAGAAGCGGCAGGAGTTTCTTTTCAATCGTGTAATGATCGACCGGATTCGCGCTGACGTAAATCGCGTTGAGCCGTGTATCAGTCGAGATGGAAACTTCACCGGTTGCCTGAATCGGTCCGAGACCGCCGCCGTAGCTCAAAAGCATCGCGTTGCCCATGTCTTCGATTGCCGGCGACGTAGACGAAGAAGATGTTCCCAGAAGACTTCTCAGCGTCGATGACGCCGTGTCCGCCGAAACGTATTGCAGATAATACGGCTTGAGAATCGGCGTCGTGAGAACCGCTTCGTTCGAGAGTGCTTCAATCAACGCTTCCAGAGCGTCCAGGGCTTCGGTGTCTTCTGACGCCACCATCAACCCTGCCGGGCCGATGGAGAGTACGACCGGCGCCCCTTTGTTTGGGTTGACACCCTGGAGATATGCCAACGCGTCCGCCGTAAGCCCTTCCGGCTGGTTCGGCTTGCTTTGCATTTCTTGTCGAAGCTGCTCCTGCAACATGTCCTGCAATGCTTGCTGCGCCGGTGTCAACTCCGGTTCATCGTCAACGACCCGGGTCCTCTGGATGGGATGATACGTCGCTTTCGGAACGCTGTTCCGCGTACTGGGATTCGGAATCGTGTCCAAGTCCAGTGGCGGACCAAACAAATCATCAATCTCCTGGTCAATCCGGTCTGCAGGCGGAGGCGGACCGAAATTGGGCATCACAGGAACTCTGCCGTCTGCCGTCTGCTGTCTGCCGTCTGCTGTCTGCCGTCTGCCGTCTGAATTGTCCCGCATGGCCCCGACGATTCCGGAGGGCGTAACGACTTTGATTTCGTTCCCATGTCCTTGCGGCCAAACCTGCTGAATCTGGTCGATAATCAAAGCGGCGGCACTCGGCGAAATGTTGATGTTGCGGATCGTTTTCGTGTTATTCTCACGGTTCGGAACCGCATCGAAGGTTTCCCCCATAGTCGTCAGGAGCGATCGGATTTGCGTTAGTTGCGACGAGGTGCAACGGACGTAAAGGCACTTATTTGTCGCGTCGGTTTCGACGACCGGTGCTCTGGCGGAACTGCCGCTGTCTTTTCCGAAAAATTTCTCGATGGCCGTCGAAGCGTTCGCCGTCGTCATTTTCGAAAGCCGGATGACGTGGTTGCCGTAAGCGTCCGTTTGCATACTGGCAAGCGTGTTCTTAATGACCATCAGGTCGTCCAGATATGCCCGGGCAATGAGCGAGTTCGTGTTTTGGTCGATGGAAAGCCGGACTCCCGGTTTACCGGCCAAAAGGGTTTGGCATACGGCCAAAACCGTCGCAAGGTCCGCCGTATCGACCGGGAAGACCTTGAATTGCAATTCGCCAAGGTGTCCTATGGTTTCAACGTAGGCTTCGTCGATTTTTGTGAGCATTTCAATCGCCTTTTCGATTCGGTCCGCTCGACCGTTGAGCCAGATTTTCTTGCCGGACATGTCGGCCATGACTCGAAGCGTTTGATCTTCCGGAATCAAGCCCATGAGGTTTCGCATCATCGTGATTGCTTCCTCGGCGGTAATGTTTTTCAATTCGTAAAACTTAAATGTACCGGACTGCTCGACGGAATCGAGTAGATTGATGGTTTTCTGGATCGCGCGGAGATTACTGACAGTGTCGGTAATGATAATCGTTTGCGACTGCGGCATGATCGCAACGGCACTAAGCGGTCCAAGAATTCTCTCGATTTCGATTTGCACGATGTCCGGCGTAGTTCGTTTCAAGACAAACTGGCACCTGACAACTTCAAAACTCCCTCTTTTGGCGAGGTCTTCCGGGAAAACGGTTTGAAGCATTTCCGGCGGGATTATGTTGCCGCTACCTGGACCGAGATCGCGAACGACCAACATTTTATCCATGCGAATCAGCACGAACTCCTCCAACATGAGGTATTGGTTCAGTTTGTCAATCGCTTCATCGGGCGTGAAATACTGCTCTTCCCTGTAATTGAAGGTCCCTTGCGGGTACGTTTTCATCATCAGTGAGAGATCGGCTTGTTCGGCGAGCCATTCGATCACGTCTTTCCACATTGCAGCGCGAAAGTTGAATCGAACTCTTCTTTCCTCCAGCGGTATCGAAGGAGAATCAGGCTGGTCCGGTCCACGATTCGGTCCCATCGCTCCCGGCCCACGCTCCGGTGGTCCGCCGGGTCCACGATTCGGCGGTCCGCCAGGTCCGCGATCGGGTGCGCGTTCAGGCCCCCCGCGACCACGCTCTCGAGGCCTGTCTTCTGCCATCTGCTGTCTGCCGTCTGCCGTCTCAGCGGGTTCTGCCATCTCCACCATTTCTGCCGTCTGCTGAGGTTCTGCTGTCTCCACCGCTTCCTCAGCACCGTTTGCCGTCTGAAAAAACGCCAAAACCAACGCCAAGGCCAATAATTGAAATCGTCGTAAAGTCATCGTTTCCGAAATGTAAACTAAGTTTATCAAAAAAGTGCGAATTAAATAAGGTCTCTCCTCGTAGTTTAAACCAAGTATACACCAGATTGGACCATGAAGAAAGAGAAAAGAGCGGAAAAATTTGGCCCGTTACCTATAGCTTAACCGCGATTTCGTTTTGTATTTCTTGAATGCCCGGTTCCATTTTAATGAAAAGCTCCAAGACTTCCTTTTGCCGCTCGGAAGAAACGGTTCCGCGAAGATAGTGAACATTTTCCGAATAAACAATCTGTACGGTTTCACCAAATCGCTTCTGGACCTGGTCGTTAAGCTTGCCCATCCGCTTTTGCCGTACCTCGGCAGACATCGTCGCGTAGGTCGGAATCGGAAATTTTTGAAAATCGACTTTCAGTTTCGGCGTATACATGCGTCCTTCCTGAAGCGAACCGGCGTTGGCATCGGTATCCGTGTCAATGATGTCGGTGCTGATCGCAAGCGTCGGATCGTCATCAATGGCGACAGTCGTGCCCGTCGATGCCATAGCCTCGTCCATGACGGAAACTAAACGCGCACCCATACGCCCTTCGGCACTTTGCGATCGGGCACGCGCTTGAGCACTCGCTGCGGCAGCACTAGGGCGTGAGATTGATGCCAAAAATTGGATAGGGGATCGTTCGGATCCGATACTTGCCATTCGACCAATACCAACCACCTGCGGCGAGTTTAAGGTATCCACGGGGATCGTAAGACGATCAAGAATCGATTCACTGACGGCAGCGATCTGAGTTGCCGCCTGGAGCGATTGCAACGAAAACGCAAACAGAAACAAAAAGAAGGATAATAAGTATTTCATCGGTCAGTCAAGAGGTTGAGTTATACGGACGAGTCCAACCCCAGGGTATACCCCATTATACCCCATTTTCAGGATATTTGCAATTCTCTTCCCCCCTAACTGGAAATTTTTCAAAGAATAGTATAGAATATAGTTAAACGTCATAAAAATACTCGTTACTCTTTTTAGCCGGTACTCCGCGCACTTCGCAAATTATTTTAGGAATCAGAATGAAAAAAAAACAAGCTCGGTACGGAAAATCGGGCGGACAACCATCCTCCTCTCAATCACCTGCCCCCTCTGGTAAGAAACCCCAAACAGGTAAGCCTGCGGAAAGCAATCCAAAATCTCCCCGGTTACGGCATCGTCCTTCCATTCACGAAAATTTCGAATGGGGGTTCGTTTCCGGTGAAAATGAACCTGGCTTTGAGGCGGATTCGCCTCGGAGGGCTTCCGGTGTTCCGGCGACCTCGAAGAAACCGATGGTCAAAAAAACGACCGTCAAAAAGGAACCCGTCGAATCGGGACAAAATGAAGGCAAAAAAAATAAGAGGCCGTCGCCCAACAGGAAAGAAGTTCCGCAAGGCCCCAAAGAGCCGCCATCCACGCTGTTTCAGTCGGATGATTGGGACGAAGACTTGGCTTTGCCAAGTTACGGTCGGACAATGCTTCACACCGCTTTGCCGCAAGACACTGCCGCCGTAAAGATTGTCCCGGAGCCGCCGCAGAAGGAAAAAATCGAACGGGACCGAACGAAACGCCCTGTCAAAGAGCCGCCGACCCCGCCGAAAAAAATCGCGGCCAAACCGGTGGAGCGTTCGCCAAAACGCGAAGAAAAGGCCGTCGTTCCTCAAAAGGCGACCGAGGCACCCGTTGCGGTGAAGCCCAAGGAACCTGCTACCCAGACCGACCGCAAAATGGACTCCGGGAAAAGGAAACGCCCTGATCCGCAGTACGCGATCCCGCCGTTACCGCCTCGCGAGAGGTTGCGCTGGGACCCTGAAAAGAGGGAGTACGTTCGGGAGACGGAGAAGGAGCCAAGCGTCGAAAAAAAGGCCCCGCCGCCGGTTGCTCCGGTTGCAGCACCTCAGGAAAAATCTCAGGAGAAGAAAAAAGACCCCATTCCCCCAACTAAGGAACAACGGCGGCCTACGGTTAAAGAGAAAAAGGAACCGCTACAAGCGAAAAAACAAGATTCACATCCCGCTCCCAATAAGGTTTTACCATCTCCGGCCAAACGACCACCGCGAGGAATGTCGCCTTCCCCGAAGTCGGAGCATCATGCGCACCCTGCCGACATGGAAGCGGTTGTTTCGACCGGTTTCAAAAAGCTGCCGATTTCCGAAACCATGCTCGAAGCCCTCAAGGCCGTTCGGTATCTTGAACCGACGCCGATCCAGGCCGGCGTGATACCACCTGTGATGAAAGGGGTCGATGTTCTCGGGCAAGCGCAAACGGGAACCGGAAAAACGGCGGCCTTTCTGATTCCGCTCATTGAAGGGGTCGAGGAATGTGAGCCGGGCAACTCGCCGGTCGCGCTGATTTTGGTGCCGACCCGGGAACTTGCCGTGCAGGTTCGCGACGAAGCGTTCAAACTTTCCTACGGACGGGATGTTCGGGTGACCGCATGTTACGGCGGAAAACCGATTGCGAAAAATCTCCTCCGGCTTCGCGAAGGGGTTGACATTATCATCGGAACGCCAGGTCGTTTGCTCGACTTGATGAAACGTGGTGCCCTTTCCTGCAATATGCTCCGTTGGGTCGTCCTTGATGAAGCGGACCGGATGCTCGACATCGGATTTCGGCCGGACATTGAGAAAATTCTGGCGAGAACGCCGTCGGACCGGCAAACGCTTTTGTTTAGCGCAACGCTTCCGCCGCAGGTCATCAGACTTGCGAAAAAGTACATGATCGATCCGGAAATCCTTGATTTCTCCGCGAGAATTGCCGTGGAAACGATTGAGCAGTATTACATCACCGTCGACCAGATGCGAAAGTATGACGCCCTTGTTCAACTGCTCAAGCAGGAAGAGCCGGCCCAGGCGATTATTTTCTGTCGCACAAAACGGGGCGCGGACCGCGTCGGTCGGATGCTTGAATCGCAGTTTGCCAACCTTGCGACGATTCATGGTGATCTTGCCCAGCCGGTTCGCGATAAGGTGATGGCCCAGTTTCGCGCCGGAACGCTCCGCTATCTGGTCGCAACCGACGTGGTGGGGCGGGGAATCGACGTGTCCGGAATTTCGCACATTATCAACTATGACATCCCGACGTTTTGCGACGACTATGTTCACCGGGTCGGACGAACCGGGCGCATGGGCCGCGAAGGGGTTGCGTTTACATTTGTAACCGCCGAGGAAGGATCGGAGTTGACACGTATTGAAATGCGAATCGACCGGCTTCTCAAGCGTGCCGACCTGAAGGATTTCGAAGCGTTTGCCAAGCCGACCGATTCGACGGTTGTCGATCCTTTCGGCCCGGCCCAAGGGAAACCAATCTTCGGGAAACCGACGCGGAAAATTCGACGCGCGTTGTGAGCGCACAAAATTATGTTCCGAATATCATACCATAGAGCGCGGGGTACCGGCTAAAAGGGTTTCTCATTTCTCATTTCTCATTTAAATACCATGTCTCTTCAATTTGAATACCGTACGCCGCAAGGCTCCATTGTTCGTTCCGCTTCGCCCGGAGATATTTGGCCCGATTGGAAAGGAGACCGGGAATGTTGGTTGTTCGTCGCTCCGCACGACGACGACATCGTTCTCGGAGCCGGGCTGACGTTTATCAGTGCCGTCGAGTGCGGGATTCCCGTTCACGCCGTCGTTACGACCACCGGCGAAGCAGGTTACTGTCGCCCTGAGCACAAAGGAAACGTCCAAAACATCCGGCGCCGCGAATGTCGAACATCGTTCGAAATGATGGGAATGCCGGTGGAAAACCTGATTGTGTTCGATTATCCCGACGCCGATTTTACGATCCATCTCGGACGCCGGTTGACGAGCGACCCGAATTGTCCGACGGCGATTGCCGGGGCGACCGGTCTGCAAAATTCCTTCGTCTGGGCTTTGCGAAAAATCCTGCCGACCCGGGTTTTTCTCCCGACGCTGACGGACATTCACCCGGACCATAAAATGGCACACCAGGAGTTCGTGATGAGCATTTTTCACGCTCAAGGCAACATCTGGCCGGAACTCGGGGCACCGATCCCGGAAATTCCGAAATTGTACGAATATGCGACTTACTGTGATTTTTTGACGCCGCCGACGATTCGCGTCAAAACGTCAGATGATTTATTCGAACGAAAATTGAACGCGATTCTCGCGTATCAATCGCAGGAGCAAATCACTCTGACGCTTAACAATCAACGCGAAGCCGGGCCGCAGGAGTTCATCCGCGAACTGGAATTCAATATCTTCAACCCGAAACAGTATGAAGGGTTGTTCGAATGACGAAACTGAAACTCTACCTGGATAATTGCTGCTTCAACCGCCCGTTTGACGACCAGTCGCAATTGCTCGTCCGATTGGAAACGGAGGCGAAGCTGTTTATTCAGAAAGGAATCAAAAACGGAACATTTGAACTCGTTTGGTCGTATGTTCTCGATATTGAAAGCGATGCCAATCCGTATCCGCGTCGCAAGAAATCCGTTCAGGCATGGAAATCCTTCGCGATAACTGATGTTGAAGAATCGGAGGCGTTACTCGCTCTTATGGAATCCTTTGAGAAGCGGCGGCTGAAATCTTGCGATGCCCTCCATTTGGCTGCCGCCGTTGTCGCGTCGGCGGACTTTTTCATTACGGTGGATCGTGGGATATTGAACAAACCGATCCACGAAATCCGCGTGGTGAACCCGGAGCAATTTGTTCGTTACTGTGAGGAGATTGAAAACAATGAATGACACCATTTTACTTGATACCGGCATGGACCTTCTCGTCAAAGGATTGGGATTGGTCGAAGCCGAACGATTCGTTTTCCTTGTCAACAAGGAACCATTCGACTACACAAAATGGCGACAAAACCTTTTCGAAGGCATGACCGGACGCGAAATCAGCACCATCGCAATGGAACTGCGACGGAAAACGAAGGAAAAAGAGCGACAGGAAGGAAACGATGGATGTTGACACTCCAAAAAACGCAATCATTCTCGTCATCGACGGTTTGCATATCGGCTTCATCGGGGCGTACGGGAACAGTGGTGCCGTAACGCCGGCTTTGGACCGGTTCGCTTGCGATTCACTCCTTTGCGACCGGTACTACACCGATACGCTCGACCTGCCCCTGCTTTACCGTGAATTTTGGTACGGTATTCCGGCAGGCCAACCGGAAACGGATACCGTTCCCGATTTTCCGGGTCTTCCCAAACGTCTGGAGGAAAAAAGGTATCGCACGATTCTCCTGACCGATGATATGGAGATTGCGTACAATTTATACGCCGACGGGTTCACCGAGGTCCACCGGATCGACTCGCCGTCGCTTGAGCAACCGGTTGATTCGCTCGAAGAAACACGGTTTTTTCGGATGTTCGCGACAATCGTCGATCTTCTCGAAGGAAAGGATGAGCCGTATTTCTTATGGTGTCATTTCAAGGGTTTTGCGGCCCAATGGGATTTCCCGATGGAATATCGCAACGAATTTATGGAAGAAGACGACCCTGAGCCGTACTGTGGAACGAACATTCCCAGGCTCGAAGGCGAAATCGACCCGGACGAGCGGCAAAGCGTCGTGGAAGCGTACAGCGGTGGCGTCGTCGTGCTGGATGAGGCGTTTTCCGGATTTCTGGAATCGCTTGCCAGCGGACAGCTCGGGGAAAACACGTTGACCATTCTCGCGGCGTCACGCGGGTTTTCGATGGGGGAGCATCGCCTGATCGGCTTGCCGGAAGCGAGCGATCTTTGGAGCGAAAACCTTCATCTCCCTTTATTTGTACGTTTACCGGAGCAGGAAGACCGACATCGGATGATCCGTTCGAACTCGCTTGCAAAGCCGGGCGACGTTCACGCGACGCTTGCCGAATGGTTTGAACCGTCCGGTGAAAATAGCCTGTTACGATTATTCGGCGACGAAACGGCGTCACTTGGAGATGAAATCCACATCGTCGGCGATCAAACCATCTCGGCGATCATGCGATCCGACTGGTTTTTCCGCACGATCATCGAGACGGACGAATTGCAGCAAAAGCGGCGGCGAATCGAACTCTACGCCAAACCGGACGACCGTTACGAAGTCAACGAAGTCGCCGACCGATGTGCGGAAATCGTTGAACAAATGACAAATGACAAATGACAAGATTTTTCACCTTATAACACCACCGCACCGCCATGCAAAACAAATCTTTGCGAACGACTTCGATTGGTATCGGTTTTGGCCTTTGTATTTTCCTGATGATTGCGATTGCTATGATCGCTTGGTATGCAATCAGGCAACAGGAAATGATGGCAATCTCGTTGAGCGACCAACATAAAACTCGCGTTCTCCTTGGAGAGTCTCTCCTATCTTTCAACTCCGCGCAAATCGCAATGTTGCGATCTCGCGAAACGGAGGATTTGGAATTCGGTGAAGAAATCCAAGTCATTCTCAAGCGTGCGATGGAGAGTTTGGCCGATACAGTAAACCACATCGTCTTTGAGGAGATTCGCAAGAGATTTAGAGAGCTGATGGAATTGTATGGTGAATTCGATCAACTTCACAGGAATGATGTCGCGATCAGTCAGGAGATCAAGCGGATTGAGCCGGAATCACCGGAGGTGGCAAAATTGCAAGCTCTACAACAGGAAGTGCGGCAAAGACAGGCTATCGCCATCGATACGATAGGAATCATTCATGCGGAAATCTTGCCGACTCTGGATCATCGCCTTGTTATTCTTGAAGAAGAAATGAGAATGTTTTCCCGACACTTGAGGATGATTATCGCTGTAACCACCACTTTCAGCGTCATTTTCGGAATTGCGTGTTGCTTCGTGATCACTCAGATGCTCAACCGCCCTATGGTGTCGTCTTACCACGACGGCTTTTCAAGTCCCACTCTACCGGGCAACCAGCACGTCATTGCCGACAAATTACAGGAGGTGGTTGATTTGTTACGGGAATAGTAAGAGTCGTATGACTGCAGCTGTTATTCATTCATTTTATCGGGCATGTCAAAAGAACAAGAGCGAAGGAATCCCTGTATAAGTACATTTCCATGCAAATTCGGTCCATTCATCCGGGTTTCGACATTGGAGAAACAACAAGAAAGGGCGAGGAAAGAACGAAAAACACTTGGGAACAATCTTACCGTCACTGGAAATTCGTTCCCAAGAGTAGTCGAAAGGAAGAGAGAAAAATAAAACCCCGTTTGCACTACTTCAATCTTCCGCGTGGTACGCAGGGCTTCGTACATTCAGGGCTCATACCGCTTATTATTGACAATGACCCGGGAAATGTCAACCCCACTTTGGGCCTATTATGATTCGAATCGACCGCCTCACCAAAACCTTTCCCGGCAGTGACCGACCGGCGATTGACGCGCTGGTTGCGGAAATCCTGCCCGGTCGGATCACGGGAATCGTCGGACCCGACGGGGCCGGGAAAACAACGCT
>Ga0123353_10016614_pt1 | contig 10767 bp, 7 predicted proteins | sample TergutLab28metaG_3_FD_92763 | JGI IMG/M metagenome (GOLD analysis project Ga0123353, IMG submission 92763) | Labiotermes labralis P3 segment gut microbial communities from Petit-Saut dam, French Guiana - Lab288 P3 | ecosystem: Host-associated > Arthropoda: Insects > Digestive system > Gut ... | reverse complement strand
TTTTAGGCGGCGGGATTATACTGCCGCCGGTGACAGTTTTTAAATCAAAAAGACGCCGCAAGAAGGTCATTTTGAAAAGGAAATAGTATCAGTTTTTAATCTTTAATTTAAATATCGCAGTACCGATTAAAGCGGCGATCACGGATAAAGCCGCGCCGGCATTCGCGCAGCCGCCGCCCGGCGTGACGGCCGGCTTTTCATGCGTCCATTTCGCGTACAGCGTCATATCGCCCTCTACTACGTCGCGCCCGAAGTCCCATGCGGCCGCGCATTCCTCGTCGGTAAACCAGCCGCCGAACGTATACCCGCCCCATACGGGCTCCGCGGGAGGCGTCAAAAGCGTTCCGGTTTCGGCGTCCGCGGCGGTCACGGCAGAGCCGCCCCGCGAGTTAAATGTCACGCGAGCGATCACGGGCGGAGGCGGGTTCTTATCCCATTGCGCGTATAACGTTACCCCGTTCAGCGGCATGACCGTAAATTCGTATTCGTTTGCGAATACGCCGCCGTCAGTATACCACCCGGCAAAAGTATATCCTTCCATAACCGGATCGTCCGGCTTCGCGACCGCCGCCCCGTATTTTCCGGACAACGGGTCCACGCCGGAACCTCCGTTAGAATGAAACGTAATCGTATAGGTTTTCGGATTCCATTTGGCGTACAGCGTCATACCGCCCGACACCCGGTCGGAATTGAAATTCCACACCGCCGCGTATCCTGCGTCGCGGTACCAGCCGCCGAAATCGTATCCTTCAAAAATCGGATCGGAGGGCCTTGCCGCAAGATTATTTTGCATTATGGTTTGTTTCGGTACCGCGCTCCCGCCCTTGGAATCGAACAGCACGTCGAACGTAACGGGCGGAGTATCGCCGGCGTATACCGTAAAATTGATATTCGCCGCGCCCGGATAACGCGTGTCGCGATACAGCGCGGCTCCCGTACCCGTATACCGGTTATCTTTTATCAGCATCCCGTCGTTGCAATTCGAATAATGCACTCCGTCGCGCGTATTCACAAAATTGTTGCCCTGTATCAAGACGTTGGTGATATCCCCGACGAGATTGTCCCTCGCCGCATTCGAGCTGTGCGCCGCCGAGGATACGGACACCGCCTGCCACAGCGGAGTTTCGCTTTCGTTTCCGATAAGGTCGCTCTCCTTTATCGAAGGGTCGCCGGTTACAACGTTCCCGCGGATATCGACCGAGTATATCTGCGTACCCTGGTAAGTGCCGATTCCGCCGTACGAGCGCGAATCGCGGCCCGTCGTGAGGGCGATAGAGGTATTCCGCGTGCGCGGGCTCGCGCCGCTTACCGAATTGCCGCGGAACGAAATAAAGGCGTTGTACGCCAAAACGTCCTGATGGCGCCCGCCCCCCCAATCATTATTGTTCGCCACTGCCCACGCCACCATGCCGTCGGTATCGCAGAGTATATTACAGGCGCCCACGGCGTCGTAATTATTGCCGAAAAACAGTATTCCTTTCGCGCAGTCGCTCGCTCTGTTGTTATAGATTGTGGCGCGTTCTATCGGCAGCATCAACGAAGCCGTACTCGTCGAATCGGGTATCACGTCGAAAGGCTTCTGGTCGGAACGCAGGGTAACGGTACGCGAAGCTTTTGAAGGACGGTCGACGTAACGCATCTGCCCCTTGCCCCGCCCGTCGGTTATAACCACCGCCAACGAACTGAATTCATAGGCGTGCGTACGGAAGTCCGCGCCCTGCCCGTCGTAATTGCCCGCGCCGCCGAATGTGACCGAATCCGCCGCGGCTCCGCTTAAACGCCCGAAACCATAGCTTGCCGACGGAATCTCGAGGCCGATGATTTCCCCGTCGTTGGTATACGCGCCCATGCCGCTTATGTCGTTATCCTCGAAGTGTATATTGTCGCGGCACATAAAGCCGTGCATCGACGCCTTGTTCTCCTTCGGATTATACGAGCGCATTCCCTTTGCCGTTACGTTGATAATAAAGCTGTAACGGCTGAGGACGTTGAATTGTTTATTCGCATATGTAACCGAGCTGTTTTCTACCCGTACGTACGCGCTCTTGGAAATATCCACGCCGCTGAAAGTTTGAGAGGTTACGTTTTCCACAACCACGCGGCCGCCGATTATGGTAAAGCCCCTGCCGCGCTGCTGAGCGGGATTCCCCGATCCGCCGTCGTCGTGGAAGTTGGAACGGGTCATGCCGCTCAAAATGTCCACGTTCTTTAAAAAATATCCTTCCCCTTTATAATCCAGCGCGTCCGCGCCCTCGTTCCACGTGCCCAACTCGACGTATACGTCGGGCGCATACCGGGGGCGTTCGTCTATGTCGGGAGCGAGTTCGGGATGTTCGTCTATATTAGCTGTACCCTTTGCTTTATTGCGTATCGTCAGGTTTGCCAAACCGTTATAGCCCGCGCCGGGCCCGTCGGTTTTATTTTCGGGAGCGATAAATACGTTGATGTTATTGCTCGCGCCCGTAGCGCAGAATTCGATGATCGTTTTGTCCTTGCCCGCGCCGACAATCGCCACCTTTGCGGGGATCCTAAGCCCTTTCAGGTTCCATATGCCCGCGGGGATCATTACCGCGCCGCCGCCCGCCGCCTTTGCCGCGTTTGCCGCGTTCTGGAATGCCGCCTGATTGTCCGCAAGGCCCGTATTCGCGCCGTAATCTGCCACATTGAACTCGTTGTCCCACGGTATCTTGTCCGCCCACGCTACGCCGAGACCCAGCGGATCCTTGCCCTTCGGTACGATTTTCAGAGTTTGGCCGTTATCGAGATCCGCCCGGCCCGACCCCGCCGCCGAAACCTGTACGCCGTATTCGCCCTCCGGCGCGGCCGGAACGGTAAAACGTATGCGGTACGGGTTGAAATCGGGTTTTCCGTCTTTTTGCGCCAACTCCGCGCTCACGGGTTCCCCGCCGTCCAAAGGCGCAAGCCGCACCGCCGGCGCGCCCGCCGCGCCGTAATACGCCGGGTCGAAATTACGCCCGCTTATGTCTATGCTCTGCCCCTCCCACGCTTCTTTTTCGGATATGAAAAGCGGGCGCGGCCCGTTAAGCTTATAGGGTTTACTTATGCCCTGCGGGGTTTTTACCCACAAATCGAACACTCCCGCCCTGTTTCCGGGCAGTATGGCCGCCAAGTATTGCCCGTTGCGCGCGTCGCGCTGGACGATTTCCGGCTTAAATGCTTCTGCGGAATTTATATCCGGCGAATCCGACGAGGGCGCGAGGATGATTTCAGTATCTTCCGCCACAGGCCCGACGCCGAAAAATTCGCCGTTGACGGAAAAAGCGTCGCCGGGGCGCACCGAATCCGTCGCCGTTAACACAAAGGGCGTTTCGTAATCCGCGGCCGCGGCAACATTCGCCGCGGGAGCATACACGGCGTGCAAAACCGTCAGCGCAAGCGCGGCGCACAGCGGCCAAATAAGTTTTTTTAATTTATTATTCATTATCCTTTATAAAATCCGTCCAAATAATCCTTGTTTATTTCAAGGAACTTCTGCGTATAAACGCCGCCGAAATACTGGTCGGTCCAACCCACCGTTTGCAGTTGGTTCGTGAAAGATTGGTATGCGTTTTCAAAATACGCCTGCCCTCTTGGGGCGCCGCCGCTCGGATTGACGCGGCTGACGAGCACGGCCCGTAGCGCGCTTTCGACGGTCGCGCGTCTGCTCCAAATCTTTTGTATTCCGTCGAGGTCGCCGTCCGTCCACGTCCACATACAAGCGCGCTTTGCGACCGGTACTATTTCGTGCGGCACAACCGCCGCAGAGGTATAAAATATATCCCTGTTCGCCCTGCTTGAATAAAAATTGACCGGGTGGTCCTTGCTGCCGCCGCCGTAAAAGAAAGGGAACGTCCATTGCGGCGATTCGAGCGCGCCGGAGGAAAGGTTATATTTTTTGACCGTTTCTCCGAGCGAAACACGGTTTTCCACCACGTCGGCTACGAGCGCGTCTTTCTCTGGGCCTTTGAATTGCCGGACGCCGTCGGCGTTCAATTCCCACAGCCCCGCGCTGCGCGGCCCCCAGCCGAATAATTTATCTCCGAGTTCGGACTGCTGCAGGTCTAACCATTGCAGGATCTGAGGGATATCTCCCTCCGGCACGTGTTTTTTAAAGATAACGAAGCTTTGGGGTTTCGGCACCATTTCGGCAAAAAATTTGAAGCGCGGATCCCTTTCAATTTTTAAATACAGTTTACGGTACGGTACCTCGCGCCTCTCGTTAAAATTTTTCTCTTTGTCGGGCTGGTACGCAATATGCCCCGACGCTATCGCGTTTTCATACGTCACAGCATAATAACCTTGATTCAGTTCACTTTGTATATCGGCGTATTTCGCGGTAGTGCCGCGGTCGTTCGTCAGCCTTTTCTCGGCTACCATTAACGCCCATTTATCCAACATGTCCTTAAAGAACGGCTGCCCGCACATCATTTTGACTTTTTGATCCTCCGCGTCCCAATATGAAAACATCGTATTGAGATACCCCGACGCGCCCATCAAGCGCGAAAACAGCGTGCCCATCAGGCTCCAATTATCGCGGTCGCTGCCGTCGGCGGCTAAAATCGTCTGCACTCTGCGCCCCTGCGGAAGCGCGTATTTATCGCCGCCCGCCTCTATCGCTTGGTAGATTTTCTCCAAAAATTTATAGAACGCGTCCAAGCTCGTTATTTCTATGTCGAATAATTCATCCTCGGTAAATTTCCCGTTCGCCGCGTAAATCTCGTCAAGCCTCTCGTTGGTCAGCGCCTGAGGGTACGCTTCCGTTAATATGTCCTCACGCACGTATATCCTGCCGTAATAATCGTTATAAAATTCAAGGGGCATACAAGTTTTGGCGTCGGCAAGCGGGTCCACCGACGTCAGGCTGACCCCGCCCAAACCGAACGGTACGCCGAACACCTTGCCCGATTGCCCGCCGTTGACTAAACGCATATCCCATACTTCCTTAGGCATACGGCGTTTTATCGTGGGACAGTATTTTTCAATATATTCCGTCAAGTCGTAAACGTCGAAGTTCTCAAAAATCTGATCGGTTTCGGAGGTGAAAGCTGCGTGTACCTTCTCGCCCGACATGACTAACTGGGTCGCCATGGCTCCCACGGCTTTGCCCGAGTTGTCGAACGACTTAGCCATATCGATATTTATCCCGGTGATGCGCTTCAATTCCGGATTGACTATGTTATTACTCGTGTTGTACTTTGGAAAGCCGCCCTCCTGATTCGCGTTCCAGATAATGAGATCCATGTTTTTTTGATCCCAGCTTGGCAGATCGGACACGTCGGTATAGCCGTTTTTCTCAACGTTTCCGGGCATCCACGGATAGTTTTCATCTACGTCCGCGGGTGGTTTTTTAATACACGCGGTAAAAGGAATCGCAAATGCAGCCGTCAAAAGAATTGCCGTCGCTTTTAAAAAAATTTTTTTCATAACAGTCTCCTTGAATTTTTATACATTGTTTAAAGCCTGAAGGCTTTAAACAATGAAAAGGGTACCCTTTTCATTGTTTTTTAATTTATGCCTTACTCTTTTACGCTGCCTATCATTACGCCTTGTATAAAATATTTTTGCACAAACGGATACAGAATTATTATAGGTAGCGTAGCTATTACTATTTGAGCGTTCTGCACCGCCTGATTGGTCATGAACTGCGAGATATCGCCGATAGGCCTACCGGACGACAGCGCGGCGTTGATCATATCCTGTATGCGCTCCGATTCCTTGAGCACCTGCATCAGATTATACTGTAGGGTATACAGTTTCGGATTCCTTATATAATACAGCGTCGTCGTCCAATCGTTCCAATGGAATACGGCGTTCCAAAGCAGGATCGTCGCCACGATGGGCATTGACAGCGGAAGCATTATCTGCGCCAATATGCGTATTTCGCTCGCGCCGTCCATACGCGCCGATTCCCGGAGGCTGTCCGGGATAAGCTTTAAATATGTCCGTATCACCGCCATATTGAAAAAATTAAAGGCGGTAGGCAGAACGTACACCAAAAAACTGTTCGTTATCCTGATGCGCGAATACAACACGTATGTGGGGATCAGCCCGCCGCTGAAAAACATGGGGACCGTCAGGTACGCCATAATAATTCCCCTGCCGCGCAAGCCCTTCCGGAGAAAAGCGTAGGCGGCGAAATACGTTACTATCAACGCCCATACCGAACCTATCACGACGCGCCCGCCGGTGACCAAAAAGCCCCATGACGTTTCTTCAAAGTTCAGTATCATCCAGATATTGCTGAACGTTGGCTTCCGTGGCCAAAATCCGATGCCGCCCAAGGATGTGTCGTCGGCCTTGTTCAACGCCTTTGCCAATACGTTGATATACGGCGCGACAAATATAAAACTCAGAACGACCATGAACAGTATGTTAAAGACCATAAAAGCCTTATACTGCCCCGACCATTTAAGCGTTCCGCCGCTTCTTTTAATGCGTCCGCCGTTCTTTACCATAGCGATACCGAACTGGCCTTTTTTGAGATCCAATTCGCCCCCAACGTCAATGTTAATGCTACAAGGGATTGCACCAAATTCAGAGCGGTCGTGGCTTCGTACATCGTGGATTTATCTAAGCCGTATTTATAAATTACCGTAGATATGACCTCGGTCGTAAAATAGGGATTCTGCAAGCCGTACACTAACTCGAAATTCGAACCGAAAAGCTGGCCTACCTCCAATATCAAAAGTATCATCGCCGTGGGCAGCAGCGCGGGCATCGTTATATGCCAGACACGCATAAACCGGTTGGCTCCGTCCAATGTCGCCGCCTCGTACAGATCGGGGCTGATCCCCGAAATGGTGGCTAAATAGATGATCGAACCCCATCCGACGCTCTTCCACACGGATAAAAATATATAAATCGGAATGAAGTTTTTGGAGTTGTTTAAAAACAGGATACGATCGCTTCTCCCGAAAAGGAGGAGGATGTCGTTGATAATTCCGAACTCATCGAGTAAACTCGTAGCAAGCCCCGTCACGGAAATCCACGAAAGGAAATAGGGCAGATAGCTGATAGTCTGTACCGTGCGTTTAAAGATTCTTTTGTGCAGCTCGTTCAAAAGGAGGGCGAAAATCAACGGCGCCGGAAAGCGTATCAGCAGCGAAAGTATATTCAGCCAAACCGTGGGCCAGATAGCATCGACGAACGTCGGGGTGGTAAATACGTAAATAAAATGTTCAAACCCGTTCTTCCCCGCCCACGGGCTGCCGAACATACCGTCTTGCGGAACAAGATTTTTAAAAGCCATTATCACCCCGGGCATGGGCATATACGAGAAAATGAATACCGTAAGGACAGCCGGAAGCAGCAGCAAGTAGAACGGTATATCCTGCCGGAATTTATGTTTTTTGTATTTGACTTCAACCGTTTTCATTATTTTTACTTCATATTCTACCTGTATTCCGGCATCCAGCCCTTGTGCGCCTCGAACAAATCGTCGCACATAGCCTTTATTTCGTCCATAGTCAGTTCAGCCGCCGTATGCGGGTCAAGGAACGCCGCCTGATAAACGGCGTCCTTTTTGAGCGTAACGGCCGCCTCAATAGTCATCAGTTGAACATTGATATTCGTGCGGTTCAGCGCGGCCAACTGTTCGGGAAGCCTGCCGACGCGGCAAGGGCTTATTCCGTTGCGGTCGGCAAGACAAGCAACCTCCACGCACGCCTCGCGCGACAGGTTGTCGATCAACCCCTCGTTGAGCACGTTCCCGTGAATACGGACGGGAACATCCGTTACGGCCGCGGAAATGATAGACGCGGCGTACTCGTCGGACTTATTATGACAGATTTCGGGTTTGCCTGTCAAATCTTTTCTCATGTCCGCCCAGTCGGCTATTTGTTTTATACAGCGGCGCGGGTATTCGTCCAAGGGTATGTTGAACCTTTCGATAAATTCGGGATGCTTCGCTTTAATGAAGTACGGAACGTATTCGGCGGTATGCTCGCTGGACTCGGTATTATAGTATCCGAAGTTGAGCATCATTTCGTGCCGCACAAAATCCCACGTATGCGAAAATTGTTTGGCGCGTACCCGCCGTTTTATTTCGGGGTAAAGGTCGTTCCCCCGCCCGTCCTCGATTTTCAACAGCCACGCCTGATGATTGATGCCCGCGATTTCCCAACGGCAATCGGGCAGTTTGTCGGCAAGGCCCAAGGATTGCAGCAGGTGTTTCGCGCACACCTGCACGCTGTGGCAAAGCCCCACCGTCCGTATTTTCGTATAGCGCAGCATATAGCCCGTCAGAATCGCCATGGGGTTGGTATAATTGATAAACAAAGCCTTCGGGCATACCGCCTCCATATCGCGCGCGAAATCCGCCATGACCGGGATCGTGCGCAGCGCGCGGAAGATGCCGCCCACCCCCAGCGTATCGGCGATCGTCTGCCGGAGGCCGTATTTTTTGGGGATTTCAAAGTCGCTGACCGTGCAAGGCTCGTAACCTCCCACCTGTATTGCGTTGACAACGAAATCCGCGCCCTTTAGGGCGGCAAGCCGGTCGGTATATTTAACGACGCATACGTCTTTGCGCCCCGAGCCTTTTATCAGGGCCTTCATCATCAAAAAGGAATCCTCGAGTCTTTGAACGTCTATGTCGTAAAGCGCGAGCTCGATGTCCTTAATCTCGGGCGTGTACACGACGTCGCCCAAAACGTTTTTAGCGAATACGGTGCTGCCGGCACCGAGAAAAGTTAATTTAAACATATCCTGCTTCCCTATATTATTTTACCACAAATAACCATTATTTTTATATGTTATCACATATGCCTGCAAATAGATACCCCATTTTGTTGCGAATAATTGTGTTTATGTTGTATTTGCACCCTTATCGCGCGTGTTCGAGAGAGTTTTTAGTGTATAAGTTGCAACGGCCTTTATCCGGTTGCATTATTTACCGATATGTATTATAATACGGATTATGAAATATGAAGTAGACGTTTGGCACATATTTTATCAGGCGACGGCCGAGTTGGACGACAATTTGGCGATTTTGGAAAGCGGTTATAAAAAATGCCTTCCGTCGCACAGCTACGGCCCGGCGGTGCGCGATTATTACGTGCTTCATTTCGTCTCCGCGGGTAAAGGCGTTTTGGTCAAAGGCACGAGGAAAATCGGAACGCACCGCTATACGGTCAAACCGGGGCAGGGCTTTTTGATATGCCCGAACGAAACGACGGTATACACAGCGGACGCCGAGGAGCCGTGGCATTATTATTGGGTCGGCTTTACGGGAACCAAAGCCGCCGAGCTTATAAAAAACTGCCGCGCCGACGGCGACAACCCCGTTTTCGATTTTGAGCTTGACGGCGCGCTGCACGAATACATACATAAGTTCGTCCTCGCGCCCGCGGCCTCCCCCGCCGTGAACCATATCAAATTGGGTTGGCTTTATCTTATACTGTCCGAGCTTATAATAAAGAAAGCGCCTCAAAAAATCCCAAATATAGTTAAGTACGCAACCGAATACATCGAAAAAAACTATACCGCCGACATTTCCGTCCGGCAAATCGCCGAACGCTGCTTCATCGACAGGTCGCATTTTTTCCGCGTATTCAAAGCCGCTCTCGGCGTCGCTCCGCACGAATACATTATCGATCTCCGGCTGAATAAGTCCTGCGATTACCTGCGTTCATCTAATTATTCGGTCACTTACATATCGCAGATAACGGGGTTTTCGGACTCCTCGCAATACTGTAAAATGTTCAAGAAAAAATTCGGGGAGAGCCCCGCCGCGTGGCGTAAAAAACATACCCGCGTAAATATGCAGTAAGCGTTCTTTTTTTCCTTTTTTCAGGTCGTAAATTTTTGGCCGATCAGTTTTTCCTCTAAAATATCGGTTTCATACGCCTCGCCCGCGCCGCAGATAAATTTGAGCGTTTTTATTTCATGCGGCGAAAAGCACGCTTTCAGGCTTTTCCCGAAAAACGATATGACGGCGGCGGTTTTTTTGCCCTCCGCTTCGTACGCGCGGATGATAACTCCGTCGTTTTCCTCGGCGCGCTTTAAAACCGATATGACGATATTTTCTTTGTCCGCCGAAACATAGCCCGCTTTAGGCTTCAATATTCCCCCGTGCGAACCTTCCGGGACGGCTTGGAAATCATTGTTCAGAACAAGCGCGCGCTTTGCAGCCGCCGCCCGGCTTAATATCCCATTTTGCCCGTATAAGGCGTATGAAAACCGCTGCTCGCCGGTATCCAAATAATCGTAATCGCGTTCCGGTCGTCTTACGCCACAGTGGTCGGCGTAAATCGGACTCCTCGCCACGGTCATCCGCATTTCGGCGCCGCGAACGCTGAAACCGTACTTTGAGTCGTTAAAAAGAATTACAGAATAATCCTTCCCGGTTACGGCAAGCCACATTTGGCCGGAATTCTCCTTTCCGTCGCACGGCCTTTTTATGCTGCCGTAAGGGATCTCGTATATGCTTTCAGGCTTTTCGATGTTTATCGGGAAAGATAGTTTTAAACCCTTATGCTTTTCCCGCCAGTCGAGTTTCACTTCCGTTTTCAGTTCATCGGCTCCGTCGTATAGCATATAGTCTTGTATTAGCGTAGAGCCGCCGTAACGCATAATGCTGCGTATAACCGCTCTCACCGGCCCGCTTTCTATAATTTTAACTTCGCCCGATGAAAACTTTCCGATTATAGTAGTTATGATTTACAATAGTCCATCAGGTATGATATAATATCGTGGATGGCGTACAGTATAGATTTTAGAGAGAGGGTACTTGGATATTTAACGGAAGGGCATACGCAAGCGGAGGCA
>Ga0123353_10016613_pt1 | contig 10767 bp, 13 predicted proteins | sample TergutLab28metaG_3_FD_92763 | JGI IMG/M metagenome (GOLD analysis project Ga0123353, IMG submission 92763) | Labiotermes labralis P3 segment gut microbial communities from Petit-Saut dam, French Guiana - Lab288 P3 | ecosystem: Host-associated > Arthropoda: Insects > Digestive system > Gut ... | reverse complement strand
CTTTCGGCTCGAAAGCCGGCGCCACATAAATCTTCTTCTCTTTGTTCTTCAGTGATAGCGCCTGTCGGACTGCTACTTTCTTCGCGGTTTTCGATAGTTTGAGTGTGTAATTCTGCTCGCCGGTCGGACCGAAAGCGATACCGCCACCGCGCCAGATTGGGTTACGGCTCGAACCAAAGCGCGCCCGCCCCGTGCCTTTTTGTCGCCATGGCTTCTTACCACCACCGCGCACTTCGCCTCGCTTCAAGGTCTTCGCACTGACCATCCGTCCATCGGCTAGATAAGCGTTATAAGCTACTTTCAGCAACTCATGGTTTTTCACCTCTACGCCAAAGATATTCTTGTCGAGCTTCACTGCCTTTGTTGTCGTATTCTCTGCCATATTATTCTCCTCGCACCTCAATTAGACCACGCTTCGGACCTGGAATCGCCCCCTTAATGCCAAGGAGGTTGTTTTCTACATCAACTAGCGCTACGGTCAAACCGGTTACTGTTACGCGTTCCGCGCCCATGCGCCCCGGCATTTTCTTGCCCTTTAGAATCTTCTGTGGATACATCGAACCAATCGAACCAACGCGGCGCTCGTAGCCCTTAAAACCATGTGATTTTGGACCCGACTTGAAGTTATAGCGCTTCATCGTTCCCGCGAAGCCCTTACCCTTTGAAATACCGCTCACGCGCACCTTGTCGCCAAGATTAAAATTAGCGACGGTTAGTTCGTCGCCGGTCTTGACTTCGTCTTTCTCTGCGATACGGAATTCGCGAATCGCTGTCACTTCCGTTTCAATGCCATGCTTTTTAAGATGACCTTTTACCGGTTTGCTCATGTTTTTGCCCTCACCCGTGACAACTTGTGCCGAACGGTAACCGTCGGCGTCGATGGTTTTCACTTGTGCAACTTTGCAAGGTCCCGCCTGCAACAGCGTAACAGGGACAACCACCCCATCATCACCGATGAGTTGGGTCATACCAAGTTTTGTGCCTAAAATGACTTTCATCCCTGTCCTTTCTTACGTTTTTAACTCTTTTTCACTCACACTCAATAAATCCTTGGGTTAGGCGGTTTCTGTTTTTGCATCAACAGACCTGCCGAAACACCAAGTTTTATTCATTATATCAGACTCCCCACCCCAATGCAAGCCCTTTCTGTATCTCAATCGCGCATTAGCTACACCCCCGCCTACTGCTGTAGCTGGGCGCGGGTATATGCCATGCAGAGCGGCAGCAAATCATCGGTCCCATCTACCTTGAGGAAGGTTGCCAAGTCCACACTGGTCGCGACCCTGAGTAGCTTGATATGCCTTGCCGTATAAATATTCTGCGCCCCCGGCTCACTCTTGACAAAAGCATTATCAGACACCGAGAACGCATAATTCTCCTCGGCACCCAGAGCCTCGCCATCAGCATCATGTGTCAGATTCAGCTGGATGTCCGCCGCCCGCGTAATCTGCAAATACGCCCAGAGTATCACCGCCGCATGCCGAGTCGTCTGCTCTAGCTCCGTCAAAACCTCGCGCAAAATCTGAAAGAAATAAGGGTTATCATGGTCGCGCGTGGTCTTTTTGAGTAACTTAATAACGTCCGCTGCTGCCTCCATCGCCGTAAAATCATAAATAATCTTCTCATATAAATACTCCGCCCGCGCCGCCTTGACTGTGCCCAGCCCCTTGCCCAACTGCACACTGATTTCATTGAGCGCCCACGGCTCGCAACCACCTCTTAATCTCGACTTTTCACGCCTCGACCCTCGCGCCATCGCCGAAATCACGCCAATCGGTGTCAAAAAGTGAATAATCCGGTCCGCCTCACCATAATTAGTCCGCGAGATCACTATTGCTAGGCCCTTGTATTCGCGACTATTCTGCATACTGCCCCGCAATCCGCCGCAATCGCTCCGTGGTCGCCTCTTTCGTCGCCAAAATCGAGTCTATATTGTATATCTCCATATCAATCTCGGGCGGTGTGTCCGCCAATAGTACAATCGGCACCCGCATCAACTGCTCATCACTCGCCATTTCATGGAGCAACGCCGTTCCATTCGCCGCCGGCAAAGCATAATCCAAGAATACCAAATTCACGCCCTGCATACTATCTAACGCCTCATAAGCGTCGCGACAGAGCTTCACTTGAAATCCTTTTAGTCCCTCCATCAGCAGTTCACCCCGCAAATAGTCCGCCACGACCACCAGAATCACCACAACCTCGCTTGCCTGCTCTCCTGCAAGTTCACGAAAAATGACACGCCATCTAGATGCGAAATAGTTTCTAGCCGCGTATCCATCCCGCGCACCAGTTCATTTATCACCAAAAAGGCCGCCCGCGACTTCGGCCTGAGCGGTAATATTTGGTTTTCTCGGTAGCAAAAATTACGCGGCAAAGCCGGTCCGAAATCACGCACGCCAATCCGTATTCCACCTCGCGTCTTCTCGGCAAAGACCTGCCCCGAACGCGAGAACTGCAAGCTCTCCGCCAGCAGACTCGCCAGCAGGCACTTTATTGTCCGTCGGTTCACGTCAACTAGAAGCTGCTTTTTCGGTGCCTGTATCGTCGGCGCTTCACCGACTAGTCGCCAGAATTGCCCAAAGTCCGTCATCACTTCCTCCAGCACCCCGCGCACCGCTACCGGCTCCGCTAATAGCATCTCGTTGTCGACCACCAGTCGCACCGCTTCAATTTGGCGCAACCCCTGCTCTGCCGCCCAAAGAATCTTCCGGTCTTCGTCGGTGAACGGTAGTTTATAGCTCCGCTCTTTCTTCAATAACTCAATCGCTCGAATAAAGGAGAGCGGCAACTCTAACGCCACCGCCAAATCACCCAGCATCGCTACTCGCCGTTCCTCCTCCATACCAATATCATATCACGCCCAACCACCCCATCATAACTCTTATACTTATTTGATAACGACCTTAAGCCGTCACATTGACGACAGTGCGAGTCTGCTTACGCCCCGCAAAAGAAGTCTTTTTAGTGCGCGTGAAATTAACCACGCCGTCTTGCGCCGCATGAATAGTGTAATTGCGCGATAGATAAGCGCCCTTACCCGCGAGCTTGGTTGAGCCGGTCTGACGAACGATAACTTCGCCTTCCTTGACTTTCTGACCACCGAAACGCTTAACGCCGAGGCGTTGACCCGCGTTATTATGAATATTTTTGGACGTGCCACCTGCTTTAACTGTTGCCATCTAATGCCTTCCTTGCTACTTCTTGACCAATACAATTAAATCCCGCGCGACTATCTGCTGCTCTCTGGCATAGACAAGATCGCGAGATTTACCCTCCACATTATACTCTAGGCGTGATAAAAAGTCAATGTTTAACCTCGCAAAGCCACCGTTCTCTTGTCGCCAAGCGGGGACAGCGAGACAAAGGCGAGTACCGGACTTTATCTGTGGCGCTAGGTTAACCAAAAAAGCTTCCAGCAGCTCCTCGGCATTACGTCTTAACACCTGCAACTTGGCAAAACTCGGCGGGCTAGACAAGGGCGAACCGAGGTAGATTTCGCTGGCAATAGCATCAATGGGCGGCTGCCAACGGTGTGTCATAGCATCACCGACTTCCAGCCGAACACCGCTATTAATGCCCAGCCATTCTAGGTTAATTCGCGTATAGTCGACCATCTTTGGTGTGATATCGCTACCATAAGCCTTACACCCGGCCAGCAACGCCTCTTGCAAGATAACCCCTGTGCCACAGAAAGGGTCGAGTAGGTCTAAACCCGACTTGCCACCGGTCGCGAGATTGACGATGGTTTGGGCAAGTTTCGGCGGCAACATACCGACATAAGCGTCACGCTTGGGGCGTTTTTGGTCGCGAGCAGCGTAGGCATCGGGATTCTGTACACCGGTCATTTGCGCTACGACGATACGTTCATTCTGGGCAATAATCAATAACTCAATTTTATAAGGCGAGCCGGAAAGACCATTATGGAAGCTCTGCGCCGTCGAAAGCTCGGGCGTGGTGTTGGGGACGAGGCGGACCGAGATGTTTTTAGCACGCAGCGATTTCTTGATAATAACGCCGAGATTAAAGGTATCTTTGGGATTCAACTTACCGCCATAAGCGCTGATACCGAGCGTGACTTTATGGCGTTCCGAATCTTTGGTAATTATCGGCAATAAAGTTTTATCCACGAAACGCTTAAGGTCAGCCGTAAGGCGAGGTCGAGAGGTAGCAAAAAGCACGTCCCCCAGCTTTTTCACACTGCCGAGGCGATTGATGTCGAGGCTCGCACCATCAAACTGGACCACTTCCGGTGTCAGTGGCTCTAGCTTGCTTGCGCCCACTGCCGCTAACTCCGCCATCCCAAACTCGGGCTGCCGCCCTAAAACCGCAATCTTCATATATATATCATACCACAAAAATACAGATTAAAAAAAGCTGTGTTATAATGGTTGGGTATGCAGCGAGGAAAGAAAAATCGCGTCCGGTTGATTATCAGCATTATCACAATTCTCTTGATGGGAGTGATTGTTTATGTGGCGCGGGAAGACATCGCCGAAGCATTTTGGGAGGCAACTACCGCCAACATTTGGATCCTACTTCTCTTAATTCCCTTGCAAGGCTTGATGTATTTTACCGCCGGACAAGTCTATTTCTCCTATCTGCGAGCCAAGCACCTCATCGACCATATTTCGATATCGCGACGCATGCGCTTGGCGCTCGAGCTAAACTTTGTCAAAAACGTCATTCCCGCCGGCGGCGTTGCCGGCGTCGGCTATATGGCATGGCGACTGAAGTCGTGGGGGCTAAAAGCCGGACCGGCAGCGTTGGCGCAACTGGTGCGCTATCTGGTGGTCTTGGTTGGTAGTATTATCTTGATTTTCATTGCCAGTGTTCGACTGATTATCAATGGGTCGGGGTGGCTACCGGTGCTACTGGGGCTGGGACTTTCGCTCGGCGCCGCACTAATAATTATCTTTCTGGCATGGGTTCTCAAGCATCGTCAAAGAATCGATTGGTTCAGTAAAACCGCAAGCCGCATATTAAATCGATTAGTGCGTATCGCTACCTTCGGACGCAAAAAAAGACTCTTCGCAACCGCAGTTGTCGACGAGTTTTTTGTCGACTTGCACGAAGATTTTGTCCAACTCCTCAAGAACAAAAAAGCATTAATCCCTCCCCTCCTCTGGGCAATGTTCTATGTGATTTGCGATACGGCGACGTTCTACGTGGCGTTTTTGGCATTAGGTGTCTATGTTGACTTCGGCGCTGTTCTTATCGCGCAGGTGCTGGCAAGCGTAGTCGGCACCATCGTCCAAGCCCCCGGCAATAGCGCCGGCTTCTACGAAGCGACGATGACCAGCTTTTTTGCTCTGCTCGGCGTGCCGTTTGCACCGGCGCTGGCAGCGACTTTGATGGCGCGTATCTCGGTGTTAATCGGCACCATTATCTTCGGTTGGGCGTTTTACCAGCACGCACTTACCACCGGTGGCGATGGCAAGATTGACGGACGAGGCGTTAAGTTATGATCGGACAGCCGCCCGAACTATCAGTGGCGGACTTTGTGGCATCACTCAATCAGACTCTAGATGCAGTTTATCCGTCCGTGGTCGTGGTCGGTGAAGTGGCGGAGTATACGATTTCGCAAAACAAGTTTGTTTTCTTCAAGCTCAAAGACGCTTCTGCCACCGTCAACTGCTTTATGATGGTATTTAAGATGTCGGGCGCTCTTGTAAACGGCATGCAACTGCGAGTTTTGGCAACTCCCAAAGTGCGCGATGCGACCGGCTTTTTGAGTCTCAATGTGGCAAAATACCAGCCGATAGGTGAAGGCAGTATTCAGAAAGCCCTATTGTTATTGAAGCAAAAACTCGAAAAAGAAGGATTGTTCCAGACCGACCGGAAACGACCCCTGCCTGATATTATCCAGAAAATCGCGGTGATTTCGAGCGTCGGTTCGGCAGGCTACAAGGATTTTATCAAGATTCTCGGCGAACGAGCCGGAGGTCTCGAAATCGAAGTAATTAACACTGCCGTCCAAGGCCTCAAAGCACCGGAAGAGATCATCCAAGCCCTTCAACAATTCAACGAGCAAGCGACGGCAGATGTGATAGTAATTGTGCGGGGCGGCGGCAGCAAAGACGACCTCGCAGCCTTCAATGACGAAGTCTTGGCACGAGCAGTGCGCGCATCAAGGCTACCGGTGCTGGTCGGGGTCGGGCATGAGGTAGACGAGAGTATTATTGATCTGGTAGCCGACGTCCGCGCCAGCACTCCTACCCATGCGGCACAACTCTTGACCCCGCGCGATAGGTTATCGCAAATTGAAAGCGTGCAGCAACTCGTGGCACAGATGGAATGGGTGATGCAGCAAAGCGTGCGCGCCGTTCCTGACAAGATGCGCCAGCTCTTGGACCGAAAATTGCTGGAGTCTGAACGTAACCTTGCGAGCATCAAGACGGTGCTAGTCGAGTTAAACCCCGAAAAGGTCCTTGAACGCGGTTATGCAATTCTGTCGGGCAAGGTGAAGCAAGGCGAAAACTTGAAAATCACGACTAAACAAAATATAATAAGCACAAGGATTGAGGAAGTTAGGTCGAGATGAAAAAAGAGCGAGAAAGCATAGCCACCAAGACCAAGCGCTTAAACGAGCTGATGACTTGGTTTGACGGCAGCGACTTTTCCTTGGAGGAGGCGGTCGACAAATACGCCGAAGCAACCAAATTGGCCGGCGAGATTGAAACTTTACTCAAAAGCTTAAAGAATAAAGTTACGCAGATTGACGCAAGTATTGCAAATATGAGTGAAGAGGAGTAGAATAGAGTTATGTTAGCAAAGTTAATGCAAGGTGGTAAGTTAATCTTTATCGTGCTAATCGTGTTATTGGTAGCAGGGCTACTTGCAACCACGTCGAATTTGACGCGCACCCGAGCCGAATTTAACGAATTGGAGCGCAGCACCGAGGCGATTGTCTTGGCACGCGAGACCGAAATTCGCCGCAATGAACGCAGTATCGCCGATGCCGAGTGGGAAGAGCGCGAAAAGTATTGCAACGCAGAAGGACGAGGCCATAGTTTTGTCGGACCGGATGATTATGGGCGGTTTGGTTTCTTCCATCCTTGTAATTGGGCCATTCATGTCCCAAGTCCCGCCCTCCACGGCGGTAATTTCGAAGCGATCTTTCACCCACGCCGCGTTGTCGATGTACCGAATGCAGTTTTTGCCTTGCGCTTTACAATTCTCACCCAGCAGTATGATAGTGTTATCCAACAGCGACAGGGGCTGGTGCAGGCAGGGCTTCTCACCCAGTCAACCTTCACCAATGTCTTGAATGAAGGGCGACCGAACGAGCAGACGATTACCGGCATGCGTTTTGATGGCGAAATGGTGGTCGGTGTAGCTGGTGGGTCCGAGGTCATCTTCCGTATCCGCGATCGCACGGCGATTGTGCGGACCGACTCGGGGCTATTCAAGGACGATTTTGAGCGCTTAATCCGCACTATTGTCTACACACCGTAGTTAATTTCTACGACCATATTTTTTATAAAAGTCAAGGTTGCAAACCTCATCGCTAACGCTTATACTAAATATAAGCACAAAGGAGAGAGTATGAGGAGGTATCTGTTATGAGTTTGCCGGGATCAAAATTAAATCGTCCACCAAGTATCAAATCTAAACCGCTTAAGTCTCCGCGCCCACCGGTAATTACACCTGTAACCGTCCTCGGCGCACCATCAAAAGTCGTCATTCCCCAGCCAGAGGTTACTACCTTCACCAACACTAACGTTATCAAGGTCAAGAAGACCCCCGCTCAAAATGCCACGCTCAAATCTCTCTCGAGCCCGACCAAACCTACCGCCGCTCCCCAAGCTTTCAAGCGCCCAACTGTCGCTCCGAGACCAGCCGTCAAGCCTCTCGAGTTCCCTGTGGATAAACCTGTGCCTAAATATGTGGATAAAGATGTGGATAACTCCCGCTACGACTCTATTCTCCGTGATAATGAGCCCGAGTCTGCACAGCCTATCAAAAAATACGCTATCAAGAAGCGTAAAGTCTGGGCCGGCATCGCTTTTGCTTGTTTCTCGATTGCCGTTACCGGCTTTTTAGTCTACTTGAACCTCCCCGATATCTCCGTCCGCGTCCGCGCTAGCGAACTCGGCATCTCTACCAACTTGCCGGCTTTTCGACCCGAAGGTTTTAGCGTCCAAGGCATCGCCGAGGTCCAAGGCGACACCCTCACCGTCCGCTTCGCCTCACCGGACGATTCCTTCACCTTTACCGCCCGCCGCTCTTCTTTCGACCCCTACCAAGTCGCTGACTACGCACGGAGCAATATGCCCGACGCTGAAAACATCTTCGGGGGCGGTCTCACCGTCTTCGTCAAGGGTTCTGACGCTATCTGGGCCAACGGCGGCATTCTCTATACCATCTCCGGCTCCAACACTCTCACCCCACAACAAATCATCAAAATCGCCATTTCAACGGATTAAAGCATGATGTCTTGGGTGGATGACACAGATTTACGCCTTACGCCAGAGCGACCCTACACCTATTTCACCATGGAGCTCTACGACCAGAGTAACGGCATTCGTGGTGGTGGTGGACTTGGTGTCCTCGCTGCCGACACCCGCCGCGTCGCCGAGCAACTTGACGTGCCTTTCGTCCTGCTCACCCCCTTCTATCCGCTAGAGCAGCACCAAATCCATGCCGCGTCGAAAACTTCTAATTCCGATAGCGAACTCGACTTTGAGCTCGAAAATGTCTTAATTAAAGTTCACCCTTCGACCTTCGGCTTCACCCACCTCGGTGATACTCATATCGCCACCAAATTTGACCGAAACATCAAAATTGAAATCTGGCAAAAGCAACTCGGTTCTACTTCTCTACTTACCATCTACGACCCCAACTTCCGCGAGCTCTATGCCGACGAAGGTTGCAGTAATCACCGTCTCTATCAAGAAGTCGCGCTCGGCTTTGCGGGGTTAAAAGCCCTCAAGCTCGCCGGTCTTAAATCCAACGTCATTCAACTTAACGAGACCGCCTGTTTCTTCGCGGCTCTGGCGCGTCTCGACGACTTGGTGACTAATGGCATGCATATCTTCGAGGCACTCAAATACGTCCGCGACCACACCCTCTATACCAACCACACCCTCGTCCAAGCTGCCGAAGCCAGCTTCACCCGCGCCCAATTCGCCGAATTCGTCCTGCCGAATATCAAGAGTAAGTCGGTCGCCCGCTGGACCATGGCGCAATTCCCCGACAGCGACGGTCACGTCAAACACGCCGACACCAGCCGCCTCACTTCTCACGTCGAAGCGCCGCTTCAACTCTCTAGCATCACTCTTGAGCTATCCGGTCAAAAGTCCGGTGTCTCCAAGCTCCACGCCCGCGTCGCCAATTATCACGATCTCGACGGCAATAAAATCCATTTCGACGCTGTTACCAATGGTATCGATGTCGTTACTTGGATTATGCCCGAAATCTTGCAGCTCTACCATGAAATTGACATATTGTCAAAATACAACCTCCCCACCCACGACTATCAAGAGAAGCTCGGCGAGCTAACTAACGAACGTATCTGGACTAATAAAAAACTGGGTCGTCAAATGCTCCTAAAAGCCCTCGCCGACCGCCAAATCCACATTCCTGAAGACGCCATCATCTTCAATTTCAAGCGCCGCTTTGTCGACTATAAACGACCATGGCTGGCTTTCACCGACCCCGAGCGACTCCGCAAAATCCTCGTCGAGTCTAACGCCTACTACATCCTAGCCGGCCGCGTCCACACCGGTGACGACAACATGATGGCACACCTCCATAAAATCATTGATATGGTCAATGCCGACCCCGAACTCAAAAAACGCGTCTTCTACCTCGCCGATTACGATGAAAAAACCGCTTACGCCTTGAGCGTCGGCTCTGACGTCGCCATTAACAACCCAATCGTCGGACTCGAAGCCTGTGGCACCTCATGGGAAAAAGACATCGCCAACTTCCAAATCCTCATTTCGACCGACGACGGTGGCGTTGCCGACATCTCGCCGGCCGCCTACCTCAAAATCGAAGGCGAAACCGAAGAAGCCGAAGTTCAGAGCCTCTACCGGCAGATGGAACACGCCTGCTCTCTCCTCCGCTCCGACGAACTCGCAAACTACCTCCAAAACCAACTCGCCGCCTACCTCCCAACCATCTCCGGCGCTCGCATGCTCCGCGACTATATCCAACTACTCTCAAAATAATCTCTGTCTCACAGATCGTGAGCTAAAGAAGGGCTTTCTGCCTCTAGTATGCCACCGATAACCTCAATCTGCCCCAAAGTCACTGCCGAATCGTCATCGCGGTTATAGTCGCCCGACAAATAGGCCGCGAATAAGTGCTTCAGCTCCCTCACGCAGCGATTTCGCGTCCGCTCTAGCGGTGTCCGCCCTCGCTGTCCAGTCCGCATGCCGACCATATCACCCACTCCTAATATCTCATTTGCTCGCTCAATCTCTCTTATGACCCTATTGGCTTCCTTATCCAAGGCTACCCCACTGCCCATAATCGCCCAAGATGCCCGCTGTTTAACCACAAGCGTCTTAACACATTTTCCCATAATCTACAATGAGTATAACACATATTGTTGATAACACAAAATCAATCGTTGCCTCGACTATTTTATGATACAATTAATGGGAGGGGTAATTATATGAAGCACACAGTCAAAGAGGTAAAACTAAAGAACGGCGCTCGTGGTCTATTCGTCCACGTTCCCGACGCCACCGTGATGAACTTTCGCTTCCTCTTCCGTGCTGGCTTCCGCTTCGCCGAGCCTAGAGTTTACGAAGT
>Ga0123353_10016612_pt1 | contig 10767 bp, 6 predicted proteins | sample TergutLab28metaG_3_FD_92763 | JGI IMG/M metagenome (GOLD analysis project Ga0123353, IMG submission 92763) | Labiotermes labralis P3 segment gut microbial communities from Petit-Saut dam, French Guiana - Lab288 P3 | ecosystem: Host-associated > Arthropoda: Insects > Digestive system > Gut ... | reverse complement strand
GTTCGTCGTAACCTTCAGTTCCATTAGCCCTTTAAACGCCGAGTTAAATTCCATCTGCCATCTGCTGGCATTATTAGGAGCTCACCATATTCACCACGTTAGCAGGGTAAGGGTTAAATACTAATCTCAGTCGTTGTTCTAGGATCAAAATGGGGGGGTGCTGTTGAAATGTGTGTCAGCATGTCTTGACGTGAAGGCGCAGACTGGCTTTATCTCGCTCAGGATGTCATCGGCTTCCGGGCTGTTGTGAGCACAGCAATAAACCTTCGGGTTTAATGATATACGGGTGGAAGTCTTGACTAGATGAGCGACCATTAGATTCTTAAGAAGAATTCTGCTTCATGGAGTTAGTACTAAAGATGATTTTTTACTTACTTGATAAGTTACTTTAGAAATGTTAGCTGTGGTGCCCCGTCCTTAGAACGACATAAGTGCAGTACCTTCCATGCAGAATATTGGAGGGTAGTCATGCGTTTTGATGTACACTTGAGGTCTGTCTGTCCGTCTGTCTGTCATTTTGACCTATACCTACTGAAGATCTGCATTTGAAGAGGAGACGATTACAACAGAAGGGTATCATTCTTCACTTTATGCAGAAGTTTGCTGGACGCCTCGATCTGTTGGCCATATTATAACCGGTTTTACACTTAACCCTTATTACTGGGTAACACCTAATAAAATTAATAACACGAAATTTACTTGTATGCCTAATCCGTGTAGAAAGATTTTTTTGAAACGAACTTAGCATCTCAGAAATGTTATGCAGGTCAAGGTAAAGTTGTCCCTGTGCATGCTGTGAAGGCATATGTGAAAGTGGAGGCATTGCTTCAATCATTTTTGAGTGATTCACTTCACACACGGCCCCATTAGGCACGAACAAAAAAATTACAGGTTTTTTTATAGTTACTTGTTCTTTTCTAACGTCTGATGGGGGCGGGATTGCTCAGTCAGTACATTGAAAATAGGGGATGGGCGGCCGGGGAGGCATGGTTTGATTTCCACCAGGTTTATCCTCTCAACAACACGCAGATATGTTTTTAGAAACAAGAATTACTAAGTGTATGTGGTGCAGCTGATACGCGTTCATATATCCCAGAATTTCCTGGTTTGTATCGAACCCGAAGGCCAATTACTGTATTCGTTCACGACAACTCGAATACACAAGAGTAGCCTGCATCATTCGTACCTTGTTAACAAGCCTATGTACAGGAACTAGGTTTAAACGACCGTTGCACTGAGTTTGATTTCTGACAGGTTTACAGATTTGTCTTCTTGCCATAACATCCAGGCCAGCTCTGGAGCCTACCCAGCTTCTTGTGTGATTGGTATCGGTGCTGTTTGCACCGGCGAAGGGGGGGAGGACGTAAAGAATGCGTAGGGATATACCGCTAGTCTCCATACATTTTCATGTTGCGATGTTTAATCAAGAAACTTTTTTCTTCGTAAATTCAAATGGTGAAACGTAATGCTCTTGTTTTATGACTAGAAAGTTCTTACTGTCATTCAGTTTAGGCCTTTTTTATGTCACGTAAAAACTATTTTGAAAAATATTTTTATAATTAACTCACTGAGAACATTTTTTTTAAAGAATGGCCAATAGCCGTGCAGAAATTGCTTAATGTTTTTGGGAGCGATGTTGTGCAAGTCCCAGCGCCACACACGCACACCTTATGCAGTTTTGCATGTAAAGGGTTTTAATAGGATAAATTTCCTTGTTATGGGATGTGTGACAACCTGGAGTGTAGGTGGGGGTAACGGACCAATGGTGCGCCAGCCCCAGACAGCATATCCAAGCGGCAACGAAGTGGGGAACAAAATGAATATGTACTAATTTAAATTAAAAATGATTTTCTGCACTCAATAATTTTTTTAAATATTGAAAACGTAACCGTAAATTTAATAAATATCGATTTTTTTTTAAGTTTATAATTTATGTTAAGGGCGGTCATTGTGGTTACTTGCTCCTGGAGCCGAAAAAACTACACTGTTGAAAATGTAACTTGGAAGCATAAATGTTACTGACTTAATGAAACATAGATACGAAGGGAACTACCAATTAGCTCAAAAAAAGAGTCTGTTTAAAACAGAGGTATTTTCTTCTGTACCGGTAGTTATTCAAAGTCTGACGCACGCTGCCGGTTTTTTGAGCCCTGCCATATCCACCATTGTTTCATATCCTTTCGTGTTATTAGGCCTTTCAATGTTACAAGTAGAGAATCGTTGAAGTAAAGGAGTATTGGAAATAAAAATAAAACACAACAAAGAATAAAAGGAGTGAGATGCGAGCCGCAACCCAAACTTATTTTCCTCCTCCGCGGCCCTTCAGGGCATCAGCCGCTGCTGTCACTTTGAGAGGCCCCTCACTGCAATAACAGAGCAAGTAGAATACTAGTGTCGAATTGCAAAACAAACAGATGAGTAACATGTCTGCACTCGGTAGGTAATGCAGTCTGCGGGCCGCATTTGATCCGTGCCGAATTGTGGGCCCCTGTCTCTCTGTCTATGCTGAAATATGCACATATTTTTTTTTTCAAACATGGGACCGCGTAAAATCCTTCGTAATGCATATCCTGCGGAAAACTCCAATAGAGAGGAAGCCATTACAGTCCGTCTATTCGTCAGTGTATTTCAGATCGAGAAACGAAGGAAATATATTTTGATAAAATTTGATATGATCTTGACGTTACAACTATCTGGGTTGCAGAGTAACAAACAATGTGAGCGGCACACGTGAAATTAAATCCAGGATTACCGAGGCAGTTTCAGCGTTTCACAAAAAAACTAGTTCACCAGCAAACTTGTTAAATTGAGGGAAGAAACTTATAAGATGTTACATTTGGACCATAACTTTGCTTGGTGGTGAAACTTGGACACTTCGGAAAACAGATCATAAATGCCTGGAAAGTTTTGAAATGTTGTGCTGAAAGAGGATGGAGGAGATCATTTGAACCGATTGTGTGAAAATGGACTGTTGCGTAGAGTCAAGTGGAAGCGGCATATCGTACATACAGTAAAAAGAAGGAAGGCTAACTGGATTGGTCACACTTTGCGTAGGAACTGCACCATAAAACACCTTATTGAAGTAAAGATGAAAGGAAGGAGAAAAATGACGGGAAGACGAGGAAGAAGACGTGAGCAACTACTGGATGGTCGTAAGAAAACTATGCACTTGTCGTTAAGACAGAGAACAGAGTGAATGAATGACTGAATGCTCTTTATATAACTGGAGGGAAACAGACATTTACAACATTTCACCCTAGAACATGCCACGAAGGCCCAGAGGAGAATAGAGGTATAGCTCTACTCTTTCTTTAGCCTCGGCGCTAGAGGGAGTGAGTTGTCAACGCCACGCCCTAGCAGGTTTACAGCCGGGAAAGACCCGGTACCCATTGTATAGGAGACTGGGTTGGCCTCTGAACCCTTCTGGACGGGTGCGGAAAATTTCGCCCCCCCACCGGGATTCGATCCCCGGACCGTTCAGTCCGTAGCGAGTCGCTATTCCGCCTGAGAAACCCCGGCACCCCAGGAAAAACAGTAATGATAGTAACTAAATTTATGATTAATAAATATTTAAGTGTTTATCGAGGTTTTTGGAAACAGCTGGGAAGTGTGATGACATAGACTCTGTAGTGATTGGGGTGCAGGTTGGTTAACTGGGGAATGGTGGTTCGATTACCGGCGACCGTTGAAATGAAGTATGTAGTAAAGGAAGCAATCGCTGTTTAGTTTAAACTGTGTTATGGACTTTACGAAAGGGTTTATTAAAGACTTGTGTCATAAAAAATGAGTAGTACTACTATTTGAGAAAACTTTATTTCAAGAAACATATGGACGAATGATGTACACTTACGCTAATAAATAATTAACAAGATCAAGGTAAAGGTATAGTGAAGTTGACCATGTCCACACCATGAGGGCATACAGGGGGAGAAGAGGTATAACTCTACTTATTCTTAACCTCGGCACTGGGTGGTGTTGGGTGGTTAAATTCATGCTTCAGTCGCCTGACCTCCTGTTAATAACCCCATACTCATTGTGTTTTAGACTGCGTCGTTCCAGAAACGGTATGAACTTTTTGGAGAAGAGAAAAATCTCTTGACCCTACTGTGATTCTAACCCGAGGCTGTCCAGCCCGTACGCTACTCTGGCTACGCTACTCAAGTCTATTCTGAAAAGAGAAACCTGCAGAACTGCCAAATAAATCATCTTCCTTTCGTCGATGCTGTGATTTATATATTCTGTAATCTTTTCATGGAATTTAGACCACTCGCTATCGATCTACATATTCATGCTTTTCGCGATCCTGCATTAGCATTCATCGTAAGGCTAGGCAAAGACCGAGTGCGATGCTGTTTCTCGCATTAGCATAATGATGTGTCATAACTCGGGTTGCTGTCATGTTGGCATCCATGGAGGAGGAGGATTGTGGCGCTCGAAGCCATCCCTGACGTCACGACGCCCAGACCAACATGGCCGCCCGTCTTGGGAACACGCCTCCTTGCTTCATGTCTTCCTGCTCTATACATTTCTATTGCTCACGGGTGCATACTCACGCAGATGCGGTTTCCACGCACTCAGAAATGTAATGCCAGTGTAACAAGCGCTCTCAAGCGCATTTTGCCTCATCTAACATACATCCTTCGTGTATTCGCTGCAAATAACAACTTGTTATAGCTCGTATAGAGACAGTGGAAAATTCAGAAAAGATCCTCCTTTCTCACACACAAGATTGTTACTGTTTACAAATTCAGCATAGATAAATCCGGTAAAGTTGTTCCTCTTGTTTAATACAGCAACACGCCATGAAGGCGTATTGGGAAGTAGAGGAATTGCTTTAGGTTTTCTTTGCGTGGGAACTAGATGGAAGTGAGTGGTCAAGTTTCCGCCTCAGTTGCTGTACCAACAGAGGAATCGTCCCGATACCTGTTGGGTAGGAGGTTGTGTGGGGGTCAGAAGCGGTCTACTCGTAGACCCTCTTCCGGGAATCAAACTCCTGCTTGTCGGCCGTCAAACCCGTGACCTGACCGCTGTAGGTACCGAGCAGTCTGTAGGGATTATTGCTGTGGTCTGCACATAACTCAGTGATATTGTTCACTTCCGAAATGCGTTTCACTTTTCTGGCTATGTTCTTCGCCTGACTAATCCCTCTTTAGAGACAATTCGAGTGGCTAAGAAGACAGCTTGCTCAGACAAAACGTATCGCCAAAATGTATCATTCATTCAGGAATGATAAATACACGTGTTTTGGGCGAAGAAGACTACTTTGTTTCTTATATAGAATAATTTATTTTGCTTTGGCTGTTACACTGAGCGAATAACATAGGCCCCAGATGCTTGAGAATAAGGTTCTGAAAATATTTGCGCTTAAGAGGGACGGGGGGAGACTGCATGAAAAAACCTCTTGGTTTATACACCTCACCAAATATTATTAGGGTGTCAAGTTAAAAAGATTAGATGGGCGGAGCATGTGGCACGTATGGGGAGAGTAGAGGTGTATATTGCGATTTGATGTGGAAGCTGAAGGATGAGAGACCACTTGGAAGACCTTTCAGCAGATGGGAGGATAATATTGAAATAGGTCTTTAAGAAATATATTGGGACATGTTCTGTGTTGATCTAGCTTAGAATAGGGATAAATAGTGGCTGTTGTGAACACGGTAATGAACTTCCGAGTACCATAAAATACAGGGAATTAATTGAATAAACGAGGAAGTATTAGCTTTCCCCGAAACTGTATTCTATATAGTTAGTTGTACGTAGATAATCCTAACCGCAATGGAATAATGTGTGTATGTATGTACATATGTATGTATGTATGTATGCACGTATGGCCACAAAAATGAAATGCGCCAGCGCTGCACAACCATCAGCTACTTCGTTGTTTTTCAACCACGTTATACACCAAGCGATCTCTGCGCAGAACAGCGACTATAAATGTAAAAGACATCTGATTACACAACCTACCTTTTGAAACTACTAGTTTCTTGGCTTCCTGAGCGACTGTCAACTTATGAAGAATAAAGTACACTCGTTAAAACTAAGCTTTGTTCGTATCACACCCAATTCATACCCCATGAATAAGATTCCGGTAGGTCTACCTAATGCATACGCGGTACACCTTCGAAGTCTTCACTGAAATCTTCGTCTTTGTGGGATGTTACGCAGCCTACATTGGTAGTTAGTTACCGATGTTTCGGGACAATCTATCGTTCCCATCTTCCAGGCAATGATCTCATTTACATCGCGACGGAAGCTCGAAATCACAAAAGGTCTTTGCTACTATCTGCACATTTATACCTTAAGCGAGAGATGGCCGGGCCTTCGGAGTTTGTATATCATCTTGTAAACAAAATATCTTCAGCATTTGCACATTTATGCCGAAGTAACTAATTTCGTGGATAATACTTTTTCACAAGATAAGAGTTGCTTAGCTAACAAACATCTTCCCCCTACCTTTTTTTCGGAACCGGAATTTCATTACCATGTTCCCCGAGAACATGTTACTCATTCCTACTCCTAGCCATACCAGTCAAATATGGCTCAAATCCTAAGTCTGTATTCCTCTGCTAGCCACTACCTCACCTGACTACAGGATGAACATTTTGTATACGTTCTAATCCACTCCGTCGTTGGTCAGCCTCTATCCTCACTTTTGAAACTCGGGTTGTGTCGGTACTCTCAGGCCAATCTCAACCGTAACCGCGGACACACTGCTTTTTACGTCACTAAGAGAACAAGCTCGATCGTAATCATGGAAAAATTGGCCTTGGCGGTACTCAGAAACCAGTCAGCACAGCAAGAAGGCGAACCACATATGTGATATGCACCACATGTATAGGAGGAAGGCCCATTATAATATCAAGTTCTCTATTGAAGCGAAAGTCTTCCAGGTTCTCTCTTACTTCCTTCCTTCCTCCTCTCATCCAGGTCCTCCTCTTCCTCATCCTCCTACCCACCCACAGTCCGAAACGGTGTATCTGAACTCCTCTGCTAGGAGAGAAGCATGCTTTTCTACACGTTATTATTTGCCTTAGACTAGAAAGCAGGAATACAGAAGCTCCTCAGCTGACTGATAACGGAGCTAATTAAATTACGTAAGCTGTAGTACGTTTGGAGCAATGCACCTGTATGACGATCCAACAAGGCACGTTTTTGCAGGTTACCGACCAATAACCTCTCCCAGTTTTTTTGTGTTTAACATTATGTATTTTTAAAGCGTCTATTATTTTGGTAAAACAGTAGTCCAAGGATGATTATACTATAGAAGCACACAGCTGTCAATCAGGAAAGTGAAGACTTTCTCAGTGGGAATTAGTCGAGAGCCTGATTGTTTGTAATTTCTAATTACAGAAACTGGGGCTGATCACTGGGTTGGCTACCTGCAGCGTACCCGAGTCTTTCGCTTCCAGCTTCTGTTCTTAATCAAATAAAAGAAAGTCGTGTTTCAGAAACCTGCAGCTTCCCGGTCTGTAATAGCAGGGAAATGAACACAGACCCTGCACTGCCATTCTTCGTAACAAGATTGGAACAATTTTAGTCCATAGTGGAGAAGGCAGGATTTCGACATGCGTCGTTTTCAGCGTGACATTCTGAATGCACTCAGCTGTTTCAAATAGCTTGAATTAAGACGCAAACAACTTCTGTTAATCTTGGGTACTGTCGCTTCTCAAATTCGAAAGCGGAGGCACTGTCGCTCCCACCACAAAAGTTCGTGCGACCTCCATATTATTATTATTATTATTATTAACTTTTTAGTCTTTATTAGCTTTATTCTCGTTTTGTTGTGTATATTTAATATTTTTGCGTTTTGTGTGTTTATGCTGAATTAGTAATAGACACTTGTACTGTTAAACCTGCATGTTAATAAATACCCATCGAATAATAATAATAATAATAATAATAAAACAGGTAGAACATTCGAATACCATAAGGGATGGTGAATAGAAGCCGGACGCAGCATCTACAACAGAAGAAGAAATGGAAATTCATCAACAACGGAATCAGATTTACAAATTAAAAGAAAAAATTGAAAGTACGTATTATCACGTGACACAAATAGAAATTGACAAGAGACCAAGATTACAGAAAATCCAAAATATGTTTAAAATGAAAACAATCATGCAAATGACAAATAAAGCAATGGAAGAAATACTAGACGGAAAAGATCTAAATATCACTCAGTTAAACCGCCTCATTTATGCAGCAGCAACGGTTATTACATAAGAAATAAATGGAACAGGAGAGTATAAATTATAAACACAGAGATCAAAAACACCCCTGTGGGTTAGACGCATACAGGAGAGCATAAATGATATCAGAAAGGAACTGTCAGCTTTGGTGGAAATAAAAAGAGATACCAGAAAGGTACAGAACATAAAAAGAACCGGACTACTTAAGAAATATAACCTAGAAAAAAAAAAGAAAATTTGGATCAAGTGACTGAAGAGCTTAAACAAAAGGTTACAGCAAAAACGCACCGATTATCTAGAAACAGGAAAAGACAAAACCAGTATTACCGAAATAAGCTGTTTAGGACAGACTGCAAGAAATTTTGTAACTGTCTCAGGCAGACACATTCCAGTGTGAAAAATGCACCAAACAAAGAGGAAGTGGAGAACTTCTGGAGGGAAGTATATAGGAAAGGAGTTCAACTTAATGGAGAGCCGCACTGGATTAAAAACCATTACCAACAAAATCCAAGCATGGAATGGAGCCCAGAATGTGAAAAAGACGTTGCAAAGGCACCAAGAACAACGCTAAACTGGAAAACCCCTGGAAAAGACCAAATAACAAATTTTTGGCTCAAGCACCTTCCAGCAACACACAGGCAAATAGCTGCACTTTTTAACAAATTGTTTGAAGAAGATCAAATACCAGAGTGGTTAACGGCAGGAGTAACATTCCTTATTAAAAAAAACGAGAATACTGAAAATCCAAAGAATTACAGACCTGTGACCTGTTTGCCTACAGTATACAAACTTATGACATCTATTATAAGCAGGCGTATGCAAAAATATGTGGATGATGAAAATTTGATGTCAAAAGAGCAGAGAGGGTGCTGCAGCGGATCGAAAGGATGCAAAGATCAGCTGATAATTTCCAAAGCAATACTACAAGAACGTAAAAGCAGGGAAAAATTATTGTGTATGGCACGGATTGATAATCAGAAATATTTCGACAGGGTGCCACACAGTTGGATAATCAAATCCCTAGAGTTAATTGGGATCAATAATAAAGTTATATCATTCACCAAGGTCATGAGCTACTGAAGAACACGTATGCGCCTACACACAGAAAATAAGCTAATAGAAACAGACGACATAAATATACAATGTGGAATATATCAAGGATACTCACTATCACCACTGCTCTTTTGCATTTGCTTAATCCCTCTCACTGAAAAACCGAATAGGTTGAACACAGGATATGAAGAGCACACAACAAAGACACCTAATTTATATGGATGACTTGAAGTTGATTGCTAAATCAGAGGAAGAGCTCCAAAAACAGATACAAACAGTTAAAAACTTCAGTGCTGATATCCACATGGAATTTGGACTTGAAAAATGTGCCAAGATTGCATTTAAAAGAGGCAAACTAGTTCACTCGCAAAATTTAGCGATCGACATCAACAGAGAAATACAAGAGGTAGAACAGGGAGAAACGTACAAGTACCTCGGGATTGAGGAAAGTGAAGGCGTACAACATCAACAAATGAAAGAAATATTGAAACAAGAATACAACAGGAGATTAAGAATGATACTGAAATCTGAACTGAACGCCAGGAACAAAATTACAGCGATTGGAGCACTAGCTGTCCCAGTGTTGAGGTACAGTTCTGGTGTAATTAACTGGAGAAGTGAAGAAATAAAAAATATTGACAGGAAAACTAGAAAGATGCTAACAGTGTATAAAATACATCACCCAAAAGCTGACATAGACAGGCTATATGTAAAGAGGAAAGAAGGAGGGAGAGGACTGGTGCAAATCGAAGCGGCATATAGAGCAGAAGTAATTAATATTGCAGAATAACTTAATACAAATTACAAAAAAGATCAGTTTGCAAATATTGTTAAAAACCAAGAAAGCACTCAACCAAATATGAACTCAATAATTAAGGCAGCAGCAAAGATCGCAGAAGAATTAAGTCAACCAAATAAGAAGAGCGACGCAAAACAGGAGGGAATACAACACACAAAGGCAAGATTGGGAGAGTCCCTAAAAAAATGGAAAACAAAGTAATGTATGGGCAGTACATTAGAAATACAGATATACAGCTTATTAGTGAAGAAGACACGTTCCTCTGGCTATCGAAGGGAGACCTAAAAGCAGAAACTGAAAGTGAAATAGTGGCAGCACAAGACCAAGCGTTACAAACAAAATATTATGCAACAAAAATATTGAATGCTGAGACAAATAGCAAATGCAGACTTTGCCAACAATTTGATGAGAAAATAGATCACATAATATCAGCATGCCCAGTACTGGCAAAAGAACAGTACATAAAAAGACATGATAGAGTGTGTGCACAACTACACTTCAAATATGCAAGGAAACAGTGGTACAATTGGACAAAAAACACTGGTTTGAATATGTGCCAAAATCAGTAGAAGCAAGTGAAGGAGGCAAGGTAACCATATTGTGGAATCAACAAGTACAAACTGACAGAACTATCTCCAACAACAAACCAGACATTATAATCCGTGATAATGAAAAGGGAACATGTATGTTAATAGAGGTTGCAATCTCAGGAGACAGAAATGTGAT
>Ga0123353_10016611_pt1 | contig 10767 bp, 13 predicted proteins | sample TergutLab28metaG_3_FD_92763 | JGI IMG/M metagenome (GOLD analysis project Ga0123353, IMG submission 92763) | Labiotermes labralis P3 segment gut microbial communities from Petit-Saut dam, French Guiana - Lab288 P3 | ecosystem: Host-associated > Arthropoda: Insects > Digestive system > Gut ... | reverse complement strand
CGAACACGGCGACGGTGTCGCCGGGCTTTATCCCGGCGTTTTCCGCGCCGAAATACCCTGTGGAGAGGATATCCCCCACAAAAAGCACGTCCTCGTCCGTGAGGCCGTCGGGGATTTTATAAACGCCTATATTCGCGTGGGGGACGCGCACATATTCGGCTTGGCAGCCGTTCAATTGATAGCCGAATATCCAGCTTCCCGTTTCGCAGTGGGAATATTCGCCCATGCGGCAGAAAAAGCAGTGGCCGCAGGATGTCACGCACGAAACCGCGCATTTGTCGCCTACATTGACGTTGCTGACGCCGCTGCCTATTTCGGCTACCTCGCCGCAGAACTCATGGCCCAGTATAGTCCCCGGCTTGACGGCGGGCAGCCCGCCCTCGCGGATGTGGATGTCCGTCCCGCATATGGTGGACGTTGTGACTTTTATAATGATGTCGTCGCTCTCGACGATTTCCGGCACCGGCACGTCGTCAAGGCTGATATGGCCCGGCCCGTGGTAAACAAGGGCTTTCATGGTTTTCTGGTTCATAAATATTTATACTCCTTAAAAATAAAAATCCGCATATATTTGTTAATATATGCGGATTTTATTGAATTATTAATGGAACCCCTAATTAACCCATGTATGGATTATCTTCGGGTTCTCGCATATCTCGTCGAACTTTTTCATGAACGGGATGACCTTGTCGAAATCCAGCGCCCTGTGGTCGATGCAGATATTCAGCGGCAGGATTTTCCTTATGGCTATCACTTTTTCCCCGTTCTCATTTTTGATGACGGCGGGCATATCCTGCGCCGCGCCGATGCCTATAGCGGCCACCTGGGGCGGGATTATCTCAATAAGCGTCAAATGCCCGCGCTGGTCTTTCCAAAGGGAGCCTACGTTGGTCACTGTTATGGAACCCTGCGTAACATCCTTGTAAGTGAGTTTGTCGGTGTCCGGTATGGCGTTATAATCCTTTTTCTTCTGCCCGCGGAGCTTTTCTATGCGGTTTTTGCCCGTATACCCGCTTATAATCCTGTATATAAGCCTCATAAACTGGGCTTTTTTCAGGCCTTTCATCGAATATTCCATAGCGACGCTGAATAAAATCGTGTCAAAATGCGTTTTTTCAAGCTTCCGGTTCACATCGTTGATGTAATCCGTCATTTCGTCAAGGTTTTTGTTCCCGAAATTTTTCATGTTCACGGTGAACATATTGCCGTCCACGCAGAGCATTGGCATTGTTATGCTTATATCCTCGAATTCGGTTACCTTCCCCCTTACGAGCCGCCTGTTGAAATCAATATGCGCGTTCATTTCGGGCGCAACCTTCAGCCCCTCGCAGATAAGCTTGATTACAAGGGTGTTTATTGTGATTTTTTCGCCTTTTTTTGAACTGTTAAGGAGCTTAAGCTCATCAATAAGCTTCGTAACGTCAGGTTCATAAGTATAGGCGACGTGCGGGATGCATTCCCACGATTCGCTGGTCATGTTCGCGATAATCTTTTCTCTGGTCGTTAAATAGCGTACATTATTCTTCCCCATAATAATGTATCCCCTTTCCGTTTATTTGATTTTTAATATTATACGCAATAATAAATTGTTTGCCTGCCTTGCTTGATAGCAAAATAACCCTGTGCATAAGTCAGGGCTAAATTTAAGTATCAGCAAATATTTAAAGTTTAAATCCTAATCCCTAACTCCCAAATCCTAAAATACTAAACCGCCCTTGTAACCTTTCCGGAACGGAGGCAGCGGGTACAGGCGTGAACCCTTTTCGGGGCGCCGTTTACCACAGCCTTGACCCTTTTTACATTGGGTTTCCATGTCCTGTTTGAACGCCTGTGTGAGTGAGAAACGCGGATGCCGAAAGAAACTTCCTTGCCGCAATAATCACATTTTGCCATTATGAACGCACCTCCCCGTGCCGTAAAACTTTAAATTGCGATAGCAAACGAAAGATATAATAACAGATTTTTAAAAAAAAATCAAGGCTTTTTTTAAATATTTTGAAAAATGTTTTCTAATATTTTTTCAACTGCTTGCAATTTTCACCAAAATATGCTATACATCAAGTAGAATAAGTTGAAGGAGTATAAAAATGCTGGACAAAGAAAAAGCTTTAAACACCGCGCTGATGCAAATCGAAAAGAAATACGGCACCGGGGCCGTCATGAGGCTGGGTCAGAATTCCGTGCTTAACGTGGAAGCCGTTTCCACGGGCTCCATCGGCCTTGACAGCGCCACGGGCATCGGCGGCCTGCCACGGGGCAGGATAATCGAGATATACGGCCCGGAATCCTCAGGCAAGACAACGTTGGCCTTGCATGTTGTGGCGGAGGCCCAAAAAGCGGGGGGGGTAGGCGCGTTTGTTGACGCGGAACACGCCCTTGACCCCGTTTATGCCGGAAATTTGGGCGTTGACGTTGACAGCCTTCTTGTTTCACAGCCCGACAACGGCGAGCAGGCCCTTGAAATAGCCGAAGCCCTTACCCGTTCGGGCGCCATAGACGTAATAGTGGTGGATTCCGTGGCGGCTTTGGTCCCCCGCGCGGAAATAGAGGGGGATATGGGCGACAGCCACGTGGGGCTTCACGCCCGACTTATGTCCCAGGCTCTCAGGAAGCTCGCGGGCGCCGTTTCCCATTCAAATACAATAATCATATTCATAAACCAGCTTCGGGACAAAATAGGCGTTACATACGGGAGTTCAGAGACGACTACGGGAGGAAGAGCTTTAAAATTCTATTCCTCCGTCCGAATAGACGTCCGCAAGATAGAATCATTGAAAGGCGCGGGCAACGAATTCGTCGGCTCGCGCACAAAGGTGAAAATTGTCAAAAACAAAGTCGCCCCGCCGTTTAAAGAAGCGGAATTTGACATTATGTACGGGAAAGGCATATCGAAGGAAGGCGAATTGCTGGATTTGGGCGCGAAGCTCGACGTAGTGACAAAAAGCGGCGCATGGTTCTCCTACGGGGACATGAGGCTGGGGCAGGGCAGGGACAACTCGAAAATCTACCTCGCCCAAAACCCTGAAACCGCGGCGGAGATAGAAAAAAAGGTTCGCGAAAATATGTCGAAGCTTGCGGGGAATAAGGTAAAAGAGGACAAAAAAGCGGCGGCGGACGCGCCTGTCATTGACAAAGCTAAGGCTAAGGCTATTTTGGATGTGACGGTGGATGATGACTGAGGAGTCAGGCGAAAATAATGTTTAAGATTAAAAAGAACCCGAAAATTGAGGAAGTTATGAAAAAAACCCTAAAAGGCGAAACATTAAATAACGCGCTGGGTTTTATCGCTTTTTTAAGAGAGAGCGGGTTTAAAACCGAAGATAAGTACGGAAACAATTTTTATTATATGAGCGAGCCTACATGCATTCTTTTGTGTTTTGAAAATGAAAACTATCCTGACGGCGAATGGGGCGTCTATAACAGCCCTATCTGCGAATACGAGGGTATACCTTTAGACGAAGATTTAAAAGAATTTTCCCGAGAGAATGTCAGGATATGCAAAGGCGAATGCGGTTGCAGAAAATGGCCGAGGGGAGGGGATCAGACGGTTTTCGGGAAAAAATTCGAAGGCGTCTGTTCCTCCGTAATCATGTACCAAAATCCCGACGCCGAAGCAATAGAAAAAATAAAAAAAATTATGGAGCATTGGAAACTCATAATTGCAGATTCAAAGAAACGGTAAAAAACATGAAAATAACCGCGGAACAGGGCAAGGCCGATAAAATCCACATAATAGCCGACGGGGAATACGCTTTTACCGTCGATAAATCGCATTATTATTCCATGAACCTCCGCGACGGCGACGAGATAAGCGATGAACATCTTGAGGAAATAAAAGAGGAAGCCGTATTCAGGCGCTGTTACATGGCGGCACTGAGCGCGCTTTCGCGCAAGGCTTATTCCGAAAGGGAACTGTGCAGGAAGCTGTCGGCGAAATTCCCCCCGGAGGCCATCGGAGCCGCTATGGAAAAAACAAAAGAGCTGATGCTTGTAAACGATGAGGAATACGCGAAAAGCTACGCCGAGGAATTATCGCGGGTAAAAGGCTATTCGGAAGAAAGAATTGTATACGAGCTGGTTCAAAAGGGCATAGAGCGCGAAACGGCCCGGGACGCGGCGGGGCTTTTGGAACTCGACCCGGCGGAAAAAATAATAGAATTGCTGAATACAAAATTCGCGGGCAGGCTTGACGACGAAAAAGGCATAAAACAGGCCATAGCGGCGCTGCAGAGGCTGGGGTACAGGTTTTCCGATATAAAAGAAGCGCTGCGGGGAATTGAATAATTCAAAATTCATAATTATACATAATTTTTATGACTTTTGTATTTTTTTAGAGTATACCTAATATTTAGAGAATGCAACTTCGAGCTTTATTGATAATTATGAATTATGCATTATGAATTTTGAATTAAAAAAAGGAGAGTGTAAAAGATGGCGGTAAAAGTTGGTTTTATATCATTGGGCTGCCCGAAAAACCAGGTTGACAGCGAAATGATGCTGTCGAAGCTTGTGGGCGCGGGGTATGAGATAACGGACGAATTCTACGAGGCGGATATCGTTGTTGTCAACACCTGCGCCTTTATCGAGGACGCGAAAAAAGAAGCCATTGAGAACATACTTGAAATGGCCGAGCTTAAAAAAGAGGGCGCAGTCAAAAAAATCGTGGTCATGGGCTGCCTGCCTGAGCGCTATAAAGAAGAAATCCGTGGCGAGATACCCGAGGCCGACGCAGTGGCGGGGCTTGGGGACAATGATAATATCGTGGGAATCTGCGAAAGCGTCATGCGGGACGAGATTTATGAAAAGTTCCCGGATATTTCGGCCATGCCCCTCTCAGGCGAACGCCTGCCCACCACGCCGCCCTATTGGGCATACTTAAAAATAGCGGAAGGCTGTTCCAACAACTGCTCATATTGCGTCATCCCGAAAATAAGAGGCCCCTACAGGAGCAGGCCGCCGGAAGAACTGCTTGCCGAAGCGGGGAAACTCGCGGCTGACGGCGTGAAGGAGCTTATTTTGATAGCGCAGGACACCACGGGCTATGGCGAGGATTTGCACAGCGAAAAAAAACTGCCCGAGCTGCTTCAAAAATTGGCCGGAATTGAAAACATCAAATGGATCAGGCTGATGTACTGCTATCCTGACAGGATAACTGACGAATTGCTGGACGTTATGAGGGAAAATGATAAAATACTGCCGTATATCGACCTGCCCTTCCAGCATTGCGACGGTAAAATATTAAAGGCTATGAACAGAAAAACGGAGTCCGGCAAGCCGCTTGAAATTATAGAAAAAATCCGCGAAAAACTGCCCGGCGCGGTTATAAGGACTACATTGATGACGGGTTTCCCCGGCGAGGGGGACGAAGAGTTTGAAAACCTCTGCGATTTCGTGCGCGAAGCGAAATTCGACCGTTTGGGCTGTTTCGCCTATTCCCGCGAGGAAGGCACAGAAGCGTATGATATGGAAAACCGGGTTGAGGATGACATAAAAGCGCGGCGCGGCGAGATAATAATGGATATACAATACGGGATATTCAAAGAGAAGCAGGAGGCCCGCATAGGCGAAACCGTAGAATCCATAGTCGAGGGTTACGACAAATATTCGGACAGCTACGAAGGCCGCGCATGGACGGATGCGCCTGAAATCGACGGCAGGATAAAATTTACGTCAAAAAACCGCCTTGATGATGGGGATATTGTGAAAGTCAGGATATTTGATGCGCTTGAATATGATTTAATAGGAGAAGCAATTTGAACACACCCAACAAACTGACAATTTTCAGGATGCTGATAACGCCTGTTTTCCTTGCCGTACTGCTGAACGGGAAAACCCCCCACAGCTATTTTTTCGCCGCGTTTATCTTTAGCATCGGGGCGATAACGGACACGCTGGACGGTAGGATAGCGAGGAAATTTAACCAGATAACGGTTTTCGGCAAGCTTATGGATCCCATAGCGGACAAAATGCTGACGACCGCGGCCCTTTTGGGCTTTATGCAGCTGGGGCTTTGCAATATTTGGATAATCGTCATTGTTCTGGCAAGGGAGTTCTCTATAACGTCGTTGCGCCTCGTGGCCTCGTCGCAGGGGACCGTGATACCCGCTAATGTATGGGGGAAACTAAAAACGGTTTGCCAGATGATTTTCACAATAGCCATAATGCTTTTGGGGGAAGTAAAGCATCTGGGGTGGTTCGGCGGTTTAAAAGAATTGCCGCTTATCTCAAATATTTTGCTCTGGATAACAGCGGCCCTGACCGCTGTTTCGGGAATAATATATATCTATGACAGCAGGAGAATAATCAAATTTGATTGATTTTATGCAGCTGGCGTCCAAACCCCGTAGGGGCGGGCTTCATGTCCGCCCGGAACATAGATGAAAATTAAGGGCGGACACGAGGCCCGCCCCTACGGACAACTTTAACTTTTTCTTAAATATTTGCGCCGCCCATTTTAAAATTGCCCTTTTATACTGTGATTACCGGGTAAGACTATAGTATTGAGAGGGTGGTTTGGTTTATGAAATTAACGAAAATCGGCGGGCTGGCAGTCCCCGTTGCTTTTTTGATGACGGCGGTTTTTTCGTTTGCGTTTTTCGTTTCGTCAAAACAGCCTGACCGAAATAATGACGCCCTGATCGATTTAAGCGCGGATCGGCAGGCCGGTATTGCAAGCGGGACAGGGGCGGATGAATCTGAAAAAAACCAAAGCGGCGTTTTAGATTCCCTAGCGTTAAAAAATGTCAGCGTCAGCGGTTTAAAGCTTCAGAACAATCTTATGCTGGTAAACGGACAAACAGCGATAAACGGCGATTTCTCGCCCTCGCTGGCGTCCGCCTACCCTGCGGCGGCCGTCGCGTCGGAGGATATTAAAATAGGGGATGATACCTTAGACGCCGTAAAAAGATTATTTGACGGCGCGAAAACAGCCGGGTTTTCGGATTTTTTTGTAAACAGCGGCTACCGGACTTATAAACAGCAGGATGAATTATATAACAGCGCCGATGATAAAAATTTCGTGCAGAAAGCGGGCCACAGCGAGCATCAGACGGGCTTGGCCGTTGATATCGCCTATAAAAACATCGACGGCAGGAATTTCAGCGGAACCGGCGAGGAACTTTGGCTGCGCGAAAACGCATGGAAATACGGTTTTGTCCTGAGATATCCGGAAAACAAGACAAAAACCACAGGGATATCTTATGAGCCGTGGCATTACAGGTATGTGGGCCTCCCGCATTCTTATTTCTGCCATAAAAACAGCCTCTGCCTGGAGGAATATATTGATTTCCTCGAAAACGGGGGCGCTTATACGAAAACTATTGAAAATACGGATTATACTGTATATTACGAAAAACCCGATAAAGGCAAAATCAATGTCCCGGAAAAGCTGTCATATGAGGTTTCTGTTGATAATAAGGGCGGGTATGTCATTACAGTGGTCAGTGGTTAGTGATTAGTGGGCAGAAATTAAGTGAGGTTATTATGAAAAACAACAAGACAAGTCTAATTTTTTCAGCGTTCATTGTGACTATCGCTGTTACCGTGGTTTTTATTCCGCGTCTTTTGAAGAATGCAGGTAAAAATAAAGAAGCGGCCAATTTCATAAAAATCAATTGGTGTAATGAAAACAATACTGTCCGTGCGCTTAACGAATCAGATATTGGCATGATAGAAAAATTTATTGATGAAGAGTTTGCAAAAAAGGGGTTTTTATGCGTTCCTGTTTATACATGCATGGGGCTGGGTTTTAATGGCGGCGGGCTGAACCTGTTCGCAATTGACCGCAACAACGGGATTTTAGCGGGTTTAGAAAAAGAGCTTGAGGACAATACCGTTTATTTTACGGAAGGACAGGATGAAACGGCCGAAATAGATATTAGCGTAATTACGTTTATGGACGAAAACGGTTTTGTGTCAGACAGGCTTGAACATATAAGACTGAACGCCGAAGCGGGCGTTTCCGCTGAAACTCCTGTTATTTCCGGACAGATGCAGGGCATGATGCCAAATCCGGCTTGCTTCGTCAACATGGAAACCTTCGGGGAAATCATTGCCGTCCTCGCAAGTGATATAGGGGAAGGGAAAAGCCGGGAAGCGGGCCTTATCCGGATAGAAGGAATATATCTTTTTGCTGAAGACGCGAAATTTGTCGATTTTGGCGCGGTATCATCTTTTTTCGAGGGAAATGGTTATATATAAATCTTTGAAAGCACGGATACGATCATGAATTACACAGTATTGGTCTGCGACGACGACGACGATATCACCGCCGCGCTGGAGGTTTACCTCGCGCAGGACAATTATAATGTCGTTAAAGCCTCAAACGGCGCGGAAGCTGTTGAGGCCGTTAAAAACAATGACATACATTTGATTCTGCTGGACGTTATGATGCCCGTTATGGACGGGATCAACGCCGCCGTGAAGATAAGGGCCGCAAGCGACGCGCCCATAATATTTTTAAGCGCGAAAAGCGAGGACACGGACAGGATTTTCGGCCTCAACATGGGCGGCGACGACTATGTCACAAAACCCTTCAACCCCGTGGAGCTGCTGGCCAGGGTCAAGGCCAATTTAAGGCGATATTCCAGGATGGGCGGGATAAAAGAGGAGAGCAAAAAGGGCGTTTACGTCACCGGGGGCCTTGTGCTTGACGACAACAAAAAGCAGGTGACGGTTGAGGGCGAAGCAGCGGAGCTGACGCCCATCGAATACAATATATTAAAATTTTTGATGGAAAACATGGATTTCGTGTTTTCGTCGGATCAAATTTATGAGCGCGTCTGGAACGAGCCCGCTTTCGACATAGGCAAAATCGTGTCGGTGCATATAAGGCACATCCGTGAGAAAATCGAGATAAACCCAAAGGAGCCGCGGTATTTGAAGGTGGTTTACGGGCTGGGGTATAAAGTTGTCAGCGGGCAGTGATTAGTGGTTAGAAAATGTAAAATGCAGAATGTAAAATGTAAAAATGGCGCAAACCGTAGGGGACGATGCCCACATCGTCCCGAAATTACAAACAAATTAAAATAGGTGAAAAAATATGTTAAAAAATAAAACATCCAATTTTAAAATTATTACGGCATTATTGACCGCAGCGCTTGCTGCTTTCGTGATTTTTAGTTTTGCGACGGGGATAAGGCTTATTAATTATCGAGTGCAACAGGCTATTTACATGATTATGGTTCTGTTTGGTTTTTATTGGCTTGTTGCGCTAATAAAACGCCGCTTTTCAAAATTCAAGGCGCTAAAAGTGATTTGCGCTATTTTTTTGTCAATATTTTTAAGCATATTCTTGCTTTTAAATATCTTGGTAATTTTAGTAAGAGGTGAAAGGCCAGAAAAATTCGCGTCGCCGTCAGGGAAAAACGAAGTAGTCGTGATAGCGTCAACCGGGATTTTGGGTGATGTGTATAATAACGCGTATCCCGTAAGATGCAAATGGTTTTATAACTATCACAAGCCTGGTGTAAGCGACAGCTGGATAGGAAGCGGTTCTTGGAATAATTTTGATATTGACTGGACTGACCCGGACAGGGCGGTGATACGCTTGGGCGACGACGAAGAAGATAGCTACGCGGAAATAATTGTAATATTTTAATATTATAGGGGGTTATAAATATGTTAAAAAGTAAAATATCCAATTTTAAAATAATTGCGGCAATATTCACCTTTGCCTTGATTGTCTATGTTATTTTAAGCTTTACGCCAATCGGGTTAAAATTTATAAATCATAAAATTAGCTATGCAATTTACTGCATAATTATCGCATTAGGGATATGCTGGCTTGCCATGTTGTTTAAACGCCGTTTCGCAAGATTTAAAGCCTTAAAAGTAATTTCAATTATTTTTTTCATTTATGATTATTGGCATATCAATATTAGGCGTAACGAGCAAGGCATATTTTGTCGATATTGAAACAATAAAATTTCCGTCGCAGTCAGGGAAAAATGAATTGGTCGTTATAAACAGCGATTTTTTAAGAGTTACTCATTACGCTTATCCGGTTAAATTCAAATGGTTTTATAAACAGCAGTACAACGGTTATGTAGCAATACACGATGATTACGGCGGGGCGGAATATGATGTTAATTGGATTACTGAAAATAAAGCGGTTGTGAAAATTATTTACTTTTTTCCCGATATGCCTGATCGGGAAGGCTCAAACCCGGACAGGGAAATAACCGTCACTTTTAAATAAAAAAGAGGTCGCGCAATGGAAAAAATAAACGAAACGTTAATCAAATACAAAAAACCCCTTACGCTGATACCATTTGTCCTTTTTTACTTTTTTTCTTATTTTATCATATTCTATAAAGATACAAGGTTCAGGTATTATTCCGTCTTGACGCTCCGGATGGATATAAGGGGGATAACCGTTTTCGTGATCATTATGGCGATAACCGCCTTGGGTTTTTATACCTATATGCTGTATCTGACGGCCCGCGGCGAAAAAAACGGTTTTATAAAGTTTATTAATAATGTTAACATAATGCTTCTGACCGTTTTCTGCGCCGCTTTCCTGGGCGCGGCTGCGGTTTTTATGTATATCGCCGACCGCAGCATGATGGGCAACGGATGGCTTTTTATGGTGAATATATACCCGTTTGTTTTTTATTGCGGCGTGATGCTTTTTTATACGAGCGCGTTTTACAGGATAAACGCGAAATATGACATGAAAAATTTTTATTGGTTCAGGCTTTTCAGGGATTTCGGCCCAAAAAACCCGATTACCATTATTTTAACAGTGATACTCCTGTTTGACGGCTT
>Ga0123353_10016608_pt1 | contig 10768 bp, 8 predicted proteins | sample TergutLab28metaG_3_FD_92763 | JGI IMG/M metagenome (GOLD analysis project Ga0123353, IMG submission 92763) | Labiotermes labralis P3 segment gut microbial communities from Petit-Saut dam, French Guiana - Lab288 P3 | ecosystem: Host-associated > Arthropoda: Insects > Digestive system > Gut ... | reverse complement strand
TCAAAGAGTAAGCTACAGTTCACGGTAGGCTGGGATTCACTCTGACTTGCGTGAAAATATAAATCACAGAGAACCCTTCTTCATCGCGTGGATGTTGAGCAGTTGATTTATCAGCACGGCGCCTAATAATACGACGCCGATGACGACCTGTTGGTAGAACGGGCTTATACCCATCATTTGCATTCCGTTTGTCAGAACAGCCAATAAGCAGGTCGCGATAACGACGCCGAGGACTGTGCCTTGTCCGCCCTTTATGCTTACCCCGCCGAGTATGCACGCGGTGATGACGCTGAACTCCATGCCGACGCCTATCTTGGGATCCGCTGAACCGAGCCGCGCCACCTGCCATACGCCGGACAGCGCCGCACACACGCTGCATATAGAGAAGAACAGCAGCCTCCAGCGCCGTACCAGAATGCCGGACAGAGAAGCGGCGTGCGGGTTTCCGCCTATTGCCGTCGAGTATTTCCCGATCAATGTAAAACGCCCCAGAAGCAGGAAGATCGCCACAACCACGATGATTATTATTAAAGCAAGAGGTATATTGTCGCCGAAGAACCTTATCCTGTTGAGCACGGTGATCGGCTTCACTTCCGGGTCGCTTATCGGAATAGCCTTGCACAATGTCAACGCCAGGCTTGACGTTATGAGCCACGTCGCCATTGTCGCCATGATAGCCGGTATCCCGAGCCTTTCGATGAGCGTGTTGTTAATGAATCCTACCAATATACCAAGCGGTATTACCATGATGAACGCCAGCCAGGGGTTCACGCCCCATATGCACAGGTAACCGTAAACGATTGCCGACAGCGCCATAAGGCCGCCTACCGACAGGTCGATCGCACCGCTGACGATGACGAACGTCATCGCTACCGCAATCAGTATGTTAGGTACGTTCTGGCGGGCGAGGTTCATCATGTTTGTCATGGTCACGAAACGCTGAGTCACAATGCCGAAAAACACTATCATCAGCACCAGTATCAGGAACAAGACCAGGTTCTGCCTTGCTGATCGGGTCAGCTTTGATTTCAACTTTAACTTAAACACTATGATCCCCCCTTTCCTACAGTTTGACCTTGTTACGGATAGTGTTATTTAGCAGGATCGCCAAGACGAGCACAACTCCTTTGATGACGTTTTGCGTGTATATTGCCAGTCCGAGCATATTCATTATGTTTGTCAGGACGCCGACGATCAGCGCGCCTATAAGCATGCCGAACACCGTGCCTCTTCCTCCGTTGATATCAGTTCCGCCCAGTACCGCCGCGATAATGCAGTCAGCCTCGAAGCCCGGTAGGATGCCGGAGTCCGCAACTGTGAACCTGCCTGTGATGATAACGCCTGTGAATGCCGCCATCATGCCGGACATCATGAAGGACAGCGACACAACTCTGACGATTTTGACGCCGGACAGCCTTGCGGCAGTGATATTCGAACCGATCGCATAACAATTGCTTGCGTACACTGTCTTATTCTGAATAAACATGAAGATGAGGAACACTCCAATGGCATATACTATCGGTAGCGGCACGCCTGATATAGTCTTGCCGATGAAGCCTATGCTTCCCGGCAGGCCCGCTGAGATTATGGCTCCGCCGGCTCCGATCAGCGCGATTCCTCCGGCAATCAGTTTGAACGCCAGTGATATAATGAAGGACGGCAGGTTAAGCGACGATATGATAAACCCGCTCATCAGTCCGCACAGGGCTCCGCTCAGTATCGCGAGCGCGGCCGCCGCCTCCGCCGGAACGCCGCCTCTGGCAAACATGGCATAAACGACGCCCGCCATGGCGCCCACTCCGCCGACCGACAGGTCCAGGTTGCCGGATATCAGGACCATAGTCACGGCGGACGCGGTGATGATCACGCTGGAGGTCGAGACCAGAACGTTGGTGATGTTCGTCATGCTGAGGAACAGCGTGGGCTGCAGCGCGAATCCCACGACGCATATCACGAGGAATATCCCGAATATCGTGATATTCTGCAATCCGTCGGCTGTCAGTTTTAGTCTGGATGTAATGCCGCTTCTTACTGACGCGTTATCCATTCCTTTCACCTCCCGTAACGATGTTCATGATTTTTTGCGTGTCTATTTCGTCGTCGTTGCGGAGGATCGTTACCAGCTCGCCTTCATTGAGCAAGCCGATCCGGTCGCAGAGTCCGAGGATTTCCGGCAGTTCGCTGGAGAACACGATAGCCGAACACCCCTCCTCTATCAATCGGCGGATGATTGCGTATATCTCCTGCTTCGCGCCCACGTCCACGCCGCGTGTGGGTTCGTCCAGCAGCAGCACTTTTGGAACGGCGTTGAGGCATTTTGATACAGCCACCTTTTGTTGGTTCCCGCCGGAGAGGTACATCACGGACTGGTTTTCGTCCCGGCAAGTCGTGCCGATCCTGCCGATATACTCCCTCGCGACCCTGCCCTGCCTGGCTTTACTGACGATGCCTTTTCTTGATACGGTTTTGTAGTTCATCATAGCCGTATTGGAGGCGATGCTCAGGGATGTGCAAACCCCCTGGGTGCGGCGCTCCTCCGGTACAAGTGCGACTCCGTTTTGAAGCGATTGCCAGACTGTCGGGCTTTTGGCGTTTTCTTCGCCGACGAGTATTTCGCCTTCGTAGCTGTCGGCGCCGTAAATCGCTCTCGCGATCTCAGTCTTTCCCGCGCCGATCAGGCCGTAGAACCCCAGTATTTCGCCTTTGAACAGATCGAAGCTAACGTCTCTCAGTTTGCGGTTTGTCACGTTTTTCGCGCTGATCAGCTTCACGTTTTCGTCGGCTTGGTTGGGGTGGTATCCTTCCACGATGATTTTTCCGATCATCATCTTGATCAGTTCCTGCCGTGATTCGACTTCGGCCCGCGGTTTGGTGGCGATATGTTTTCCGTCGCGCAGGACGGTGACATAGTCCGCCAGTTCCATGACTTCTTCGAGCCGGTGGGTGATGTAGATGATCGTGATGCCGTGAGCCTTCAGTTCCGCAATGACTTCAAAAAGGCGGCGGGATTCTTCGTCGGACAGCGCCGCCGTAGGTTCGTCCATTATGATGACGTCGCTGTCCATCGCAAGCGCCTTTGCGATCTCCACGACCTGGCGCTTCGCGACGCTGAGTTCCTCGATATATTGGTCAGGCCGGATGCTGCTGTCGAGGCGCTTGAGCATTTCAAGCACTTTTTTGTTCCTTTCGCTCTTTCGGATCACGCCGAACTTTGTGGTTTCGAGTCCCAGGCATATGTTTTCCTCGACCCGCAGCTGCTCGACAACGTTAAGTTCCTGAAAAAGGCATCCTATGCCGGCGTTCATCGCTTCCCTGGTATTCTGCGGTGCAAATTCGGCGCCGTTGTACAGGATAGTCCCCGACGTCTTGATATACGCACCCGTCAGAATCTTGATAAGAGTGGACTTTCCGGCTCCGTTCTCACCTACAAGCCCATGACAAGTCCCGCGCTCAATGTCGAAGCTAACCCCGTCCAGTGCTTTAACCCCGGGAAAATACTTGCATATATCCCGAAACTCCAGTATTCGCTCACCCATGGTTCGTCACCTCAATTGTAAATGTCTGAATTGCGCTGTATAGTGTTATTAAACGCGCAAGCGCGATCGTATGCATGTTTAGGTGTTCTAGCCGACATTGTGCGGATTGCTCCGCGGCGCGCGAATCGCTCTGCCTTGCGTGAACAAGACGCGTGGTCGGTTTCGAGTCTGTACTAATGTTCTATCCCTACCCCGGGATGTGCTCCTACCGACCTCCGCTTGTCGGTTCACACTGCGGCAGAGCGATTCGCGCGCCGCGGAGCAATCTTCGGGGATCTGCGCAGATGGCGGGGGCACTCCCCCGGGAGCACGAGAGGGCGTGAATATTCTCATTCAGGCCCTCTCGTCTTGCCTGTTTTTATTGCCGTGCTATTTCTGCCGCCAGGTCTAGCGGCGTGTCCGGGTTGTACTGTGCGTTGAACCAATCCTGCAGGGATTGCAGGCTGTCCTTGTAGAAGTTGAAGTATACGTCTGGTGTGAATCTCTGGACATATACGTCGTTGTCCAGCGTGCCGTTGATGAGTTCCATTATCAGGTCGACCTTCGCATACGCGAAGACCTGCGGCTGCATGCCCAGGGCGTACAGCAGCGAGGACCTCGGGTCTGCCAGTTTCCTCAGCTCGCCCGCGGATGCGTCTGTGGACGCGATGATCTCGGTCTGCGGGACGCCGTCGATCGCGATGCCGCGTCCGGCGGCCTCGTACGCCGCAAGTGCGCCCAAGCCGTTGGAGACGTTGTCGCCGTAGACGATGTTGACGTCCGGATGCTTGGTTATCGCGTCTCCGGTCACTTGCATCGCTACTTCAAGAACGCCGCCTGCATGCTCCCAATAGGTTGCGCCGTACAGGTCGTTGCCGGCCGAGTCTCTGAATCTCTGCACGCCTTCTGTCGGCAGATAGTCGACGACGGATTTCACGCCCCTCAGGAACGGGCCGGTACGGTTGTCAAAGCAGAACGCGATGTCGGTCCAGCTTATGAATCCAACTTTTACCGGGATGTCGGGATAGAGCGAGATCCATTGCTTCGTCATATCCGTACCCATCTCCTGCGCGACAGTTGCTTCGTCGATCAGCAGCGCGGGGACTTGCTTACATGTCGCATCAAGACAGTATGTCATGATGTTGATGTCAGCATCGCGGACCTCACGGATGATCTCACGCACGCCGTCCTCTGTGACCGGGTGCAGTACGATACCGTCAGCGCCTCTTGCCATGAATGTCTCGACCGCGGCTATCGACCTGCTCAGGTCCTGGTCGGGGTCGATGGTCTCGTGACGGGCGCCGTATTTCTCCATGGCGTACCTTTCCGCCCAAACGGCAGTGTTACCATGTACGTCATGCTTCAGTGTTATCGGAATATACCCGATAAGCACACTCTTGTCGGAGTCGTCTTTGCTATCGCCGCCTCCGCACGCTATGACCGCAACCGCTACAAGGAGCAGCGCCGTAACCAATGCGATCATTTTTGCCTGTTTACTCATATAATTTCTCCTTTCTTAATACCGGGCCTCTTTTTAATCTTCTCCTTTCCATTATTGCCAAAGGCATTCCGCCTTAAAGCCTGTGTCAGCGGAGGTTCTGAACTCGGCTCAGAAGCTCCGGCAGGGCGTCGCGGCGCATGTAAAACTCGATCCCTTCGCCCCAATCCATGTAATAACTGTTCGCGTCGCGATGCAACAGATGCAGTTCGGTCACTTTTCCGTCTGTGTACCATGTTTTCAGCACCGCTTCGGGCGGCCCGTCGGGCCTCGGCGCCGGATCGCGTCCTTCAGCGCTCATACCGATGTATTTTACGAAAACGGAGGAAAACTCCATCAGCGAATATTCTTTTGCGCCGATCGTAATCAGCTCTTCCCCCTGCGACCGGTCGATGGTGAACACCGACTCGCCCGCGGGCGTCGATATCGAGATCGCTTGAACCATTTCGATCGTTGTTCTGAGCGGGGCGACAAACATCAGGGCTTCCGGCGTCAGCATCGAGAAGTCAAGATCGACCGAAAAAAGCATTACGACTTCGTCTGTCCCCCCGGTGCGCGCATATGTGGTAGTACTGCTTGCGTCGCCGCCGATTTCGATGCGTTGCACAGTTCCCGCACCGTCCGCCAGTTCCAACCGGCGCGTCGGTTGATCCAACCCCATTGAGGCATAATCCCTGCCCTCCGGGTAACCCGCGATCCCCCACTTTCTGATGGCAGAGACCACTTCGCCGAGTATGACCTGCCTCGCGGGCGCCGGAAACGGCTCAGTCAGCTTCCACTCCCCGCCTTGCGGTTTTTCCGCCGCCACAACCAGGACCCCGTCTTCGTACCATGCGATCCGGTTGATATTGTATCCGTCGACCGTCAGTACTTCCTTGTCGCGGTAAGCCGCAATGCTGCCCGTTAACTGGGCTGCGGACCCTATGCCTGTGAGCATCACTTTGCCGCTTACAAGGTCGCGTATATATACGTCGCTCATACTTGCCGTCGTGCCGCCAACCTCAAACCCGAGCGTCCGCCCTTTGTTTGTCGTAAAGCTGACCCTTGCGCGAGGTTCGTCCAGACCGTATTCCGGCAGTTGGCTGTCTAGCACCCGTTTGATCGGGAGATGGTTCAGCGCGGCGGTGAAAAGCTTCATTTTTTCAGGATTGGTCCGGAACTCGCCGTCCGACTCCACCATCCATCGCCCGTCTTTTTCCAGGCTGAACATGAATGCCCCGAACTCGTTTTCCAAATCGACGGCCGTTACTTCCTCGCCGCGCCGCGGCGTCCAGAAGAGCCCTGTATCCGCAGCGTCCTGCCCGGAGGAGAGGAAAAAGTATACTCCTCCCAAAATCACGCAAATCACGGCTGCGATAATGAGGCCCCGATACCGCTTCATTATCGGTTCCTCCGCGTCGCCCAGGTTGCGATCGCCGAGCCGAAAGCGACCAGCGGTATAACAAGCAGGCAAATAATGCTCAGTTTCATAAAGTCGTCGCCGCGAATGACCAACCGGCTGGCGCCGATAGCTTTTGCCGCTATGGCTTCAACGTCGCGGTCGCCTGTCAGCCAGGTTATGGTGTTCACCCAAAGGTCGCTGTTTGCCTGCACTTCTATATTTCCGTCATAGGCAAACGACGCGTTTCCTATCACAACGACCCGCGCTGCGGAGCCGCCATGGCGATAGTTGCTTATGACCGCCGCGAACGCCATCGGTACGGGTCCCGGAACGTCCGTATCCGTAAACCCCGGATCCTCGACGGTCACGTCCACCCTTGCCCAGGAATGCTGGCTCGAAACCAGTAAAGGCTGCAACTGTACGGCGCTGCTGTCATGCTCGCCACGCGCAAGCCCTCTCACCACCGGCAGCACGACCAGTTTACGCTGTTCCTGTATGTTCTGAGTGATCGGATGCGACGTGAAGTCAGGGATGAGGTACATCCTGTTTGAGGAAAGATAATACGACGGATTATCCTCTATTACGATGTTGTTTCTGATATCGACGCCGAAATCGCCGCACAATTCCGTAAAATTCGGCATAATGACGTCATTGGAGTTGAGCACCGCGTCTATCATTAAAAGCAGGCTGCCGCCGTCTCCGATGTACTCCCTGAGGATCCCCAGTTCCTGATCGGTCAGGTCCTGCTTGGGCGATACGAACGCCAGAACGTCCGAGTCGGACGGAACTGCGCCTGATTGCGTCAGGTTGAGGGGGCGAATGTCATAAGCGTCGTTCTGCAGCATCGTCAACGCCTGGGATATCCGGTCCCACGAAGTCTCTCCGCGCCCTTGCGCAACATACATTACAGGCATTTCGCCTACCGTCAGAAAACGTATCATTCCCGTGATCCTGCGCTCCCCGGAAAACATCAATCCGTCTACGGTGACTTCGTAAAATTCGCTGCCTCGAAGGAGCCTCGCCTGGTTCCCGCATTGGATTATAACAGAGTTGTTAGGTACAGAGGGCAAACCCAGGTTGTATGATGCAAGTCTTGCAGGCTCACGGTCCGCGTCGATGTGCTCGATCATGATCCTTGCGCCCGCTTTCGCGTACTCTTCAAGCAGGGAGCTAACCATCATGTCTTCAGCCCCGGCGGGATATACAGCAGCGATGTAAACCGACTCTTCAAGGCCCGCGAGCAACCGTACTGTCTGGTCGGACAATGTAAACAACCGCGCGGCAGTCATGTCGTACCGCCAGGGGATCATATTCGCCAACCTTACCAGAAAAACTCCAATAAACAGCGATATTATCAGGGTGACAGCGGTAATTATAAAGAATCGCTTTTTCTTTTGAGCCATGATATACCCCGGCTGCTCAGCGCAGCCGTCTCCACTCAAGATTTTTCATCGCCAGCAGCAGGGCGAACGCGCTGAACGCGAGGTAGTAGACGACCGTACCGATCCTGAACACGCCGAGCGTGAACTCGCCGTAGCGCTCGGTCACAGACAGCGCCGATATCACATCGCGAAGCCCCGGCGTCTGAACGTTACGGCCAAGCGAGCCGAGCATTACAAGCACGAACAGGATTCCGAAGGACATGATCGCCGCGGTCACCTGGTTTTCGGCAAGCGACGACGCGAACAGGCAAACCGCGATCATTGTCATTCCCAGCATCAGGTAACCGAGATATGACGCCGCCATCGCGCCGTAGTTCGGGTATCCGTGGGCGGCAATGACGCCTACATAGATGAAGGTTACGACAAGCGACACAAGCAGTACAAAAACCGCCGCCAGATATTTTGCAACAACAATTTTCGGGATCGTCAGCCTCGACGACAGCAGCAGGTGTTCCGTCCCGGAGCGGCGCTCTTCCGCAAACAAACGCATTGTCAGCACCGGGAACACCATAAATGAAAGGTTGCCTAACAGCGAGAACATCCCCGCAAGGTCCCCGCCTCCGCCTAGCAGGTTGTATGTGACAAAACTAATACCGGAGAGCAATAGGAATATGCCCATAAACACGAACCCGAACGGCGTGGAAAAGAAACCGCCTATCTCTTTTCTAAGCAGACAGAGCATCAAGCGCCCTCCTTTTCCGCAGTCAGTTCAAGGAAAACATCCTCCAATGACGAGGACAGCGTGCGCATCTCGGTTATAGGCATCTTATGCGACGCCAAGCTGAAAAACAGCTTTCCGCGCATCCCCGGTTCCGCAGTAACTATGAAGGAGCTTCCGCTTTTCTCCGCGCCAGGCGACTGCTTGACCGACCGAACGCCTTCCGCCGCCTCGATAACCGGCTTTGCCTTTTCAGCGCCGGCCTGCAGCCGCAGCAGGTAGATATCCGCTTCGCCCTTACCGAGCAGGGCTATGCTGTCGTTCGCGACCATGCGGCCCTGGCTGATGATAATGACATTCTCGCATACCGCGCTTATCTCGGTGAGTATATGGCTGGACAGCAGGATAGTATGGTTCTCGCTCAACCGTACGATCAGGTCCCGCACCTCGACGATCTGCTTGGGGTCAAACCCCGCCGTAGGCTCGTCCAGGATCAGAATGCCCGGATACCCGATAAGCGCCGCCCCAAGGCCTACCCGCTGCCTGTACCCTTTGGACAGGTTGCGGATCAGGCGGCCCGAAACGTCCGTCACCCCGCACATCTCCATGATCCCGTCCACATGATTTTTTCTGTCAGCACGGGCAACTGCGCGTATGTTTGCAACGAATGTAAGGAACTCCTTGACTTCCATCTCCGGGTACAGCGCGGGAATCTCCGGCATGAACCCGATTTTCCGGGAAGCCTCGCGCGGGTTTTCCACAACGTCTGCGCCGTCGACCTCTATCGTTCCCGAGGTGGGTGGGATGTATCCGGCAAGCATGTTCATTATAGTGGACTTACCTGAACCGTTAGGCCCCAACAGCCCGACGATCTCTCCCGCGCCGACGGAAAACGAGATGTTCTCGACCCCGCGTTTTGCTCCGTAAAATTTTGTGACTCCGCTAAGTTTAATCATTGCCGTATGCTTCCATATGTTTCTCCACGATCTTAGCCTGGGTCGCATAACACTTTTTCAGCGCCGGGTAAAGCGCGCGGTATGTCGCGTAATACTCGTTATACATCTCAACATTCTCAGGTATAGGTTCCGTTATGCTTTTTTTCTTGAGTATCGCTTTGCAGCCTTCCTCGACGGAAGCGAAGTGCTTCGCCGCCACCGCGCCCATTATCGCTCCGCCTGCCGCCGGTCCCTCTTCCATGTTCATGGTCACGACTTCAGCGTTATATATATCCGCCTGTATCTGCCTCCATAGCGGGGATTTTGCGCCCCCGCCCATAGCGCGAACCTCGTTTATCGTCAAACCGAACTCACGCATTATCTCGATTGTGTCGCGCAGTGAAAAAGTCACGCCCTCCATCACGCTCCGGCAGACCGAGCCGATTCCGTGGCGGTAAGACAAGCCAAAGAACACTCCGCGCGCGTCAGGGTCGACGTGCGGGGTGGACTCGCCGTTCAGATAAGGCAGGAAACACAAGCCTTCGCTGCCCACCGGCGCTTTAGCCGCAAGAGAAGCCATATGGTCGTAGACGTCCTCGCCCCGCTGCGCCAGGGCCGCTTTTCTATCCTCGAAAACCGTATCGCGCAGCCACTTGAACGAACCGCCCGCGCCCAGCGTACACCCCAGGAAACTGTACTTGCCCGGAACAGAGTGGCAGAGGCTGTACATTGCGCGGCGCTGCTCGTCGACGAACGGGACGTCGCAGCATCCGAATACAACGCCGGACGTGCCTATGACAGACGATATCACGCCGGTCTCAATTATGCCGTTCCCTACGCCTCCCGCAGGCTGATCTCCGCCTCCGGCAGCAACGGGGATCCCGGCTTTGACTCCCCATTCCGCCGCGATATCGGCCCGCAGATATCCCGCGACGTCCGGCGACTCATAGACGCGTTCGGGTAGGATATCCCGGCTTATTCCCGTCACTTCCAGCATTCGGTCAGACCATTGCCTGGTGTTCATATCGAGCAGGAAGGAGAGCGAAGCGTCCGACGCTTCGGTCGCGATCTCGCCGGTCATTTTGTAACGCAGGAAGTCCTTTGTGAACATCACTTTATAGATTCTCTCATAGTCCTCCGGGCGGTTTCTTTGCAACCAAAGCAGCTTCGACGCCCAATAGCTCGGCAGGCAATAAGTTGCCGTGATACCGAGCATCTCCTTAACGTCCATGCGTGTGTTCAGCTCTTCAGCTTCGGCGGCGGAGCGCTGATCCAGCCAGATCAAGCACGCGCCGACCGGGCGCATTTCTTTATCGACCACAGTAGCGCCCTGCATCTG
>Ga0123353_10016606_pt1 | contig 10768 bp, 8 predicted proteins | sample TergutLab28metaG_3_FD_92763 | JGI IMG/M metagenome (GOLD analysis project Ga0123353, IMG submission 92763) | Labiotermes labralis P3 segment gut microbial communities from Petit-Saut dam, French Guiana - Lab288 P3 | ecosystem: Host-associated > Arthropoda: Insects > Digestive system > Gut ... | reverse complement strand
TTATTATCGCATTTGCGTCAACGATTCTTGAGATTTACTGCTATTGCGATTCACTGTCAGCGTTCGATAGCGTACATCAATCTGATTCCGGGGTTGCATTTTTCATCATCGTTTTCCAAGCATACCGCGTCAAAAAACTTTCTGGTACATCCTCTGCGAGAATCCGGTCATCAAAATGATTGCCCGTTATCTTTCCAGGCACTGAATTCCTTCCAAAATTCATCCATCCCGCCTTCGACGGGATGGCTTTTATGCAAATCGTCGATTTTCAGCGTGACGATCTCCTGATTATGATCTTTATCATGGTCATATCCCACACACTGCAACCAGCGAAACAGCTTCCAATAATGTTTTTCCCGTATAAAACGTTTGAGACGTTCCATCTGAGTCTCATTTTTACGGAAATTGTGAACGGTATGGATTTCCCGGATTTTGGATTCGAGCTTGAATGAAAATCCCATGAGGAGCGATGTATCCAAATTCAGCCGTTGCAGAGATTCCGAACGCGCCAACCATACTTGGAATATCGAGTTGTTTTGATGGATCGTATTCTTGTATTTAATCGTGCAGCACAAAGGATCGTTTTTCATCAGGGACAGGCTAAGTTTGCCATGGGTGTAATCCGTTTTGATATTGACACTGAGCGACTCGATGGAATCATGCCAGCATTCATTCTCATGCTGTGAATTGATTGCAAGGTTCAGCGACAGGCTGTTCCTGTCAACGGACGGTCGTCCCCATTCCTGGATTTCATCGCAAAGAACAAGTAAAACCGTGAGGGGATCAACATCAAAGACAATATCTTCTTCCGATTTGTTGTGAAATGCCACAGCATGGAGCGAGCTGAAATACTCATCATATTTTTTAGAATCAACCTCAAGAATGCGTTCGGAAATGTGGAGGGCACTGACAACGCCGTGATCTGCATAATCCGGATTCTGCGGTAAAAAATCACGGGAGTCCTTATGCAGATGCCGGTTGATGCTGTACTTGAGCGATTCTTGCATTTCTTTCTGCAAGGAAATCAGTGATTTTGTATCAAAAGAACCCAGCATCTTCATCCAACCGTCGCCAACGGAAGTGATGTACCCGACATCGTGCAATAATGATGCCACGAACCATTTGGCAAGAATGTTATTGAGCCACTCAGGATCATTTTTGTCGGCGGTGGGCGAGTTGGGATCGATTCCTTTCACTTTCAACGGGTGAAAAGATTCGTGCAGTTGCTGCGGTCCGAATTTCGTTTCCAGGAGAAGCCAACCTGTCAGACACACCTGGATCACGTGATTCAAGTGATCCCGATAATGGTCTTTTAGCCCGAACAAAGCCGCCTGTTGTTGCGCCAGTAAAAACAGGTTATTCTCAATATCGATATGCCGGTTGATACCAAGTGCGGTGTGGCCGAACTCCGAGATGAGCCAGATGACGGAACGAAGAGCTCCAGCGTCACGTTCATCACGGACACGCAGGACATACTGAATGACATGCAGCAAATGCTTTAAGAGCATCAACTTCTCACAGTTGGCCGTCTTGGGATCGCCTCCGAGTAAAGTGTTGTTCGCATTGGCTTTACTCTTCTTCCATTCGACGTACTTGGTGAGCAGGAAGAGAACCAAAACCGGACTGTCCAACCCGAGTTCACCGTTTTTTTCTGTTGACAATTCGTTGCTTGCCTTCCAAACGACTTCCGGAACAATATCCAACAATTTCATCGTCTCGGACATGAGATAATCAATTCGCTCATCCACGGTGTCGGTCTTGATTCCTCCTGAATCCGTAACGCCATGGTAGTAGTCCGACAAGACCAGGACTTCGGAGTGAAAATAGGAGGTTCTCCACATGAGGCGGATCATCTCTTCGCGTTGTTCCACTTCCGTCATGGGGTTGGCAATCGCCGTTTTGAGTTCATCTGTCAGTGTTTGGTTTTTATCGATTTTCTTTTTGAGTTCCTCGAACGTACTACATTTTTCGACTTCCTTTTTGAGATCATCAACAATTTTTACACTTTCCGTGACTATTGCCTTGAGTTCTTCGAATTTTGTTTGATGTAAAGTCCTGGTATTGAAAAGATTCTTGCCGTCGGAATCAAACAAATGATTACTTTCAGATGTGAATTTGAATTCCGCAAGATAGTGATCCTTGATTTTGTAGTTAATATAGACATCGAAGCGGTTGTTAAAATTCATGAAATCCTCGTTAGGATTGAGTTTTTCCCAAATGAGCATGTCATGAGGCGTGTTTTGTTGTTTTTCATTTCCAAAGTAAAAATACTGAATTTCGGCGAGAGTGCTGACCATTTTCCCGAAATCGTCGAAAAGTTGCATAGCTACCAACTTTTTGACCGCGCGAATGTAGGAGTCGCAGGTTTCTGCTTCTTTGAACGCCAGAACTCTTTCTCTCAGAGGCATGTCTTCCAGACGCGTTTTCATCCAAAAGCTGCTATTGATTTCAGCGAGTGCCCTATAGAGAGTGGATGCACCAAAAAGATGCCGTTTTTGTTCATTCTCTTCATTTCTAACATTACCTGTGTCAACGAAAACCAGATACGGTACTCCACAATTTCTCCGTTCAATTCTGGTAAATGGAAGTTCGTAAACGATTATATCAGAAATTCTGCGATCAAGATTTTTGAAGAAAGATTTAATTGTTTGTGTTGTATCTTTCCATTCAATCTCTTCATTCGGATCAAAAGCGGCAAATAATGAATGCTCTCCATATCTACCGTGTCGTCGCGAAACTGAATCAACACTTTTTGCCGCCCTGAGACGATCACGGGAAATGTCCATGAATTGATCGAACTCGGGTCCCTTTATTTTAGGATCAAAAAGAGATTGCTGAATTTCGACATTCCCGCGAAATTGAAGACAATGATACTTCTCGGTTATTTTTGTTTCATCAATGGAAACAATCATGTTCAAACCATATCCTCCGATTCTTTGAACGAAATCCAAAACATCACAATGTCTTGGCACCGGATTGTGACCTTTTTTATCATGACGAAGATACACTAAAGGAAGTGATCCCATGAGACTTCTGGTGTAAATTACTTCGAGGATATCTATGTGCTCTTCCAGCTTTTGCTTGTCAATTGCCTTTGCCATGATGTCACCTTGTGAGAATTGAAGTCGTTTGGTTTTATTTTACTTTGTCCCTTGTATTTTTCATAAATTCCTCAACAGTTCCTGCGACATCCTCGGGAATAAACGGCTTGTCAATCCATAATAAAAACTCATCATCCAACATGTTTGCCCTTATACTGGGAGCCAACCGATAATTTGCCGTGAGAATAACAATGGGAAGCTGAGTCAATTTTTTCGGATGAGCTGATCCCGTTCGACTATTCGTAGCGCGGATTTTAAAGTATAATTCGATTCCTGCCATCGTATCCATGCAATCGTCAGTCAGGGAAATATTTATTTTCTTTTTCTGTCGTTTTTCCTGGATTTTATTGAAGTGTTCACGAGTTTTGGGAAGAATCAGGTCAAGGAAAAGCAAGTCGGGAACCGTTTCCGGATTATTGATCCACCTGTCAATAACTTCGGATGCCGATGCTTTATCATACAAAATCTCAGGGACGGAAAAATGAAATAACTTCATTTCGCCTATCATATCTTTATAAGCACGACAATATGTGTCATCATCTTCGATGAACACAACTTTCAAATTATCTGACATAATACAGATCTCAACATTTAAGTTACATTTTTGGAACAAGCACACTCACGACAACTTCATGCAAATGTTCACGGTCTGAAACGGGGTTCATTTTGGCGTGGATACAGGATATCAAAACCCGGCCTCCATGATTCTCGACAATTGTTTTGACATAAGCCAAGCCCATGCCCGAACCCGGACGTTCCGCCTTAATAGACAACCCACGATACTCCGGTTCCAGCAACAAACGGCGTCCCGGCTCAAAAACCACCTCCAGTTTATCCTGGGGTATCCGTATTCCAAAATCGCGAATCGATATCTTCCAGAATTGACTAAGCGTCGGACCAAGAGTGACATCAACAATCTTATCAGCGAAAGAGTATTTCACGGCATTCGCCAATATCTCGTCAATCGCAATGGCAAGCAGGCGTTCATCAATCTTTGAATACATGGGGCGAGAAGGCTTGTTTTTCCATTGAACTAATATTCCGCGAGAGACGCCGGCATTCGCATATTGAGTGATGGATTTGTCGATCAGTGGAACCAAATCTTTCCGGTCAAATTGAAAATCGAATTCCGGAACACTGTATTCCTCTTCTGCAAACGCCTTTGTCACTTGGGCAATGCCTGCCAAATTACGGACTCTGTTCTTAAAATTCTCACGCAATATTTCCCAACGATTTCTTAGAATTTCATCGGAATCACTTGCCAGATTTTTAAGTTTCGAATACATCTCAATAATATTCTGAACACTTTTGCCGATTTCATGTTCGTGAAATTTTGACTCATCGTCTCTTTTATTATTCGTATCTTCCAGTTGCTTTTGGGATTCCATCGCATCCATGAAACTTTCCAACTCCCGAAGTAAACGGCGAAGGAGAATGTTGATGTCGGGAAGATTGGAATTTTCACCGATGGCCAGCAGCAGGAACGGTGATTTTTGATCAACAGGAATTTGTTTGACTGCTGCGGGATCGTAGTCATTGGCTACAACGATTGCCGGATGATCATCGGAAATATTGAGTTTTAATTTTTTGTTGAAATGACGATGCAATTCCTTCCATTTTTTGTCATGCAGCAGGATCGGTTGTTGATTATTTCTTATGTCCGCCCAGAAGTTCTGAAGATCAATTGTGCCATTTTTGGTGGGAGACGACGATTCCATCATCTTCATATTGCGTTCCGGCCGCAAGGGACCAAGGCCACGAAACAGCATGATCGTTTCAAACCCCAAGACATCTCTCAATTTTGAAAGGATGGTTGAATGAATCCCTTTCATCGTTTTGCACCAAGTCAGGCATTCCACCAGGATTTTTTCCTCAGTCGTGCGTCTTTTGTCCCGATACAGGTTGTCAAAAATCTTTTCGAGTTGTCGCCCGAATTTGATGAGAGATTCACGTCGTTGCTCCTCTGGAATATCGGATGATACCTTTCTCATTTCGTCTAGAAATTCTTGAGCAATATTTTCGTTTGCTCCAGACTCGTTTGCCGAGTAACGTTGAAGAAGCCGGCGCAGATTGGCGTAAATGGGCGTGATATTTTCAGCGGTCAGGACGGGTGGATTCTGGCCGCTCAATAGTACGGCAAAAGGCCGACCGGCAATTCGGATGCGATAGGCCATGTCACGCATTCCCGCATAACACTCAAACGTGACGGCATCTTGATTTTCCCAGCGACCATTCTCCAGACTCTTTTGGGCAATTTGCCATAAGTCATCGCCCGGCTTTTCGCTCTTCTCTTCGAGTAGAAGATCAACGATATAACGATCAAATCGTTTACACGCTTTTCTCATGCCACAGGGCCCGCGCCAATGGCTGCAAAAGGGGTGCATCGGCTTTGTCTTTTCCTCGGAGTAGAGCTCTGCATCGTTATAGTCGTCCTCTTTATCCAAAAGCGTAACCAACATGCCGCTGCTTGTTGCTGAAAATCCGTACATGAGGTATTTCAGAATATCTTTCAGTTCCACATTGTCCGTATCTCCTTTTAGATCCGGGCTGAAAAACAGATCGCTCGTCGTTTCCGGGAAGAAAAGCCGGGTGAAATCATCCGGTTTGTTTTTGTGTTGAATATTCTCTTGTGACATGATGATACTCGCAGATTTGTGTAACAAGAAAAAGGAAAAGTATGACAGGATGCCAAGGGGTACAGTGTTGTGGCACCCCCGTTGGGGTGCGGATTGTTGTTGTGTCTTTATTTCCGGGGGTTCACGGAGTACCGTTCACCCCCGGCTATTCTCTGTCGCCCCCTTGGGGCGAAATAGGCTTCGTTTATTATTATGTTACTATCGATTATAATCAAAGTAAAGATTCCGGGCAAAGCAATCTCCATAAATTTATCGGGGAAAAGGCTCTACTGCCCGACCAAGCCTTATTTTGCGGGTGTCTGCCTGGAGTTTGCGGCGGTCACGGCTCAAGGGAGCAGTGCGACCCGCAACTCTGCGAGCAGTGCGACCCGCAACTCTGCGAGCATTGCGACCCGCAACGCGCCGCCCTCCCTTGACCCGAAAATGAAATTTTACAAAGCATTGCACCCCATCAGGGATGCAATCGGGGTGAAATCATTAACAAACGGCCCCGCGTTTTCGCAAGACCTGCCGGTATCGGAGAATCGCCCCGCTTGATTATTTTCGGGAATTTCCGGCAGAATTCTCCGTGTCCACAATTGTTTTTTATTTTTCGAGCTGATATAATGCAGTCGTGTGTTATTGGTTGGTGGATGCTGCCGGATTTTTCAACCGGCTCAGGGATAACGAGGCAGCCGTGGTATTATTGATTGAAAAGAGGTTTTTATGAAAGAAACGATTATTGGAATCGGGGAACGGGGTGATTTCAGGGCTTTCACTCTGGTTGAGCTTCTCGTTGTGATTGCGATCATCGGTATTTTGATTGCGCTCTTGCTGCCCGCGGTTCAGGCGGCGCGCGAGGCCGCCCGAAGAATGCAGTGTTCCAATCAAATGAAGCAGTATGCACTGTCCCTGCACAATTATCTCGACGTCCAAAAGGTTTTTCCCGCCAATCGGGGAAACTACAAAAGCGGGCTGTTGGGAGCGAACGTCGCGGTCCTTCCGTTTCTGGAAATGGCGGCGCGGCATGAATGGTACGCCAGTCGTCCGGGCGGCCAGCCCAAGCCGTGGACCTGTGCGCCTGAATGGTCGGGACCCATTTCCGCATTTCTGTGCCCCTCGGACGGAAACTCCAGAACGAACTGTATCGACCCGGCACTTTCCTGGGCGGCGGAGAATACACGTCCCGGACGCACCAATATCGTGACCTGTCGCGGGGATTCCGCGATGACATGTTCCCAATTCGGAGCTGCAAACCATTATGACAGTGACACGGATGATTGGCAGCTTCGCTCTTCGCCTTACGTGATTACACGCGCACCGTTCGGCTTCAGACCTTGCGGACCGGAAGGCTTTACCGACGGACTCAGCAACACCGTGGGAATCAGCGAGGCCGTGGTTGCCGATTCCGTATCGTCCCGGAATGTCAAAGGCGGAATTTCCTACGCCAATCCCGCCATGCACTGGGCGACACCGGCCGAGTGTTTGGCAATGATTGATCCGAATCATTCCAAACAATTGGCGGGAGATGTGCGTGACGAGCCGCAACGCGGCAGTTTCTGGAGCGACGGCCGGGCGTCTTTCACGGGTTTTATTACGTCCTATCCGCCGAATTCCCCCAACTGCACCGGAGCGTACAGTGATAACAACGGCTATTTTGCAGCCCAGAGTTTTCATACCGGGGGCGTCAACGTCGGGATCATGGACGGATCATGCACCTTCATCAGTGATACGATCAACTGTGAAGGGCGAAACGTCCGGCTGATTACGGAACTCAGCAATTCCTACGCCGATCCGCCGAACCGGCCGAGTCCGCACGGAGTTTGGGGAGGGCTGGGAACGAAAAATTGCGGTGAATCGGTCGCGATTCCCTAGCGTGCCCTGGCAAGTTCTCTTTTCGGTATCATGGCAGGGCGGTCACGCCGTGACCGCCGCAAACTCCAGGCAGACACCCGCAAAACAAGGCTTGGTCGGGCACCTGGTGCTTTGTCAGCATGAAAAATCGGGAAAGCCATCACGCAATTCGGCGGCGGTCACGGCGTGACCGCCCTACCTTGAACACACAATTTTAGTTTTGGCGGGGTGTTCGCAACCCCGTCTTTGCCGATTGTTTTTTTGATGAATGTCTTCCCGTGGAGCTGAAAGATCGATGAAAACCATCCGTTTCAACATTTTGACGATTGCCCTGGCTTTGTCGGCGGGATTTGCCGCCTGCTTTGGCTGCGGCCAGAAACTTCCTCCGGGAATGCCCCCGTTGAATCCCTGCACGATTACGGTCAACATGGAGGGGAAACCCGTCGAAAAGGTCATGGTTCGCCTGGTTTCCGCGGATCAGCTCCATTGGGGATGTTCCGGGATCACCGATTCGTCAGGCAAAGCGTCGCTGGTGACGGATGGAAAGTACAAAGGCGTTCCTGCGGGAAAATACAAAGTGCTCCTTACCAGAATCGATACCGAGCAACGGGAATACAAGGGCTTTATCGAAGAGTCGAAACTTCCGCCCAAAAAGCAGACGGTCATCATTGATCTGAAATATGAAGATGAGGATGAAACCCCTTATGAAGTTGAAATCCTTGACGGGAAAAGGGCTTCGCTGGAGTGTCGTGTCGATCCTCCGGAAAGCCCTGACCTGCCGAAAGATTATGGTATGCCGAAAAAGCGAAATCAATTCTGATTTCAGTCGCAGGAAACATGGAAAGGTACGGAAATGCTCGTATATTTCGTGTTTTCCATGTCCGAAAAAAAGTCATTCCCCGGAAACATAGTGAGACATTCCCGGCTTTTTCACGGTTGACTTTTGCCTCGCAAGTTGTTATATTGTGGCTTATACTTTCAACAGTGTATTTTGTTTGGATGAGCTGTGAGTTCTTTCGCCACAGCCAAGAGGATTTTTGTTGATTAACTTTTGAGACAAGTGAGGGAAAAATGAAAGATGTCAAAATGAAACGAATGAGGAGGAGGGGCAATATAGCCTTTACGCTCGTTGAACTTCTCGTGGTGATCGCCATCATTGGGATTTTGATCGCGCTTCTTCTTCCGGCTGTTCAAGCTGCCCGCGAAGCGGCGCGGCGTATGCAGTGTACTAATCATCTCAAGCAATTCGGATTGGCCATCCATAATTACCATGATGCGACCAAAGGGCTTCCATGCAACATGCAAGGGCCGCTCGTGAACATGGTTTGGGGGTGCTGGAGTGCTCAGTTGATGCTGATGCCGTACATGGAACAACAATCCCGCTACGAGCTTGTCATCACACCGGACGCCAACGGCGACTATATCTGGGTTGACGGCGGTTCAACGGTACAAGCCAGTTTGGGGCTTATCTCGATCTTCGCTTGTCCTTCGGACGGTGGTGCGGGTAAACCTGCTCCGCGCGGAAACTGTGTTCCCATCTCCTATCAACCGTCTGCCGGTGATACGATTTGCAATCTTCGTGAATGGGACGACGACGTCGGTAAATGTACAAATAATCGCGGTTTTTTCGGAGGCAAACTCAACTTTCGCAGCTTTGGTTCCATCCCGGACGGTCTTTCCAATACCATTGCCATGTCGGAAGCCGTGGTCGGATCCATCGTTGAAGACAATCAGGTCAAAGGCGGTATTGCCATTTCCGACTCTTTGATACCCGCCGTGATTAAAGGATTGGTTCATCCGTCAAACCGTAGTATTTTCTCTGCAACTCCGACAGTCTATACACGCGGCTATTGCTTTGCCGAAGGGAGAACGTCGCATAACCTGATTCAAACAATTTTGCCTCCGAATTCCCCTTCAAGTACGTTGACCGGGGCAAGTATGACCGAGCCGGGATTTCGTTCCGCTTCCAGCTTCCACACCGGAGGAGTGAATGTTCTCTTGGGAGACGGTTCCGTTCATTTTATGTCCGATACTGTCAGTACGGGTGATTTGAATTGGGACGTCAAAAATCCGACGGCAGCGCAAATTGCCGCAGGGTATACCTCCAATGGATTTGAACCAACCGGACACAGTCCGTTTGGCATTTGGGGTGGACTGGGAAGTATTCGAGGTGGTGAATCCGTTTCGTTACCGTAATCCACTCCGTAAAATTTCACTCTCTGCTATCAGAGCAAGTACAGGAAGATTTATGTTTAAAAACATCATTGTATTCTGTCGGTTTATAGTCATTGGCAGTTTCATTTTGACTCTGATCGGGTGCGGACCAGGCGTGCCGAAAGACATGCCAAAAGTCTATCCTTGTAAGGTAACGGTCATGAAAGGCGGGACACCGGTTGAGGGAGCTTCGGTTTTGCTTGTTTCGACTTCGTATCCTGAAAGTTTTGCTGTTGCAGGCAGAACAGATGCTTCGGGTGTTGCCGAAATTCTGTCATCTCTCGGTTCCTACTCGGTGCCCGGAGCACCGGCGGGAGAGGCGACTATGGTCATTAACAGGACGCCGGACGTTCCGGAAAACGTTCGCAAACCGAAAGAAGAGGTTGCGAAAATGACACCGCCGCAACAAAACGCATATGCCGCTGAGATCGCCAAAGCGGTTGCTGCACTTCCAAAAATTGTACCACAATCCTTGACTTCTCCGGCAACATCGAAAGCGAAGATCACCGTCCAGGACGCCAAGAGCGGGACGGAAATGACTCTCGAACTTGAGGATTTTTAGTAGTACCTCGCCAAGCCTTATTTTGTGGATCGCAACCGTGTGTTTACGGCGGTCACGTGTAACGGGTCGATTTCTCCCTTTCCGTGACCGCCGTTTTTTAATCCGCTATTTCAGGTTTGGCTGAGGGGTTACTCGAAAACGACCACAAGGCAAGTATAAACATCAAACGAGCCGGCCTTGAAACGGAGGCGGTGGTTTTCCAGCCGTTCCAATTCAACCGCCGGAGTCTTGTCAGGGGAGAGAATCACGAGTTTTGGCACTTTGCCGTGCCAAGTCGCCGGGATTTCAATGTCGAACATGATTTCCGCCGTCGGTGTGATCGTGTCGGTTTTCGTGTCGATGTCGTTGTTGTTTAAATCGATGAACAGTTTCGCGGCATCCTTGTACAGCGTGATTCCGACTTGCGGCGGGACATCCGGGGC
>Ga0123353_10016605_pt1 | contig 10768 bp, 7 predicted proteins | sample TergutLab28metaG_3_FD_92763 | JGI IMG/M metagenome (GOLD analysis project Ga0123353, IMG submission 92763) | Labiotermes labralis P3 segment gut microbial communities from Petit-Saut dam, French Guiana - Lab288 P3 | ecosystem: Host-associated > Arthropoda: Insects > Digestive system > Gut ... | reverse complement strand
CCGTCTATTGGCGTTTAACAGTACAAATGAGTTGGTCAATGACGGTTTTTGCCTTTTCCCAATCCGAAAGATTTTGCTGGTACGTTTCCCGTCCAAGTTCAGTGATCGCATAGTATCTCCGCCGTGCCCCGGAGTTTTCGTCCCCCCAATAGGAACGGATTAACTGGGCGTTTTCCAAGCGTCGGAACGCCGAATAGAGGGTCGCCTCCTTCAACTCGTAGCGTCCGCTGGTCTTTTCGTGAATCGCCTTATTGATCTCGTAGCCGTAGGAATCGCGTGGCATCAGTTGTGCCAGGATGATCGTTTCGGTATGTCCGCGAATCAAATCGGATGTAATGAGCATCGCTCCTCACCTTTCGGGTGGCAGTTTCATTGTCCGTTGTATATTGTACAATGAAATACTTCGCCTGTCAAGGTATGGTGCAAAATCAGAGAAAATGCTCTTTGAAATGGAACAAACCGCGCCCGACGGTGCCGAGCCGGTTCTTGTACGAGTTGACGGGACAGACAGGTAATCCGAATTACTGGCGGGCGATTGCGGGGGAGCCGCCGGTGGCGGTGAAGTAGGTTACAACCGTTCGACATCTGACAACGAAAGCCCCGTTGCCCGTTGACAACCTCCCCACAAAACCCGACAATGGAGACTATGCAACCGCTCCTTCTTGTTTCCTATGGCGCACCCGAACGGCAGGAAGATGTCGTTCCCTTTTTGAACAATCTTTTCGCTGGTAAGACCGTCACTGCCGAACGAATCGCGGCGGCGGTGCAAAAGTACGAACGCTATGCGGTAAAGACCGGTCATTACAGTCCACTGAATGCCGAGTGCCGGAAACTGATCGCTGGTGTTCGACGTGAATCTGTTGACGGGTGGCTTATGCCCCCCGCTCATTCTGCCGTCTACTGGGGAAATCTCTTTTGGCATCCGTTGCTTGTCGATACCGTCGCCGAAATGGCGCAGGATGGTGTCGAACGTGCCGTTTGCTTTGCGACATCGGCGTTTGATTCCCCCTCGGGCAACCAACGTTACGCCGATGCGTTGGAATCCGCCCGGCAAGCGGTCGGGGCATCGAGGGGCTTACGCCCCCCGCTCCTTGAAAAGTTGCCGTTGCCGTTCGATCATCCGCTCTTCATCGAAGCGCAAGCGGAACAACTAAACAAGAGCGGGGAGCATAAGCCCCCCGGTACTCCGGCAATCGTCCTATTCTCGTCACACAGCATCCCCCTTGCCGATGCCGCGAGGTGTCAGTACGTACAGCAATTACAATCGACGTGCCGAGCGGTCATCGAAAAGAGCGGACTGTCGCTTCCCTGGGAGTTGGTCTATCAAAGCCGAAGCGGTGCGGCGGAGCATTGGCTGGGTCCCGACATTAAAGACCGCATCCGTGAATTGGCGACGACAGGACAGTGCCAGTCGGTAATTGTGTCCCCCATCGGTTTTTTCTGCGAAAATATGGAGACGGAGTACGATTTGGACATCGAAGTCGGCGAATGTTGTGCCGAACTCGGACTTTCCTTCTTCCGATGCAAAACGGTCGGGGCAATGCCGGGGATTAGTCGGTTGATTTGCTCGGTTGCCTGGAGTACCGGCTAAATGACTCACTTCTTCGCCGTAAAGCGATGACTACGGTCTTCGTAATGATGCGTGTGGAGCAGTTCATAGGCAAGTCCCTCGCACGGTTTGCCGAGATAGTCGGCATAAAATCCTTGAATCTGCGGATTCTCGTGCGACGACCGCAGAATACCTGCCCGTTCGTCAATGTTGTACAACGCATTGGTTCGGTGCCACCGAACCTCGTGGGACGGCGGCATCGCCGACTTCGGTTGGCCACCGCCACTGATGCAACCTCCCGAACACGCCATAAACTCGATGAAGTGCCACTTGACATCTCCATTTGCCAGCCCGTCTTTGACTTCACGCAGGATTCTATTGGCATTTGCTGTCCCAGAGACTACCGCCACTCGAACTTCACCGTAACCCGGTATGGTTGCCTTGGCGTTTCTCTTGATTCCTTCAAGTCCGCGCACCGGTATGACCGCTTCAAACAATTCCTTCGGCGGATTCTCTCCTGTAACGAAATAGTAAGCCGTCCGCACTGCCGCCTCCATTACGCCGCCGGTTACGCCGAAAATCGCGCCGCCGCCGGTGTATTCGCTCAACATATCATCATACGAGGCATCTTCTTTCAATTCGTCCCAGTTGATTCCCTTCTGTTTAATCATCCGTGCCAACTCACGGGTGGTGATCACAATGTCGGTGTCCCGAATGTCTGGATTTCCGAGGTGAGTGCCGGCATTATGCATTTCCGGTCGTGCCGCCTCGAACTTTTTGGCAGTACAGGGCATGACGGAAACGGAAACGATGTTTTCCGGTTTGATACCCTTTTTGTCAGCGTAGTATGTTTTGATGATGGGTCCCAACATTCCCATTGGCGACCGAGCGGTGGAAAGATTGGGGATCAAGTCGGGATGGTACATTTCGCAGAACTTGACCCAGCCCGGACAGCACGAGGTAAACATCGGAATCGTCTTACCTTCCGTTGTGAGACGTTTGACCAATTCCATCGCTTCTTCCATGATGGTCAAGTCGGCAGCAAAATTAGTGTCCAACACGGCATCGAAACCGAGCGCACGGAGGGCGGCAACTTGTTTGCCTTCGACGTTGGCACCGGGCGGGAGACCGAATTCTTCACCCAGCCCCACCCGGGTGGACGGAGCGGTTTGTACTACGACGTGAAGATCGGGGTTGTTCAGTTTGTCCCAGAGGCGTTGTGTGTCATCTCTTTCGGTGATAGAACCGGTGGGACACCAGAGCGTGCATTGTCCACAGCCAACGCAGGGAACGTCGTCGATGAGGGGGAGTTCATAATGGTGCATCACGGCTTGTTCCCGGTCGCAGACTTCGACACACTGACCGCAGAGGATACATTTATGGTCTTCCCGCATGATGGTCAGATTGTACGGATCAATGGGAATACGTCCACGAACTTGCGTGGGAAAGTTTCCGGTCGATTCGTACTGACTCGGAATCCAGCCGTCGCCGCCGATAGGTTTTCCGGTGCAGCCGGTTGCCAAAGCGAGTCCGCCGCTTCCTGCCAGTGCAATAAAAGACCGTCGGGAAACCCCTTGTTTTGCGTTCTGTTCCGCGTTTTCGTTACGTTGGTTGTCGTTCACAGCAATTCCTCCAAAAGATATGTCCATTGTAACCTCGTTCCGGTCAAATGTCTAGGGGTTGCGGGGACACAGTCCCCAGAATTATGATTTCATGATTTCGCCCGCGAGCCCGCGAGCACCCTGTTGCAATCGACTAAGAAACATGGTACGTTGCACCGTTGACTTGGATTGCCATAATCTCTTGACCGTAAAGACCATGCCCAATTACTTTGTAACAGACGCAAACGGTACAAAACGGGGTCCGATTACTCCGCAGCAACTGAAAGCATTGGCGGATCAAGGACGCATCACGCCGAACACGCCGTTGGAAACGGATACCGGACAAAAAGGACTCGCCGGTCAACTTCGCGGTCTCTTCGATGCTCCGCCGCCGCCCGATCCCTTTGCCGAATTTTATGCGAATCAAACGGCAACGCAAAGCGTCATTGCCCAAACTACCCCAATCGCCCCAAAGAACAACTTGCCGTCGGGTGTCATCATTGCCATCGTGGCGGTGCTGGTTGTCGGTGGACTCATCGGTGGAATAGCATTGATGACAATGTCCGGCAAGCCCACCCCCCAAAATGCCGATGCCCCGACAATGACGATGAATGAACCAGCAGCGAATGAGCCAGCGAAAATGGTGGAAACAACACCGCAACTGGTCATTTCCGAAGAGACCACGCGCATTACCGAGCCGCTGACTGCCGAGGGCTATATCGACTTCTTCAAGGCGTTGGAACAACATACTTACCCACCGGAAATCGCCACCGATGACAACGGCTTTCGCATCTTCGTCCGTCTCTTCGGAGATGTCGGCGAAATGAGCGGAGCAGAATTCTATCGGCGACAAAAATACGAAAAACTCGGACTCAATCCGAACACTCGCCCGACACTTAATTTCCCCGACGAACCAAATGTCTTTCTTGACAATTTTTTCAAGGCGAGCGAAGCAAGAGGGGAAAGCGTGCCTGACCAAAGGCAAATAGCGGACATCAAACACCATTTTGCGGGTCGTCCCTGGACGCTCCAAGAGTATCCCATGTTCGCCGGTTGGATCAACGAAATTAATGATCCAATGGATGCGATTGCCGAGGCAATCCGCAAGCCGGTTTTCTTTTTCCCGTTAATACAAAGCCAAGAGTCGGTACAATCGGGTAAGCCGCAAAGCCTTATCGACATGCTTCTGCCGGACGTGCAAAATGCCCGAAGTATTGCACGGCTTTTTTCGGCAAGAGCAATGCATCGGGTCGGACAAGGAAACATTGACGGTGCCATTGCCGACAAACTCACAATTCGCCGATTGGGACGACAGGTTGCTCAAGCAGGTCCTCTTGTCCAATATCTTGTCGGTATTGCGATTGAAGGGATGGCACAGGCGATTCCAGTTGGCGGCAATCCCCGACAACCGCTCACGGAACAGCAAATTCGCCATATCCTCGCCGAACTTGATGCTCTCCCGCCGCGAGCACCGCTTAACAACGCTTTTGAATTTGAGCGGTACTTGGGATTAGATGCCGTACAATCCTTTCACATTGCTGTCTCCGAAGGACGAACATTGGGCTCCGCTTTTTCCGCTTTGCTTGCTACAATGCTTCACCAACCCGAATCCCAAACCGCTCCTCAGCAACATTTTCTCGATCCATTCGCCCGTTCGATTAACTGGAACACCGTTTACCGCCAAATGAACGAAGTGTACGATGCCTTGCAGGAACCATCGCCCCGTGCGAAATATCATGCTATGCTCAAAGAGGCGGAGACGATAGTGGCAGAAACAAGAAGGAGCGGGGGAACGTCTCCTTATCTTTCGACTCCCGATGGTAGGGACACGCTTCATGCAAAAATGCTCATCTCATTGTTGTTGCCGCACGTGGACACGCTTGAAGGAGCGGCGAAGCGGTCGGAATGTATGGACAACATGCAACGGTTGACACTGGCGATTTTGTTGTATCGGCTTGAAAACCGCAGAATGCCTGACCAAAATTGGGCGATACAAATCCAAAAGTATCTCGGTGAAAACCCAGAGCGATATTTTTCCTGTCCGTCGAATCCCGCACCGAGAGGGCAAACAACCTACGCAATGGTACTCTATGGCAACTCATTGCCAACTGACCCCGACACGATTTTGTTGGTCGAAATTGCACAGCCCCTTGCGTATCAGCAGGCATCGGTAACGGTCGATATGGTATTGCAACGTCGTCGGATGGGCAGTTCCCATCCCGGCGGAATGAACGTTGCGTATCGCAGTGGTGTTGTGCGGTATATGTCACAGAGTGTCGGCAGTGCGGAATTAATCCGTCTGCTGGGGCGGTAAGAGGAACGAAACGCAAGAGCGGCGCGGCGTTAGCCCGGCTGGAACAGCGACGGTCTGTTATGGTATAATGATTGCTATTCGATTATGTTTTTCCTCATCGATGCGTCCCAATTCCTACGAAATCTCGTTCCGACTTTTCGGTTTTCCGACGGTCATTCAGCCCTTCTTTTGGGCGATTGCGCTCATCATCTCGGCACTGGCACTGGGACAGATCGATGACATGCCACTTTGGATCACCCAGTTGATAGTCGGAGCGATAGCGATTTTGCTCGCAATTTTGGTACATGAACTCGGACACGCCCTCACTTTTCGGCACTTGTTCCGCGAACCTTGCGTCATCATTCTTCACGGTATGGGAGGAATGGCGGTACCGGAGTACCATCGCCGCCGCCCTGGTTTTTACGGAGCAGTCGCCGAATGCTTTTTGGCGTTTTCAGGACCACTGGCAGGATTCGTGCTCGCCTTTGCGGCAATCTTGCTCTTTCGAGCGATCCCGGCGAATGTCGGAGGACTGCCCGTCTTGCTGTTGCTCTATTTTCTCGACTGGACGATTTGGATTTCGATTGTCTGGGGCATTCTCAACCTGATGCCGATCTATCCGATGGACGGCGGACGCATTGCCCGAGAAGTCTGTGCATATCTTTTCCCTCGCAGAGGCATCGAATTTTCGCTCATCCTATCGATGACGGTCGCCATTCTGCTGATTGCCATCGCACTCCAAAAAGAAAAGTTTTTCATTGCTTTTCTTTTTGGTTTCTTTGCGTATCAGAATTATCAAGAGTGGTCGTTTCGGTCGTTCAGGCGGTGAGCGCGCTGCTTATTCCTCACTCATACGCCCCATAAAATGGGGCATTGGCATCGAGCCAAAGGTAGATGCGACGTTTGTCCTCTTCGGACATTTTTTCGTACATCGCTTTATGATTGGCATCTTTGAGAATCTTCGTCAGTGGACTCATGTCGGCACCGACCTCGCCGGGACGTGTTACGATCTGCGAAATACTTTTGTCCCCCCATTCGTACCATCGGACAAACGGTTCCAGTTTGTTATACGATACCGAAAACCCACGCTCCCGTGCGCCCGTCCACGTTTCATGACATTCCAAGCAATTTCTGTCCAAAACGGGCTGCACCAGTAGCGGAAAACTCATCGGATTACTGCCGCTCGGTCCCGGAGTCATTCGGGAAGGTTCGCGGAGCATTGCCGTTTTCATCGCCTGCGGCACTGCGCCAATCGGTTCATGGCAACCGGTGCAACTGCGGCGTTCACCCGGTTGCAAATACGTGATACTCCGCATCGACTGCACCGCCTTACCTTCGGCATCGACCGCCTGAAAATAGAGCGGCAACTCGGCAGGAGCACGGAAAAAAGCGGAGCCATCCGCATCAACGGGAACTTCGCCGAGATACCGTCGGGCACTTTCCGCATTGGCGTAACCCAGTTTCGGATTGTTCGCAACATGAGAACCGACTTTTGGCAACACCTCGAAAATGCGAAGCGTCTTGACCGGTCGATTTTCGGGAAACGGAAAAAGACTCCAATTCACATCAGTCAATAGAAATTCTCCTTCGTGCTCTGCCGCGAGCACCGGATCAAGAGCCGATGCCATCCATGGCGGTATCGGACGCGCTTGCAGTGGAATCGGAAAGACCGACGAAATCTCTGGATCGCGGTACAGCAATTCCATGTTGCCGAATCGGTCATAATAATAGAGTCCCGACTTCGAATCTTCAATATAGTCCATCGACGGCAATGGTTGATAACTGAACGCCACGAGAAATCGATCCTCCGAAAGCGGCAACGGCGAACTGTAAAACGAAGTGGGCCAACCTTCGCTCGTTTCCGGGAAAACAACCTCCGGGGTCAACCGTTCGAGGGAACTGAAACAATCTTCGCCAGTTATGGGATCATACTTCGCTTTGGCGGGATCGAACAGCACGAGTGAACCGCCGATGTTCGCATGGTGGGCACCGGCAATGAACGCAATTTTGTTCGAGTTCGGTATCGCCCGCGGTTGGAAAGCGATACTGAGTTCCATCGTGTAATTGCCGAAAAGTACCACGGGAGCAGTGCCGTCGGGATTGCCTGCCCAGAGTCCGTGAAAATGAGCGGCGGAGCGGTCGACGTAATCCCAACGAGAATAGACAATGCGTCCATCATTGAGGACGGACGGATTCCATTCATCCGTCTCGTGCCGGGAAAGTGGTCGGATATTCTGACCATCGGTATCCATCCGATGGAGCGTTTGCGTCGGCAGCGGTTCGAAGCCGTTACTACAACGGTTATACAAGTCGCCGCGCCGGGAGGACATAAACGCAATACCGCCATCGGGAAGCGGGCAGGGATCGAAATCATCGTAATTGCCGCTCGTAAGTTGCCGCAAGTTCGTACCGTCAACGTTGATGGCATAAATGTGAAAAAAGCCGGTGCGGTCGGGGGATTTCCAGTTGAATTCAGGAGGCACATTCCTTGCGTCCGGCAACCGCCGCCAGTGATTGAAGGTGCCGAAGGGACGCGGGTGTTCCTTAACTTCGCAAAACGCAAAATAGACCGTCTTGCCATCGTAGGAAAGTGCCGGTGTAGCGAATGCCCCTTGCGGCAGTAAACCTTCGGTGAGGCTACGGATTTTGAACGACTTGCCCGGCTCTTCGAGGATGTAAATTCCGCCGCCGACTACGCCGCCGAAGTCGTAATAGTAGCCGACAAACTCATGCAGCATCTGGCAAATGAATCGGCGTTGTTTGAGAAACAAAATCGGCGTGTCGGGAATTGTCGATAAGGCGATGTCCCGACCGTAGAATCGCACGGACTCGTACAGATTCATTCTTTCCATTGCCGGCAGCGAATCGAAGGAGTTGCATTGTTTCCGATAAGCGGCGAGTTTGTCGTTTGACGAACCGAGAAGTTTTTCGATTCGATCCACAGCGGCTTCGATGGCTTTCCGACTTTCCGGTTCGCGTCCGAGTCGGCGTTCTTGTGCTTCCCAATCGGACTGAATGAGATGGATCATAGCATCCTCGGCGAGGAGTGTTGCGGTTGTCAGTAAAAAAATAATGGCAAAGACAAAACGTTTCATGGTGATACCTTCATGTTCCTTGTGGTTAGGCTTTTGCTCGATTATACCGTATTTCGACATCTGCCATGCCTCTTCTTTCTCGGACAATTTGTCAGTCGCTTTATGTTGCTGATTTTTTGCAGCGGGCTATAGCACGTCGTATGTAGAAATTACATTTGGACAACATGCTATAATCGTAACCTTTTGATACTGTTGGATTTAAGATTGGACGCTAGTGGTATGCACAACACCGCTCTTGTTACACATCACGCTGCATCTTCCAGTTGCAGGAACCCCGCAAGGTGCTTGCAACGACCCGGTTGCTGTAACTTTTCGACCGCCTTCTGCTCAATCTGACGGACACGCTCACGAGAAACTTGGAAAATGCGTCCCACCTCCTCCAACGTGTAGGAGTAACCATTGACCAAGCCAAACCGTAACTTGATAATCTCCCGCTCACGATGCGTCAAGACATTCAGCAGTTTGTCGATCTCTTTTTTCAATAGATCGTTTGATGCCGACCGCTCCGGTCGCTCCGCACTGGTGTCCGCCACCAATTCGCCGAAGCAACCGTCCTCCGCCTCACCGAGCGGATGCTCCAAACTGATCGGATTCGACCCCAACTGCATCGTCTTCCGAATCTCTTCGAGCGACATCTCTGTCGCCTCGGCGATTTCGTGAATGCTCGGGTGCCGACCCGTCTCTTGATAAATATCCCTCATCGTGTTGCGAATGCGGGACAACGCATCAATCATTTGCACCGGTATCCGAATCGTGCGGGACTGTTCCGCAATCGCTCGCGTCAGTGCTTGACGAATCCACCAGATCGCATACGTCGAGAATTTGAATCCGCGACGATACTCGAACTTATCGACGGCACGCATCAGACCGGTGTTGCCCTCTTGGATCAAATCGAGGAAGCCGATGCCGCGATTGCGGTACTTTTTCGCCACGGAGATCACGAGGCGCAGATTGCTCTTGCACATTTCCCCCTTTGCCGTTTCGTATTCGTGAAGCAACCGCTTCATTGCTTCGCAACGACCACGCAATTTCTTCGGACTCTCCTGTGCCGTCCGAATGAGTCGGCGCAATTCCTTTTTCAATAACGCTTTACGATCCGGCATCATTTTCACGCTGGAATCGTTCAGGAGTCGGAGGATTTCGTCCATGCGTGCGGACATCGCTTCGAGTTGCTTCATGATCGCATGAACCCGGCGGTTACGGAGGTTCATTTCTTCAACGAGAATCAATGCCCGGCGGTGACGCTGTTTGATTCGTTGCCGAATTTGCGGTCTCATCTTTTTCTTGTTCTTGGTATTCTTTCGCACCAAAAGATTGAAGTCCGCCGATGTCGAGTTCAACATCGGACCAAGCGTCCGCAAGTGCTGAGGAATCCGGTGCAGAACCTGCGTCTTGGAGAGTTTTTCGCTGATGGTCCGCTCGAAAGCGAGTTGACCGTGAAAAACTTTGGTGAGCGTTTGGAAAGCGTTGTGCAAGCCAAAGGGGGAACCGAGAACGCATCGGCGAAACGCTCGCCGCCACTTTTCGATCCGCTTGGAGTAAATCACCTCTTCCTCCTTGGACAACAACGGAATGTTCGCCATTTGGGCGAGATAAAGCCGGATGGGGTCGCTGTTCCATTTTTCCGGCTCTGCCGCAAACGACAAAACTTGCTCGATGTCTTCTTCGGAATCGTCTTGGCACACCGCTACCGACAGTTGCGTTTTGTCGGTTCCTCGCTCGATGCCGTATTCTTCGTCGTCATCATCGGTTTCGAGATCATGTTCGGAAGTATCGGGCAGATAGTGGGCAAAGAAATCGTCTTCGTCGGAAAGTCGGTTTCGACGGGTTCCGAAGTCGCCGAAAAGTTCGGTGGGGCGGAAATCGTCGATATGATCGTCATCACCGAAGTGGTTGATGACCTCTTCGATATTGACACGGGGTTCCGCCGGAGGGGTTAGCAATGCACGTTCATCTTCCACGGTCGTCATCCTTGACATAAACACTCCTAGGTTAAGTTAAAACCGGGCACAATCCATCGCACCCTGTAAGACGGGCGGCATTGTATCACACTTTTTGTCAATCACCAATAGCAAAATTACCGGATTTTGGGGAAATTGCCACCCAACCTGTGGGCGGAAGGAAAAAATTGTGGGTACTGTTGACTTTTCCGATTAGATAAGATAGAATAGCGGGGTAGTTTAAGCGGGGCTGTTCCCGCCTCAAATATCCACCCCATTTTTTAGGAGGT
>Ga0123353_10016604_pt1 | contig 10769 bp, 6 predicted proteins | sample TergutLab28metaG_3_FD_92763 | JGI IMG/M metagenome (GOLD analysis project Ga0123353, IMG submission 92763) | Labiotermes labralis P3 segment gut microbial communities from Petit-Saut dam, French Guiana - Lab288 P3 | ecosystem: Host-associated > Arthropoda: Insects > Digestive system > Gut ... | reverse complement strand
GACAATTAATAAATGATCATTTTTTGGTTCTCCACAGATAAAAATTGCGCAAACCGGTATTGTTGTTACCACCAACGGGCGCGCCTCCTTCCGGTGAGAAAGTTGTCGTCATACATACCCACCTTACATATTTTGCCTCAACAGTTTGGTCAAGTATATGATCAACACGGTTGTATGAATTTGGGAACGGGACATTAGTGTTTACAACTTTTGTCCAATTAACATTATCCATGCTAATTTCAACTGTGTAACCTGTAACTAATCCGTTGTTTTCGCGAGCAACAAATCCTATTTTGTCAAAAACTACAATACCCGCATCGGTATCACTGTAGTCTAACTTGATCCATATCTGACCGGGATTGGATGCCAAATCGGGATCACCAGCACGAGCTGTGCTACCAACTTGCCAGTTGGTATGTGCAGCGCCTCTATCGGCACATATTCCATTGTATATGGTCGCTAACTCGTCACTAAGCTCAGCATTGGTAGTAGCATCTATAACTCCGTCAAATGCAAATGCAGGTTGCCGTCCGTTAGCGCCGCACGAGTTGGCGTTTCCTGCTATTACTTTTGGAAAGTTAGGCAATAAGGTTCCAGCATATAGCGCTAAGTTTTTATCGGGATCAAAGGCAGCATCTTCCAGCATGATTTTTCCCAAAGTTAAACTCTCATCGCCGAAAACGATGATCAAATCTACCTCGCCAGCGGTAGCAGTTGATGGAATTAATACCTTCATCGAAAGATCTGTCCTGTCGCTAATAACACCTTCCACATCGCCAAACAACACCTTGTCAATCAGTAAAAGGCTTTTTCCGGTAAGGGTAATCACTTGACCTATCGCACCTTCAGTGGGTACATCATCAATTTCAGGTATATCCGGCGGGAATGACAAAGTAATTTTACCTACTGTCAAATTGATACCGAAGTAAACTATTTTCAAATCTACTTCGCCTTCTGTAGCCGTTTCAGGAATGAGCACCTTCATCGAAACATCTGTTCTGCCCGTGAGAATCTCCCCTTCTTCAGCGCCAAAGAAAACTTGGTCGATATAGTTAAGTTTTGTTCCAGTAATGGTAATGTCCAGACCTATAATACCCTCGCTGGGAGCCGTAACTTCCGGCACAGGATATTTCAAAGTAATTTTCCCCACAATCATTTGATTACCGGAATAAACTATTTTCAGATCAACTTCACCCGGCGTAGTCTCTTCGGGTACAGAAACCACCAACGATTCGTCTGTCCTTCCGGCAGTAATCGTACCTTGTATTGCTCCAAACCAAACTTCTTCAACCAATCTAAGGTTATTACCGGTAATGGTAATGTTTTGCCATAATGTAGATTCGTTGGGATATTCGATGTTTTCCGGCCTTATATATTCTTGCGACACATCGACCTTGGTTTGCTTGTCGCGGCTTTTCAACCTGAATATAATTTCTGCCGAGCGATTTTTACCTGTTTCATTTTTGAAAAATGAAAATACCGCTTTGTCTTTATCTACCGACTTCAGCGTTATCCAGTCTTTGTCGTCGTCTGAAATTGATGCCTCCCACGCATCAGAAGCCGTTACAACGATTTCTTTTTCTTCGCCTTCACAGCTTGCCACCACTGTTGTTGGGGCTACAAGGATTGCAGCCTCAGTGCCAATTTGTTTTACCTGTATATTCTTGACAACACCATCGCGTGTTTTCACGACGATAATTGCTTCGCGTATATACGGGGTTGTGTTGTCGGCAGCAGAAACAGACACGGTATGGTCGCCATCGCATATATTGGGATCGCAGATTAACCAGTTGCCGTTGCAAATCACGGTTACCGTCCATCTGGTATCGGAAGTAACCGAAAATGATTTGTCGACGTCGTTAGCCACAAAATTAAGACTCTCAACGCTGACTTCCAGTTTTCCGAGTTCGGGTGGTGTTTTCTTTACTTCTTTATCTTCGCAACCGGAAAAGAATGCAAAAATAAGAAATACGCCTAATAATATTATTTTTCTGTTCATGATATTACTTTAAAAATTAAAAAATTGGGAATTAAAAATTTATTTATATTATTATTATGTTAAAATTTCAATGCGTTTGGGTTGGATTTGGATTTGAATTTTTTTCGTAAATCTTGAAATCGCACATCCAGATGGATTCGTTTTTCAGCAACGAGCTTGGTGGTACACCGGTCTGCAAATTGCCGCCGGCTAAACTGCGGTAGATACCAAACTTGTTGCGTATATACGACGATCCGGGACGCCACATGTCGATATTGTTCCTTTCGTATGAAAGTAATACCTTACCGTCGCGTATCCGGGTAATTTTGATGGAAAAATAGCCATTGTGCATGTAGTGTACTATTTCCTCCACCTGCACCCATTCGCCTTCAAAATCCGATAATGGAATGTTGTCCACTACCGTGCCAAGTGTGGAGCCTTTACCTCCTTCCGAAGTATGGATGATCTGCATCCGTTTGTTGGTTCCGTTACTGTTGGCTCGCGGGGTAATGGTGATCAACGGACTGCCGTTGTACGACCCATCCTGCGCCTTGAGTTGGTGAATATGACAAAAACTGTTGGTGGGCTGAAATCCGACAGGTATTTTGAATTTCCATTCCAACCGTTGCCACTCGTCCCAGTTGCCTTGCATCTTTGCCCAAGTGGTGTTGTTGGTTGCCGATTTCAATTCGTTGCGCTGGCGGTCGTAAGTTCCACAACGGTCGCTGTCAATGACGGGAGTTATATGTATATCGAATCGAAGTACATATTTGTCCAAATAATCATCTTTTTCCACCACAAGATGCGTTCCGTCTATATGGCCGCCAATACCCGTGCAATGTGGATGCTCGCTATAATCGAAGCCGATGTTTCTTAACCAGTTGTTGTGCAATTGGCTATAATTCCATCCCACGTATGTTGCTGCGGGTTCCAGCGTACCCATCAATGTGTATTCCGTCTCCTTCCCTGCCTGGGTCAACACAAATGTACATTCGTTACTATTGTCTTCATGTTTAAAAACAATATTAGATGTACGCGTTGCTTCCGCAGGGTTTTCGTCGAAACTAAAATCAACCTGAGTATCTGTTTGCTGTTTCACCTTTACCCATGTGTCTGCCGGTGGTATAACGACATTCCATGTTTTGTTGGACGTTACGGTTACGGTTACTTCGCCGGCCTCGTCAGTTACGTTTGCTGATCTGGGCGCTATGTTTAACGTTCCCGGTTGTGGTAACTGCGACAGGTTGAATGTAACCTGCTTGTCATCGTCGTCAAGTTTGAATACGATGACAGTCTCTCTTGCAGCGGCCGATCCATTAGGCGCAACACTTAAAACCGCCTCTGTATCCGTTTTCATCTTGATAGTAATCCACGTCTTTGCTTGGTCAGGTATCTGCACCGTCCATGGTCCGGAGGCATTGATCGCTACGCTTATATCTTCTCCCAAATGACTCGCGGATGCCGATTCGTTTCCATTCTTGAAAGAAATGAATGATCCGGTTCCTGCTTGCGTGACGGTGAGCGTTTTTGTATGGTCTCCGTTGTCGGTAGAGACGGTAACAATAGCCGTTCGGTGGGCAACATCGTTGTTGGCGCCAGTGGACAAGGTAACCTTGCGATCGCCATCGCTTTTGACGGGCATTGTTTTCAACCACGTTTGGCTACTGGTTACCGTCCAGCCTGTATTGGAAAACACAACAAAATTGCTTTCACTCGCTTTTTGATCAAGCTCAAGCTTATCAACGTTAAGTTCCAACGATATAACTTTTTCTTCGGGTGTATTGGTTTCGCCGCAATTGGAAAAAAAAGTAAACAACAAAAATACCCAACATAATACTGTCCTATTCATGATGTTGATGATTATTCAAGATGAATTGACCTCTCCCCCCGCCCCCTCTTCGCAGAAGAGAGGGTCAAAGGGTGAGGTAATCCTTTATTCCAACTGTTTGGTTCTGTACATGTAAAATTGCGTCAAACCTGTATTGGCTGCCGTAGTCTCAACACATACCCACCGTATATATTTTGTCACAATAGGTTTGTCAAACTGGTGCGTTACAATTGCGCTGGTGGAATTTGGAAAAGGTTCAGTATCTTCTGCTCTTACAATTTTTGTCCAGTGCAGATTGTCCAAGCTGATCTCAATGGTGTATTTTCTAACTACTTGGCCTCCTTCGCGAGGTATCAGCCCAATATTGTCAAAAATTACAGTACCTCCCTCAGTCGGGCCATAGTTCAACGAAATCCATACATGATTGCTGGGAGCCGGTTGTCCATTAGGAATTTCACCGAAAGCGTCTCCAGAATTTGCCTGCCAGAAAGAACGTCCGGGATTGCCACCATTAAGAGGAATTCCGGGGTAATATAGGGGGTAATTCTCTGCAAAGGCTTCATGAGTATCAGCATCAACAACTCCGTCAAACGCGTACATTGGCGCCCGTCCATTGCCGACGTTAAATCCAACCATTCTGCCTGCTCTAACTTCCGGAACACCGGGTTTAGTACAGCCTGCAAAGAGCGTAAGGTTTTCCGTAGGATCAAACGCAGGGGCAGTGAGCGTTACCGTACCCAAGTCGGTTTCGTTACCCGGATAAATAACTTTCAATTCAACCGACCCTGATTTGGCATCCAATGGTACGATCACCGTCAACGATTCGCTGGTTGCTCCCGGTATCAAAATCGCTTCTGCACCGCCGAAAAGCACCTTGGTAATCAGGTTGACCTTGTCGCCGGTAATTCCAAATAATCTTCCTATGATACCAGTCTTTGGAAACTCGTCAACGGTCACATCGGCGTATATCAGATTAACTTTCTCCGTGGGGACGATCGTCAAATCGTCGGCATAAACTATTTTCACATCTTTAAGACCGTCTCCTGCCGCAATGGGGATTCCTACTATCAATTCGGTCGCCGTTCGGCTGATAATCGTTCCTTTTGTATCGCCAAACCAAACTTCATCAATGATGTTGAAGCCTTTGCCGGTCATTACAAAAATGTCGCCCAGGTAAGCATCTTCGTCAAATTTGATTTCGGTGGGCGGAGCTAATAAATTTTGCGCCACGGTAACTCTGAATTGCGCGTCCTTGGTTTTCAACTTGAAAATAAGTTCCGCCTTGCGCGATTGCTCATTTAAGTTTTTATCAATCGTTATGAGCGCCAGAGCGCCTTTACGAACAGTGGTCTCTGCCTCAATAGTAATCCAATCTTTGGCGTCGTTGGGCATCAGAATCTCCCACTCTTCGGAAGCGGTTACATATAACTCTACTTCAACGCTTCTAAAAGTTACATCTATAATGTTGCGGCTCACAACGATAGCGGGGTCGCTGCCAAGTTGAAGCACCTGTATCGTATGGGTGATACCACCTTCAGATGTCACGGTAATGGAACCCGTACGAATGTCCATATTTTGGTTATAGTCTGCCGAAACGATCACACCTCTGCTTCCTTCTCCTGAAGCGGGCGTGTATTTCAACCACGCGTCGTTGCTGCTTACCGTCCATTTGGTGTTGGAGGTAACGAAGAATGATCCGCCATCGTCGTCAGCGCCAGAGAATTGTAAAGTTTTGACGTTTACTTCCATACTGACTTCTTCTTTCTCGCTGCAACCGGTGAGGTATACAAAACAAAATAATAAACTTAAAAATAATATTTTCTTCTTCATGATTTTTTATTTTTAAAATTATGGATTGGGTAATTCACTTGCTGCACCCGTATAAATGATACCTGAATTGTCGGCAATGGTGTTGGTTAAATAGAACACCGGAACGAGTGCGGCGGTGGTAGCATTGGTGGTGCCGCCCGGGCCGTTGGGTACTGTGATTTGCCAACTGTTCACATGGAACGCTCCGGCGTAGCTATTATCGGTACGCCAAGTTTTCAATGCGTCGGTTTCATACACTTTCTCGCCTGCCATATAAATGGTAACGATATAATCGGCAGAAATGTTGAGTGCCACTTTTTTTGGTTCCCCCTCGGCAAACTCCAAAGCCGGATGATAGAATAGAACGTTCTCAACAACACTGGTTGGTCCCGAGCCGCTTTGGACAAAGAAAAAATTCCCGTTACAATTTTCGCCGCTGCCAACAGGGTCGATAGGCATCGATTCGCTACCAGCCGGAAACCACGTAAAAGTAATCTGACTTACATATAATCCTAACAGGTTGGGGTCTCTACTCAATGAAAGAGTGTAAGTTATCGCATTTGCCGATATGCTGCTTCCAACAGTGACAAAGTCTGTAGGCATATTAGACAGATGTCCGATCGTTGCCCTGCAACTGAAGGGTATTTTCAAATTGGGGTCGCCGAATGAATAGGCAAGCGCTCCTGACGAAAGGGAGTTGCTATTCATTTTGAGTTCGCCGTAATTATTGCCATCGTCGTCAACCTTCAAAACCCTTTCGAGGCCGGTTGATAGCGTCCAAATACTGCTACTTTTGAAATAATCGAAAAAGTAATGCGACACGTTCACAATGCGTTCCCGTGTTTCGGTATTTTTGCCGATGGTTACTTTGCACCACACTTTATATTGCCCCGGTTTATTGGGCGCAACCCAACACGCTTCGCTGTATAATTTTTCAGTAAAGTGTCCTTCTTCGCATCCCCAGTCGTATTCGGCAATGTACAAATTGTCGGATTCAACGCACATCCACATTTTGATCTTTTGGTTACAGAAAAATTCATTACCGTAGAAGCTCAATGAATCAATGCGCAAGGTGCCTTTTTCGCGCTCCAAACATCCCGTGAGCGATGCTGCGACTATTAAAATGATGATATTGACATATTTTATTTTCATATCGTTTAATATTTTAATGGTGATTTACTTCAATGCATCTAAAGATGGTTGATCCAGACACCTGTTTTCCAACACATGCACATAAGCGCCGCTGCTGGCTTTCAGGTTTGTAGTCCGAGCGGTGATGCCGGTGACAAAATGACTCGGAAAATCGTTGAAACGAATGTTCGGAGGCGATGATTTGGACAAATAAAGATTCATAAATGCCGTTTCACCGTCAGCATAAGTAGGATACCAAGTGGGTTCGGCAGGTAAATTCGACCACGACCACGTACCTTTAACGATGTGATACAACAACAGTTGTCTGACTGTCTCTTTCGGATAATCCCTCAGCGTAGAGGGGAAATACAAAACTCCGTTGGTATTTCTCAGCGGGTACTTGTAGAAAAAGCCGGGTCCGGGATTGGATGCAGCGTCGCTGGCAGCTGCATTGGTGAATGCATTGTTGCGCAGCACGATGTATGTAACATTCGGCTCGTTGTACAGGTGTTCCAGGCCCACATACTCAATACCTTCCATGAACAGTCTGAAATCCGATCTTCTCGCTTCCAGAAACTCCCAAACGGTGCAGTTCAACTCGTTGCTTCTGATCCCGGCGTCATAATCGTATTCAAACGATTGTTGAACATCCAGTCCGAATAAATTGCAACCGGTCAACATGGTCGCGGGAAACAAACACACGACGATGATTCTTTTGATTTTATTGATTATATTTTTCATAAATTCTTATATTTAACATGATTATTCACTTCCGCCATAAGGTACATTTTGATGTCCTATTAATGCCGGATTTGCTTCGAACTCTCTGGTGACTATTGGCGCCAGTATTCTTCCGGAATGACCGAATCCGGTTGCTTCTGTTATATCGGCGCCCAATTCTATCTGCCGTGCCGTGTATACAGGGTCCATCACATCAATTACCCATCCTGAACGGACAAGATCGAACCAACGGCGTCCTTCTGCAATAAACTCCAGTTTGCGTTCTTCCAGAATCAGCCATTCAACCCAATCTTCTTCGGTTGTGATAAAGTCCAGTCCCATCGCTTCGAGGGTGAGGTTGTCAGGCTTTTGTTCGAGGTTTGCGTCTAAAGTGTAGCCAACTCGTTGCCGGATTTGATTCACCAATTGGAGCGCTTCTCCTCTACGCCCCTTCTTGTTTAATGCTTCAGCTCGTAAGGTATAAACGTCGGCTATACGATAGAGGGGAGCCAGAATTTTACAGCGACCATCCGGACTGCCTTCGGCAGTGGTTAGTGGTAAAACAGTGTACCATCCTGTGTTTTGGGCAGTAGGTACGTTGCCCGTAGGCCGGGGACTGTATTTGATGTTTTTATTTTTAAAACTGTTGGCAGTGGTGGTAATCCAGTGCGTCGTTTCCCTGATGGGCGGTCGGTTGCCTGCGGTACCTACAAGGTTGTAAATCCCTACGGTATCGTAGTTGGCTACAAACCTTGCATCAGTGCCATTACCGGAACGTATGCGTCCTACAAAAGTATTGAAGAGCGAACGCGAAATACTTGCCCAGTTATTGACAGAAACACCTGTACCTCCTTTTGAACCTAAAATTCCACACCAATCGCACCCACTTGACTCGGTTGTATCCCAAAACAGGGTAAAAATGGTTTCTGTAGACGAGGTAGGCTCAATAAATATAGTTCTATAATCATCCATATTGGAGATCAACTTGAAAGTATTTAGATTGTTATCTGTAAAGAACCACTCTGAAGCCTCCAGCGCCTCATCGTATTCATGAAACCACATGTGAACATCTGTTTTCAACGCATAAGCGGCAGCACGGTTGAAATAATATTTCCGGTCGCCTGTTACATTTGAATTGAGCCTCACCAAAGCCTGGTCAATATCCGACTGAATCAGCTCTTTTATATCGCTGACAGGGCTTCGCGGAATACGGGAACTGCCAACAATGCCGTCCCATGATTGATCAATTTTCGGGACTTCACCCCATACACGGATGGCATAAAAATAAGCCAAGGCTCTCAATCCATAGGCTTGCCCCAGAGGATCATTATAATCGGCAGGGCCTGCGCCTGTAACATTGGGATAATTTTCGATGGCGCTGTTGCATTGCGCAATAAGCGCGTACAAGTTCTGCCAACTATATGCTCCCATCGAAGCGTCAAGATTATTGGTATATGTCCTGCGATCTACATACGATGGTCCTGTTTGACCGTAAAGATCCGAACGTAAATCACCCCATACGAAATGTCCACTATTCATTGCATCCTGCAATTTAACATAAATTCCTGTTTGCCAAAGATTTATATCTTTTCTGCTTCCAAAAAAGCCATCTTTTGATAAATCGGAACGCGGAGTGCGATCCAGAAATTTCTCACAACCGCTTACCATCAAACATGCTATCAAAAATATACTGTATAAACTGTATCTTACTGTTTTCATATTCTGAATTTTTTAAAAAGTTACATTCAAACCGAAACCTGCTTCTTTTTTCCTCGGGTATCGCATATTATCTTCACCCGGCGTCAGAACGCCTCCGCCCACTTCGGGGTCGAAACCCGAATAATTGGTCCATGTGAGCAGATTGGTGCCGTAAACGTATGCTGTTAATCCTTTGATATGCAGTTTTTCGGCAATTTTCCTGTCCAGCTGATAACTCAAACGTGCATTACGTAAACGGATGAAACTGCCGTCTTCCAAATAACGACTGCTTGCTACGCCATAATTTCTTCCGCCGCTACCATCGTTGTTCACCCTGTACCAGTCGGTAATTTGTCCCTGATATTTCCATCCGGTAATGATATACTCGCGATCTTGCATGTGGGTGTTTCCTTGCCACATAGTAAGTTGTCTTTTAAGCGAGTTATACACCTGGCCGCCCCAGGAAACGTAGAAATTGAATGAAAGGGTAAATTGTTTGTATTTAACCGTATTATTCCATGAAGCATACCAGTCGGGCGTAGCTTTGCCCAAAATTTGTCTGTCGTCATCGGTAATATCGTCTGCATAATATTGATAAGTTTCCGTTACGCCATCCACCATTTTCTCTGCTGTTCTGGGTATGGCTTCCCAAATCACATCGCCGCCAGTGGACGTTGTACCGTTGGCCTTTCTTTTCTTTATTTCACCGGTGTATTCGGTACCGTCGGGCAAGAGATATTTCAACACATTGGGATCGCCTACCCATCTGTTTCCTGATTCAAATATGACATTGCCATTGGCGTCGCGTTCCAATACCGGCGTCAAAAGGGTCGAATAATCTTCGGTGTAGGCATTGCTGATATCATAAGCATAAATGCCTAAATGTTTGCGACCATACCATTGTCCGGCAGATTTTCCTTTGGCAACATACCACATGCTACTTGCGACATAATCTTCGCGTGCCAAGTCGAGTATTTTATTTTTATTGGTCCACCACATCACGGTTGTATTCCACGAAAAGTTTTTGTTTCGCACTGGGGTTCCTGATACCGTAAATTCCCATCCTTTGTTTTCAAGACTGGCCAAATTCATACGCATGCTGTTATAACCGGTGGTATATGGGAGTGACATATCAGCCAACAAATCGGTGGTTTTTTTGTAGTAATAGTCTATCGTCATGTTTGCACGACCTCCCAGAAAACTCAAATCAATTCCTCCACCGGTTGCCATGGTTTCTTCCCAGTGTACCGATGGATTTCCGTAGGTCGAAACCGGCATTACTGCGCCAGCGCCATTGTAAAATCCGCTGGATTGATAGCGAAGTTGCGATTCGTAATTTCCAATGCGGTCATTACCCAAAACGCCCCAAGAACCGCGTATTTTACCGTCGTTCAGTACGCCCCTTGTCCATTCAAAAAATGGTTCATCGGAAAAACGCCAATAGGCAGAAACCGACGGGAAGGTACCCCAACGATTTTCTTTCCCGAAACGCGACGATCCATCGCGTCGTATCACACCATTGATCTGGTATTTACCCTTGAAATTGTAACTGGCATTTCCAAAGACACTGGCCATCGAATAATCCGTTGCATTGGTATATGTATT
>Ga0123353_10016603_pt1 | contig 10769 bp, 9 predicted proteins | sample TergutLab28metaG_3_FD_92763 | JGI IMG/M metagenome (GOLD analysis project Ga0123353, IMG submission 92763) | Labiotermes labralis P3 segment gut microbial communities from Petit-Saut dam, French Guiana - Lab288 P3 | ecosystem: Host-associated > Arthropoda: Insects > Digestive system > Gut ... | reverse complement strand
CCTGCAGTACAGCAGAATGTAAAGTTAACTTCGAGAAATTACCTTTAATTTGAATTTATCGGTGCTTAAAGCTGATTTTCGAAAATGCCACCGCCGGCCGCAACACAGGCTGCCGCTCGGTTGGGAACCGCGCGGGTAGCACGTAGCACCCCGCCTTTCCCCGCACGTCTTAGGTACCTCCCAAGTGTCGAGATAACGGGTACGCCTTGTCTGTAGCTGGCTAAAAGTAGCGACCCGCCAGCTGATAGACGCGGTTCACACGAGGGCGTGTACGGGAATTAAAAAAGGTCATAACTCCGTAACCGTCCAAAATCGGACACATGCTTATATGAACTTTTTTGATCACAAGGACCTAGGAAATCACCTCCTGCAGTTATGCCCTAAAGTCGTGAAACACCCTGTGTATAAAGCATTATGCACATTTAGTTAGAATAAAATAAGTAATTGACTGCAAAATGCACTGTGTGGAAAACTGCAAAACGGTAGCACTTATGTTCTTTATTTTGAGATCCTGGACTTGATTCTTAATCTGAAGGTCAGCTGTCTTGAGATGGTGTGCCAGTAATTGCCCCACAACTACAGAATTATAACTAGTTAGCACCTGCATTTTTGGTGATCTGTATTGTATATAAAGTATGCTGACTTTTCTTTCAGGTATTATTATACATTTTAAAGGTGAGGCGGCAGTTGAATGGAGTGAAACAGAAACTAGAACAAAGCCCAGCACTCCTACTTCTGCTAATACTGGGAATGAAGGCACTACAACTGATGCTGCTCCTGCTACTTCTGTTCAGAATGTCACTGTGAATTACTCTTCACATGAGCAGTACTTTGAAAATAAATTTAACTTGCTTGGTGGGGGCAGTAAGTACTATATTTTATGTAATTATTGTGTATTAAGTGCACAAAGTCCTTGCTATAAATTGAGTGAACTATCTGTATGAAAGTTTCATTTATGATACTGTGGAATGGATATTGACATCTTAAGGAGTTTGGAAAAATTTGATTTTGGTTTGTAATATTTTTTAATTTACTGTTGTAGGAAAAGTGTATGAAGTTTTATGTTCTTTATTATGTGATTTCCAGCTTTCCCATGTAGTGCACCTGTCTTAGTTGTGAATGTTTGTAGCATTTCTTTTTAAAATAGAACTTATAAATCTGTGTTTTTCCCTGATGTGGAAGTGTCATCTCAGAATCATGTAAGACAGTGGGTAGAATTATTTATGTATGTATATGGCAGTCAGACATGAATTTTTTTAATACGCTGTGGAGGGAATTTGTGCACTGTCAACTGGCATTGCAATATGTGAAATTTAATATATTTCTGTGACCTGAGTGAATAGGCAAGATAAAAAAAATTTCTTAATTACTGTGTTATGTTGTGGTCTGCTATGGAGGAAAATTTTGCGCAGTGTTGACCCAGGTATGTCAACTGTGGAAGGAAGTCACTGGATTCCTGTACAGATATAACACCTTAATCACTACACACCAAATCCCAGCAATCCCAAATTCTGACAGTTTTTTGCAGTTTAATAGTGTGTTGTGGTTTACAAAATTTTTCAAACTTGTATAATCTGTGACTTAAAATCCGCTCATTTCCTTCATCTGTGAAATGTAATTAATAATGAGATTTTTTTTACATAGAGTCATATAACGGACCTGCTTTGGATTGCAGGTGGTGAAGTTGAATTGCCAGCTGGAGATCTTTGCTACCCATTTGCTACTCACTTACCTCCAAATCTTCCTTCTTCATTTGAAGGGGAACATGGACACATTCGTTACACAGTAAAAGCTACACTGGATCGACCCTGGAAGTTTGATCAAGAGGCAAAGGCAGCTTTCACTGTCATTTCTCCTTTGGATTTGAATACTCACCCTACAGCAAAGGTCTGAATCTGCACATATGTCGTGTATTATAGTTACATGTCAGTTGCCATTTGCAGACTTAGCAGACCCCTAGGACAATCAAAAGGTTCCCTCTTCCTTTGGTGTAACTCCAGTTCACCTTATGGACCACAATAATTCTCTTTTGGTGAACCTCCTTGTACCCTTGTACTAGGACCAATTTTTGAAAGGAAGTGGGTTAGAGCAGGACTTCAAGCTTACTCCAAAGACAACCAAAGGAAAGGCTGTTGTTAATTGCTGTATATTAACCCTAGAAGGCCACAAAGTTATGGAATGAAAAATAAAAATGTATCAGATAAAGAGTTGTCAGTTACAGATTTCTTTGAAAAAAGTGATTTGCAAACGTGTGTTAAAGTAACTATTTGTTTTTTCTTTGTTTGAGTGCAAAATTTAAAATTGTAAATTTTTGTTGTTGTTTTCTCATATTTCTGACAGTATTATTGCTTCCCCACAGTTGTCATTTTCATGATTTTATTATCCGCTCTCCTCTACCCTCATGGTTCCTTCAGCAACTATGTACAGAGGCTTCACTGGTTTATGACATCCTGGATTAGTGTGTTCATACCAAGAAATTAGGTGAATTGATAGTTGGAAAGTTTCAGTGTCTATTCTTCATGCCAGAACTTAACCTCCCTTCTGTGGGAAGCAAACTCTTGTTGACAGCATTGTATTATGGTCCAGGAACCTGTCAAGAAGGAAGTGTCAAAGCACTTTGGTTTCTGCTGTTGGAGCTCAGGACCACTGACAATGACTGTGTCACTGCCTGTTGGTGGTTATGTTCCTGGTCAGGACATCCCAATCTCTGTTGATGTTGAAAATAACAGTGATGTGCCCATTCGTGAGGTGAAGTGCACCCTGAGAAAGGTATGAAAAACCCTGTATTTGCTGTTCAATGATACACTTACTTAAAGCAAATAAAGCAAATCCATGTTTGGTGGACTGCAAACTATCAGTTCTTGAAGAAAGACTTTACATCATGACATTGGCTATTGTGCTATCTGTTTCTGCATTTCCTTACCACAGCCATCCCAAGGTGAAGTGGCCCTTGCCAGTACTTACAGTAAGGGTCCACTGGATGGTGGGAGGTGTTGTTTTTGGTTTCTCAAGTTATAACTGGTGGACTGTGATTTATTTTGTAAAATGGCATATTATTATTATTGTTATTGTTATTATTATTGTTGTTATTATTATTTGGCATCTGCTTGTAAACAGAGATATTATGGAAGTTTGAAGACTAATTTAACACCAGAAATTTTTTAGAGCATATGCAACAGATTATGAGTAGCTATTTTTTGATACAAAATTATTCAATTACAGTTACTGACTTTCACTGTGACAAGTCCTAATAAAAGTACCAAAAAAGACAACATTACTATTGGAGAGTTGGTGTTGGGTTCTGTTGAATCTCATGGAACAAGCAATTGGACACAAGTGTTGAAGGTTCCACCTCTACCTCCTTCAAACCTGAATAACTGCAGCATAATTGATTTGGACTATGATCTGAAAGTAAGTTATTACAAACGTAAATACACCTTAGATGCCTAAGTACATGCAAGGATGGGCTGAAAAGTTTTGCCTTCTGTCATATTTTTTATTAGAGTAATGAAAACTGGATAAAACTGGTTCCATGCAGTCATCCGATATCTCCCCTTCACCATATGTAACCTTGAACCCACAGCTGTCCATAACTCCAGTTTAGTGTTAGCTGAAGTGGAAGGAACACATGTGGTTCAAACAGTGTGCCATTATTTATTTTTTGACTGTGGAAAAATTGCTTCCATCAACATTCATCGCTGTATGCAGACAGTGTCATCATCATCATCATCGGCTCAACAGCCCTTGGTGGACCATGGCCTTCTTTAGGAGCTTTGCCCATTCGTCTCTGTCGAGAGCAACCTTCTTCCAATTCTTGACCTCTAATGTTCTCATATCTTGTTCAACGCCATCTTCTCATCGCAATTTCAGTCTATGCAGGCAGTATATGGGGATAAATGTGTTGATGTAGGCACAGTTAGACATTTGGTATGACAGGTTAAGCAAGTTGAAGTGAGGGAAGCAGGTTTGTTTGATAAAGCAAGGTTGGGTAGGCCAGGGACTGCAACTGACAAGTCTCGTCAAGAACGTTTTGAAGAAATGGCCCAAGAAAATCATGCAATCATACAGCAAGACATTGCTGTTACACTGGGAATCAACTGTGGTTGGTTTCTGGAAAGTTTGTGCCAGGTGGGTACCATGAAGATTGCCTGATGTGGTGAAAACTGAGAGAGTCAAGAGTTTAAAGGGTCATTTTGAAGAGGAAGATGAGGGATTTCTACATCAGATAGTGACAGGTGATGAAAATTGGGTCCATCACTATGATTCTGAGAAAAAAAGATGGTTTGTGGAATACCTCCAAAAAGTATCACCAATGCCAGAGAAATTCAAAACCCAAGCCTCTGCTGGTAAAGTCATGTTGACTGTATTCTAGAACTGTGAAGGTGTTGTACTGACTGACTTCCTGGAAAAAGGTACTACTGTGATCTCAGAACACTATATTGCAATGCTAAAAACTCGCAAAGAATGCGTTTCGAGGAAGGGGGCAGAAATTGATGACGACTTGCTTTAGCCAGACAATTTCAGGCCTTCCACAGGTGCTGCCTCAACTGATGCCATTGTGCATTTGGGGTTTACAGTGCTACCACATACATACTACAGCTGAGATCTTGTTCCTAGTGATTACCACTTGTTCCAAAAACAGAAGAAATACCTCAGGGGCCAAAACTTCAGTTCTGAATAAGAAGTTAAGGCTGCAATGCACCACTGTTTTTGGAGAAAGTAAAAGAATATTTTAAGCACGGAATTCAAAAACTTGTTAAACGTTGGTAAAAGTGTATTGAGGTAAAGGATATTATGTGGGAAAGTGATGTGCACAGCCATAAATAAAGATTAAAGATTTGTTTATTATTTTTTTTTTTTTGTTACACTTAAATATCTCCCCTTCTTAATTTTTTATGTACCTGGAGGGAAAACTTTTTAGCTCACCTTCCTTAAATTATATTATCCCAGTGTAGCAACTTTTAATCCTCTAAAGACTGTGATTAACCTAATTATGTTTAGAAATTCTATTCATACCATACAGTAAACACACTGTATCTTGGTTGTAAAAAAACAGTCAGTTAATATTGTTCAGGGAAATAATATCTATTTATTCTGAAATCCATACAAAACATGTAAATGCAATGTGTGGGCAGAACAGAGTATTTTTTTAATGTTCAACATCTTGATACATAAAGCAGTCACTGGGTTTACAGGATTAACTCAAATTTAACATTTTTTCTACAGGTGAAAGCAAAATCTTCAAAATGGCGTAGAGACCTTCACACAGCAATACCAATCGTTCTGGGAACAGTTCCTTTGACATCATATCAACAACCTGTTGTCCCAGTTGGGTTAAAGCCTCCAGAAGAGGTAAATGGAGAAAGTGCCAATGTTCCTGCTGGCACTGGTGGTGCTACTATTGGATATAATGTTCCACCACCTATGGGAGAACCCCAAGCTCCAGAAAATGCCAGCAGGAATATTCCTTCATCTGATTCAAATGCACAGGAAGCACCTAATGTACAGCCCACCATGCCCCCACAAGGACCAACACCCACACCTTCATTATATCCAGACCTGTGTAAGTATATATGGGAATTGCAGGGTATTTGTGTAGCCTGCTGTACAAACAGTTTAATGTATTTTTACATGTTAATTTTTTGCACATTTCATATTTTTTTAACTCACTCTGTAATGCTGAGATTGTTCTGAAAAGTTTATATTTGCAGTTGAGGAATTCCACTGTAATGGAACCAAGACATTAGTTACTGTGTTCACACAAGCTGGCTGTGAACTCTGTCTTAAACCAGTGCAGCCAGTCTACCCTCTCACACCCATTGTGTAAAAATTAATTCTAACATCATCTTTTACTGTACTTTGGTTTTCTAAGGATGCAGTTGTCATCTCCCCGGGACACCTAAGCACCAGCCTGTAGGCAACCAAAATGGCTCTTACCACATTTTATAGCATTTACTGCCAGCTTAAATGTTGATATGAATGTATGAACCTCAAAATGTGGAACACTGGTTGTATACCATATCAGCAATGCTCTCTCTCTCTGCCTTATACATTAATGCAATTTAATACCAAAATTGTGGTGAGTGAGCTGCCAAGAGTGTGGAAGGAAGCAGTTGTAGGTGATTGCAGTTGTTATTCGAGTGTCTATCTGAGAGGACTGATGAAAACTACCAAAAATACTGAAAATAGCCATTTTTCCTCCTGAGAATGAGGCCAGAGTTCTCTTATTGCTGAAGCATTAACCAATAAACACAAACATTGAGTCGGTTTCTTTACCAGGGTTACTAAAGGTAGTTTGAGAAGGGGTTGCAGTATCTTACGGGAAATGTAGAGCATGTATAACAGAGCTGTTATGTCTACAAAGAATGTTTCTTTGTTTTAACCAATGAGGGGCAGTGGTGCACAGACTTCCGCTTCTCAAGAAACACTTCCTTACAAGACAAAGGTTAAGAAACTCTAGACTGGCAAATTAATCTACTGGATTTCTTTGTTATGTATGTTGAAGGTGTTCCAATACACTTAAAACTTGTTGCACATGAGGAAGATATAAATGGGGTGTGTGTATCACCCTGTTGGGTCAGATTGACCAAACAGTAGGAGAGGCAGGAGGAAAACTGTTCTATTAAAATTTAGAGTGATCATTCATATATAGGAGTATCTGCAAAAATATTGTCTTGTTTTCGGGTACCTGTTTCACATAATTATTTTTCGTTGCAGCACTGGCTACACTTGCTGAGAGTGTGTTTGGTCCAAAGAATATCAGAGATGCAGGAGACAGTCAGTACACACAAGGCAGCTTGGAATATGCTCCACGGTATCCAGTTTTCAGTTTTCAGAATAAGTAATGTTGTCATGGAGAAATGACATCCTCACTGACATATGATGGCCATATTGGCTGAAGCACTGGAATCTCAGAGCCATCCTTAACACAAACTAATAATCTGATATGTTGTAAAAGTGACCTATAAGGTGAAGTCATATATTGTTGAGTTTGTTTACTGAATGTTAATTTTTTACTGTACTGCTTTAACTACTGAATTAAGAAAATTAACTATTTATGCAAAACTAAATACTCATTTCATTTAATGGTGATGTTATGAAGAACTCTTAAATAGAAAGTCAAGCACATATGAGTAGCACTGTGCAATAGAACTGTATGTAAATGTAGATGGGGGCTTCATTTAAGTTAGCAGCTTTTGTGGTCAAGTCAAAGCCATGCATTGCAAATGGCTTTGTCTGTCCATTGCTGTGGGAGAGCTGATTTGTATTGGCCTTGCTGTTGCTATGAGAAATTGTTTTGTGATTTTATATATCATTTGTACTAACCTAACTTGGGGTAATTATTTTTATCATTTTAATTTTATGGTCGTATAACTGTGAGCTGGGATGTTTCAGTTGGTGTAGTGACAGCTGAGGGACCATGGTTTCTCTGAAGTGTCCAGACCTAATCTAGGGTCCGTTAAGCTCTAGATGCAGTTACTTATGAGGTGCTCTATCTCTGGGGTTAAAGCAGCCAGGTTTTAAATCCAACTTTCACATCCATCTAGTGTTGGGGTTAAGAGTGAGTGGATATTATGTTCACTGACCCATACGCCTTCATGGCATGCACTCTACTGTAACCATGGTGTCACTGTTTCCATATGAATTCTAATAACTGGCATGTGTTACATGTAAGAATAGCTGTAGTGATTTTTTACCATTGATATGCCCTGGTTATTCATCATACTTAACTACAATACATAAAGTGTTGCTGGATATTTAGAAAGTGGAAGTGAGCTTTATATACATTAATTACATAGGCAGTTGTGCAGTAACATTATTAGCGTAGATTTGTCTTCTGTATTAAACATGTAACTCACTAGCATGAGTTAAGTGGAAGTCTGACACTGTATGTAGTAACAGTTGTGTTGATTATGAAATAATATCGATTTTGTGCATCTACTATGTATAACTTCATAGCACAGCAAACATAGCCTGTTACGAGGCAAAACTTTGCAGATTGCTCAAGGTCATGGATTGTAATTTTCACAATTGCTTGAAAAGGAATTATGAAATTCCCTTTTATGGGATGCTCAAATTTTCATTATTGAGGAAAGTAAATTGAATTGCATTTTTATTTCATAAAGACTGTAGAAATGCTCCCTTGAGATGTGTAGGATATTTCATACTAGTTTCTTACATGGGTAGAATGATTTATTGTGAATGAGCAGATTACATGTGTTTGAATTTGCAGAGGACAGTGCTTCATATGTCCGAGTTCCTATTATCTTGTCATATTTTAACTGTAAACATGTATCTTTTTTTTCTGAGGGTGTTGATATTAATCATTTTGTGAATATTTTATGTAGGTAAAGTAGGTAAGAACTACTGGCTTGGTTTCTTAACTTTTCCAGAAGGACACTGCAGCATGGAGTTAGTTTAAATGGATGAAACAGATGTTGAATTTGTTATTTTGTGCAAAAGATTTGGCTCTCATAAGGTAAATGTTGAATGTTGTACCTATTTTCAGATAAACATTTAATTGCTTCAAGTTTGTGGTCTTCTGGGATATAATACTTCTTAATCTGATAGACAGACACTGCCCTTCTGGAGGAACCCGCTGCCTTTTTGTTCATTCTATTGATGTTTGAGGCAGCATGTTCCTCTGCAACACTGTTGCCTGTCTACTTCTGGACTGCATGGTGTTAAATTCCAGAAGACCGTAATCTGGACAATGCAGCACTGTAAGAATCTCAGATTTCTAATTTATTGCCAGATTTAACATCAGCATTGCTACTACCTCACAATCACTGTTACCAGTGCTATTTACTGTGTGGAGGTGAAAACCTGACTGAAGTTATAATAGTCCTTATATGTAGACCTGGAATTAAGCATGTGTTTTTTGTTTTCAACAAGTCATATCTGCTATGTCATACTTATTTAGTGCCTTAATGAACTAGTTTTATGTTATCTTACTGTTGTGCTTCCTCAGCCAAATCAAAGGTGTTTTTTATTCAATCAGTGGCTTTATTGGTAAACAGTTATTATTCTTTGCACTGTTAGCTGCATGTTTCATCTTTTTAGTAAAGCCATCCTCATGCTAACACCTTACAAAATTTTGCAAGGTGTGAGATCTCACTACCTCATTGATTTTAACACATGACATGAGGTTGCTTTTTTAATCTTTTTACGTTTTTGTAGTGGCTAGTCTCAGGATGGCTTTACTAAAAATCTGAAACATTTAACTAATATTGTAAGCAAGAAGGATTTTTTACAAAAATAATTGGGTTGGTGGAATAAAAAGTAATTTTGATCGGTTTTGCATTGCTGCGAGAGGGGTATTGTCATTGGCTAGTATCAGCAGTACGTACGCAGGTTTGTTTAATAAGAAATACTATTTCCATATTTATTTGGTGCTTTGGGCATGATGTTTTTAATGCATTGCTCTGACCTTTTCAACAGTTACGATATTAACGTGTGCTTAGTTCCACATATTACTGCACTATAATATTGTATGGGCCTGCTCAAATCAATGGCTGACATTCATGAAGAGGGAACATGAATTTAATATTAGATGTATTACCTATGTATCCATACCATGTTTCTGCCTCACATTTTGGAAGCTTCATTTGAATGGTACTAGTATGTTGCTAATACTGGTTTCTTAAATTAAGATCTGTAAGTGTTGAAAGTCAACTTAAGTGGTTTTCTTTCAGTCCATGAAGTCTTGTAATTTTATTCTTATTCACAAGGTTGCAGGGGAAATTTTAATGTGTACAGAGTAATGTCATTTTGTACTCTCATGTGATGAAAATTTTATTTTCTTTGTTGATGGATTATGTTTACCTCCAGCATGAAGATACAGTGATTTTTGTATTTTAAATGCCACTATTTCCATAAACTGTAATTACAGTATGAAATTGCTACTAGAGTTTTTCTGCTTTTGAAAGGTAGTAATTTTGTTCGTGACTGTCAGTTATTGTGAATGTAATTAATTTCACGTGTGTATGCGTATGTCCTAGACATTATAAAAGTTAATTATGTTATGAGACAGACTCATCTATGCTCCTATTCTTTTAATCATGATGCTACTGGTGTAAACTGTTTGATACGTGTGTTACATGTCATTGATAACTTGGAGCTGAGTGATTTGGTTTTGAAATGTAATGTTCCAGTTGTAAGTAACAGGTGTACTCGTAATTAGTTATGTAAAGTCCTTATTTTTTTCTATTTGCATGTTCAATGGCTGTAAATTTTATATTATACTGGTATTGTACTGGATACATAATTTAAGTGCCTTTGTCTTTCTCGGCTTTCACTTCTTACTGTTAAAGTTGGCCATCATAACGTGCTTTAAGAACACTGTGTCAGAAAGAACATTTAGCGGCAGTATACTGATCTGATAGTCTTGAAGTCAGAAATGGATACAGACATCAAGAGTGGACAGATAATTTATTGTACCTCAGTAAGAACTTTTGAGCAGGTGACCAGTTATAATTTGGCATGAAGACTATGCAAAGACCATTTTTTGGTCCATTCCTGTTATAGGTTGCAGGTGGAGTCTGTATTGACTTGAAGTAGACCAAATATAATACTTAAATCTGGTATAACAGTATTTTTTAAATAATATTTTGTAAAGGTGATGTTTGTATTAATTAAAAATTGTGTATTTTAAGTACAGGAAACATTTTCAGTGTGATATTTTGCACATTTGTAAAGTCTGATGGCTGTGCCTCCCCCCCCCCCCCCCCCCTTCTTTTTTTTTCAAATAAACCCCCAATTATTTTTAT
>Ga0123353_10016602_pt1 | contig 10769 bp, 10 predicted proteins | sample TergutLab28metaG_3_FD_92763 | JGI IMG/M metagenome (GOLD analysis project Ga0123353, IMG submission 92763) | Labiotermes labralis P3 segment gut microbial communities from Petit-Saut dam, French Guiana - Lab288 P3 | ecosystem: Host-associated > Arthropoda: Insects > Digestive system > Gut ... | reverse complement strand
AGTCACGGTAATATCGGCAAATCCCGGCTCAAGATCGGCGAAAATATGATGGCGGCTGCCGGGAAACACAAAGTCCTGATGTATTTCGTCGGCAACTACGATCGCGCCGTGCCGCAGGCAGATCTCGCCCATCCGGACCAGCTCTTCGCGGGTCCAGACACGCCCGACCGGGTTATGCGGGCTGCACAGGATAAACATTTTCGCCCCGTTGATCTTGTCCTCGAAGTCGTCAAAGTCTATTCCGTAGCGTCCGTCGCCATATATAAGCTCGTTGACAAGCAACTGCCGCCCGGTGTCCTGCACTGCGGACATAAACGGATAATAGACCGGTTGCTGTACTACCACGCTGTCGCCGGGTTTGGTCAATGCTCGGACAGCGATATACATCGCGTTGACCACGCCTTGCGTGATCGTCAGCCATTCCCGCTCGGTTTTCCATCCGAAACGCCGCTCGTACCACCCGGAAACAGCGTCAAAAAAACCGGCGTCCGGCTTGGAATACCCGAAAACCCCATGCTTCACGCGTTCTTCCAGCGCGTCGGCCACGCATGGCGGCGCACAGAAGTCCATGTCGGCCACCCACATGGGGAGGATGTCGCCAGGCCTCCCAAACGAGACGGGATCATGTTTTATACTGTAAGTCCCGCGCCTGTCGATCACACGGTCGAAATCATATTGCATAGCTTTATTCTCCCAACATCGCGATTTCAATCACAACAATAGCATATAATTAGAAATACGACAAGCTTGAAGCGTAATTTATTACGGGTAAATTCTATACAATTTAAAACTCACGCATTTCACCCATATTTCATCGCGAATTCACCGTATATACTTTGAAATGGCGCAAAAAACTCTTGACATCGGCGTCTGCATAATGATAGAATGCCATGGCCGCTTTGAATGGGCTGATTGAGGAGCTGTCAGGGAGTATGCCGATGATGCATATTATTACCCGACGATCCCAAAAGCGAAGGTTTCTTCCGCCCCCGATAGCGAGTCTCAAATTGATATGAGGTGTAACACGCATGACACACGCCATTGTCGAATCGGGCGGAAAACAGTACAGGGTCAAAGAAGGCGACGTAGTTTTCTTTGAAAGGCTCCCCGTCGACGCCGATGAAACAATTTCTTTCATCAATGTCCTGGCTATCCTGGACGATGAAAACACAAAAATCGGAACCCCGTTCGTGGAAGGCGCGTCGGTAGACGGCAGCGTCGTAAAGCACGGCAAGTCAAAGAAGATCATCGTCTACAAGATGCACGCCAAAAAGGGCTATCGCAGGAAGCAAGGCCACAGGCAGCCCTACACAAAAGTACAGATCGATAAGATCAACGTTTGATTTTCGCGCGGGCAGCAGCAGGATTTACTGCCCCGCGAAACATGGAATACATAGTGAGGTGTAATGACATGGCACATAAGAAAGGTATGGGTTCGACAAAAAACGGCCGTGACAGCAAGTCCAAGCGCCTGGGTCCCAAGCGCGCGGACGGGCAGTTTGTGTTGGCCGGCAACATTCTCGTCCGCCAGCGCGGCACGAGGATCCATCCTGGCGTCAATGTAGGAAAGGGCAACGACTTTACCCTCTTCGCTTTGATAGACGGCAGGGTGCGTTATGAGCCTTTAGGACGCGACAGGAAGTGCGTATCCGTTTATGAGGACACGGCGCAATAACTGATGTTGTGATAGCAGTTACTTATCAAATGGTGGGGTATTTACAGATATGCGTACTAGAATCATAGCCGACAGCACATGCGATCTCCCTGACGATATTATCGAAAAATACGACATCGGTATAGTTCCGCTATATATCATCAAAGACGAAAAGGCCTACAAGGACAGGCTCGAAATCAACGCGCAAGATGTTTTCGAGTATGTCGAAAGCGGCGCCGGAATGACACGCTCCAACGCGGTCAACGCTTTTGAGTACCAGGAATATTTCGTGCAGCTGCGCAAGGGGTACGACGCGCTTATTCACTTTAGCATAAGCAGCTATTTTTCCTCCTGCTACCAAAATGCTTGTTTAGCCGCCGAGGAACTGGAGAACGTCTATGTGGTGGATTCGCAGAACTTATCCACCGGCAGCGGCCATGTCGTCCTGGACGCCGCAATAATGGCGCAAAGCGGCCTGGCGCCCGAACTGATCGTCGAGGAGATGAGGAAACTTGTCCCTCTCGTAGAAGCGAGCTTCATTATCGGCACTCTGAAGTACCTTCACAAGGGCGGCCGCTGTTCGGGCCTTGCGGCGCTGGGCGCTAACTTGCTCAAGCTCAACCCTTGCATCGAGGTCGTCAACGGGAAGATGAACGTCGGTAAAAAGTATCGCGGCGGTTTCGACAAGGTTGCCCTCCAGTATGTCAGCGATAAACTCTCCGGTCGCGACGACATCGACTCCAAGCGGATTTTCGTGACTTATCCTCCCGGCGTGGGGGACGAGATCGTCGGGTCGGTCGTCGATTCAATAAAATCGATTCGCGACTTCGACGAGATCATCTGTTGCGAAGCGGGATGCGTGATCTCGAACCACTGCGGCCCCATTTGCATAGGCATCCTGTTCTACAGAAAGTAGCGCCAGTAGCAGCAAAGGTGTAAATGCGGCGGCTCCACTCCCGGATTTCCACAACAATTCAAGCGCCTGAGGCGTCCTTACGGATCGTCCCAGGCGTTTCTTCTTTGCGCCATCCCGAGCGCTGTTTCGAGCGCTACTCAGCGAAGTCGGTGTTTATCAGCTCACACAGCGTGTTGACAGCCTCCGCCTCGTCCTGGCCGTCGGCGATTATGCTGATGGTGGCGCCCTGCGCTACCCCAAGCGATAAAACACCCAAGAGACTCTTCGCGTTCACTCTGCGGTCGCCTTTTTCGATCCATATGCTGCTTTTGAACTCATTGGCTTTTTGAATGAGAAAAGTGGCGGGCCTCGCGTGAAGACCGACCTGCTTTTTAATAGTTGCTTTCTTTTCGTACATTGGCGTTTCACCTCACTAACGAGTTTTTGTTTCTATACTTTATCAAATATGAAACGCAACGTCAATAAGGAATTATTAAGAATTATTATTTTTAATTGAGCCGCACCGACGCGAATGTTCAGGGAACCGGTCCGCCTGAGCAGGCTATAGCTCGATGATCGTCACGCCGTCTTCGCCCTCTCCGAATCTTCCCAATCGAAACGACTTGATCGCGCGCTGTTCCCGCCTCAACGCCTGGTGTACGGCCTGCCTCATCGCCCCTGTGCCTTTGCCGTGTATGACCGTCACGATGTTCAGCTTTGCCAGGCGCGCGTTGTCCAGAAAGCGTTCGAGCAGCGGCAGCGCTTCGTCCGTCGTCATCCCGCGAAGGTCGAGCTCCGGCTTTGCGACCATCTCCCTCAGTTTTGCTTCCGATTTAGCGATGTGCTGCTTGACTTCCGGCTGCTGCTCGCCCTCAACGAGCGTCACTTCATCTTTGCGTACGGTGATTTTCATTATCCCCGCCTGTAAGGATAAAACGCCGTCCGGATTGACGGAAATCACATCCGCAAACGTCCCCAATCCCCGCAAACGCACCTTGTCGCCCGGTACGGGGTCGCGAGTTTGCTGCACTTCTTCCTCGACTGCGGCTGTTTCCCTCAGTTCGTCCTCGGCTTCGTTGATTCTTCGGAACAGCTCGGCTTTTTCCTCATTGAGCTTTTGCCAGTCGGCGTCGCTTGCCGCCTTGCGCCGCATCTCGCGAAGCTCCTCCATCACGGACTCCGCCGTAGCGCGCGCGCCGTCCAATATCCGGGAGGACTCGCGCTTGGCTATTTCCTCGGCCCTTTCCTGCTTGCGTCCGAGACGGTTTTTATACTCCTCCGCCTGCCGCCTGTTTTCCTCGGCCTCGCGCAGCAGCTTTCTCGTCTCGGCGCGCTCCCCCTCGAGGGATACCCGCGTGGCCTCGAGGCTTGCCAGCGCGTCCTCAAACGCCGCGTTTTCCGTGTTTACGCGGCTTTTTGCGTCCTCTATCACGATCTCCGGCAACCCCAGCCTCCTTGATATCGCAAAAGCATTGGATTTGCCGGGTATCCCGGTTATCAGTTTATATGTCGGCCTGAGGGTCTCGACGTCGAACTCGCATGAGGCGTTGGCAACGTTCTTAGAAGTTTCGGCGTATGTTTTAAGCTCCGCATAATGCGTCGTCGCTGCTATGAGCGCGCTCTTGCTTCGCGCGTACTCGATGATTGCCATCGCCAGCGCCGCTCCTTCGACGGGATCGGTTCCCGCGCCGAGCTCGTCAAAGAGGACTAAGGAATCCCATTCGCACTCCGAAAGAATGCCCACTATGTTTGTCATATGCGAAGAAAAAGTCGACAGCGACTGCTCTATGGATTGTTCGTCGCCTATATCCGCAAGGATGCTGTTGAAGACATGGACGACGCTCCCGTCCGTCACCGGGATGTGCAAACCGCTCTGCGCCATAGCGCAAAGCAGTCCCAGCGTTTTGAGCGTCACGGTCTTGCCGCCGGTGTTCGGGCCTGTGATAACGAGCGTATCGAACTCCCCTCCAAGCCGTATATCGACCGGAACAGCCTCGTTTTTCGGCAACAGCGGATGCCGCGCGTTTTTAAGTTTCACCCGCGCCTCCCCGGAGATCTCCGGTTCAATCGCTTCGAGTTTGTATGAGAAGTTCGATTTGGCGAAAATAAGGTCGAGTTGCGCCAGAATCTCAAAATCGCTTGCAATATTATCGCTCTGGGACGCGACGTCAGCCGAAAGCTCCATGAGGATCCTCTCGATCTCCTGTTTCTCCTTCGCTTCCAGTTCACGCAGTTCGTTGTTGATCTTCACCACCGTGAGCGGTTCAATAAACTGTGTGGCGCCGGATGCGGATATGTCATGCACAAGCCCCGGGATCGTGGATTTGTGCTCAGCTTTGACCGGCACGACATAGCGTCCGTTCTTCAGTGTTATGATAGGTTCCTGCAGCGCTTTGGAATACGCTTGGGAAGTTATGATTTTATTGAGGGTCTGCCGTATCTTCTCCCCCGCGAGGCGCATATGCCGACGTATGTCGGAGAGCTCCCTGCTTGCCGTGTCGGCTATTTCCTCTTCTCCTACGATCGCTGAAGAAATCTTTTCTTCGATGAACCTATTGGAATAAAGCGAGTTGAATAAATAGTCTATCGCTGTTTTTTCGGTGTTCTTGTCCGTTGTGAAATATTGTATCGCCGAAGCGGCGGCGCGCAGGAGCGACGCTATGTCCAGCAGTTCCCTTGTATTGAGCATCCCGCCCATGTTCGCGCGCCTTAGCGAGCTCAGGACATCCTTCACACCTGAAAAAGGCGGGCTGTTCCTGAGCGTCATCATACTCTTTGCGGCGCTCGTTTCCTCAAGGCGGGTCTTCACGGTCCGGACGTCGTCGGACGGCCGGAGCGCGCGCGCCGCATCTTTGGCGGCCTCGCAGACAGCCTCCGCCGCCAGCAGCTCCAGTATATCAGGCAGTTCGAGTATCCTCAGTGATTTTTCGTATAATGTCATGCCAGTGTTATCCCCTTGTAATAGTCCAATGTTCGGAAGTTGCGTTCCAGATGGGCCAGAAGGTAACCTTCCGCCGCCGCAGACAGTTCTCGGAGGGCTGCTGCGCCGAGGGTGAAAGAGAACAGCTTCTTCGGATCGCAGTTAATTATATATCGCGCGGCGTTCAGCGCGCCTTTGCCCAGCACGCTCCCTCCGGTCGCCCCTGTTTCATGAACGGCGCCCCCTGCGCCGGAGCCGGTCGATGCGCGGCGCTCCCCGTACGGATGTGTATCGCCCTGCATTGGGCGGCAATCAGAGCATACTATCGTACCGCCGTCAAAGTCAAGCAACGCGCTGTTCGGCTGCTCACGCCCGCACATGGCGCAATGCCCGATAAGCGGGGAAAAACCGGAAATCGCCATAAGCCTCAGCTCGAAAGCAGGTTTCACATATTCCGGCGTCTTTATTTTCTCGCTGAGCGCAAACAAAGCGTTAAGGCACAAAGTGAGGAGCCCCGGGTTGGGACTGTCCTCATCGGCGACTGCTTCAGTCAGCTCGGCAAAGTATGCTCCAAGCGCGAGAAGGGCTATATCTTCGCGCAGCCCAATAAACTGCTCGACGCTCCGGGCTTCGGTAAGCGTCCATCTGTCCCTGGCGCAGTAAAGCGTCATCTCGGAAAATGCGAGCAGTTGCGTAGTAGCTGTAAGTTTGCTGTTTTTACGGAGCGCGCCGCGGGCCGACACAGTAAGCTTGCCCTCTCCCCCGGTCAGGATGGTCAATATTTTACTCGAATCCTTATAAGCCGTTTCGCGCAGCACCAGCCCCGTAGTGTTAATATACATCTGTACAGCCGATCTATTTATTTGACATAACCGAAGTTCTTCATCATCGTTTGACTGTCGCGCCAGTTTTCCTTAACCTTGACCCACGTCTGCAAAAAGACTTTGGTTCCCATGAAAGTCTCAATATCCTCCCGCGAGGACTGCCCGATTTTCTTCAGCATCGCACCGTTCTTACCGATTATCATGCCTTTGTGGCTCTTCTTTTCGCAATAGATCGTCGCGTCGACGTCTATTATATCACTTTCTTCGCGTTCGGTAAACTTTGTGATCTCGACCGCCGTTCCGTGCGGTATCTCGCGGTCAAGGCAGATCAGCAGCTTTTCGCGGATTATCTCTGCAATGACTTGCTTTTCGGGCTGGTCTGTCGTCATACCGTCCGGGAATAGCTGCGGACCTTCTTTGGCATATCGCTCGAAAACCCCGACCAGTTCCGCTATGCCGCTGCCGTTTTTTGCCGAAATCGGTACGATCGCGTCGAAGTTATAGCGCCTCGAGTAACGCTCGATTATCGGCAGCGCCATGTCTACCCTGATGGCGTCGATCTTGTTGATAACAAGTATTGCAGGGGCGCCTGATTTGGCGATATGCTCTATCAGCAGCTCCTCCTGCGTACCGATACTGTCGACCGGTTCCACCATGAGAACCACGGCGTCCACGTCCGCCACGCTTTCTTTTACGACGCCGACCATATAGTCCCCAAGCCGCGTTCTCGCTTTATGAAAACCCGGCGTGTCCATTAATATCATCTGCGTTTCATTGTGCGCGAAAATCCCGCAGATCCTGTTGCGCGTCGTCTGGGGCTTTGGCGTCACAATGGCGACCTTGTCGCCTGTGAGAACGTTTGTGAGCGTGGATTTGCCGACATTCGGCCTGCCCGCAATCGTTATCATCGCAGTTTTTTTAATCATCAGAAAAACCTAATTCCTTCAATACCTTTTTTTCCTGCTCGCGCATCCGTCTTGCTTCCTCGACCTCGCCGTAGTGGTCATACCCCAGTAAATGCAGTACTGAGTGGATCGTCAGATAAGCGGTTTCGCGCTCGCGGGAGTGCTCAAACTTCTGCGCTTGTTTGTCCACGCGCTCAGCGGACAGTATTATTTCGCCCAGCGGAAGCAGTCCCGTCGCCGGGTCGATCATACTCGGTTCGTGCATAAACCTTCCGGGAACCAGGACTTGCATCGGAAATGACAGCACGTCGGTCGACTTGTCGATCCCGCGGAACTCTTTGTTTATACTGCGTATTTGCCGGTTACCCGTTATCAGCACGCTGATCTCGCAGGGTACGTTGACCCTCTCTACTTGTAATGTCGCCCACACGCAACGTTTGATCAACGGAATAAATAACCTGTCCGGCTTTTTTACCCCATTGTGCCGGGCATAAATCTTATGTTCGTTCATGGCTATTTCCTTTCCTGTTTGCCTTGTTCTGTCTTTGTGGCGTGAGCCGGTGAATTACGCGGTTTCTTATCGCGTCTTTCATACGCCTCGATTATTTTTGATACAAGCTCGTGACGCACAACGTCAGCCGAGGTCAGATTGCATATGGCAATGTCCGAAATCCCTTCCAGGACCCGCATTGCGTCACGCAGCCCGCTTGTTTTATCGGGTGGCAGGTCGATTTGCGTAATGTCGCCTGTTATAACTATTTTCGAACCAAACCCAAGGCGGGTCAAGAACATTTTCATCTGCTCCCTCGATGTGTTTTGCGCTTCATCGAGTATGATGAACGAATCGTCGAGAGTCCTGCCGCGCATGTAAGCCAGCGGCGCTACTTCGATGTTCCCGCGCTCCAGGTATTTGTTGTATGTATCGGCGCCCAGAAGCTCGAACAACGCGTCATACAGCGGCCGCAGATATGGATCCACTTTACTCTGCAAATCACCCGGTAAAAAACCCAGTCTTTCTCCTGCTTCGACAGCCGGGCGGGTCAGGATGATCCTGTTGACCGTTTTCCCGCGAAATGCCGCGACGGCGGCTGCCACTGCAAGATATGTTTTTCCCGTCCCTGCGGGCCCGATTGCCAGAGTCACCGTATTGCGCATGATTGCGTCAATGTATTTCTTCTGTCCCAGTGTTTTGGCTTTGATCGGCTTTCCCTTCGCTGATATACAGATAACATCGCGTGTTATCTCCCCGATTTTGTCGTCCTTCCCTTCTTTGACGAGGCTTATGATATACCTTACGCTCCGCGCGTCTATCTGTTCGCCTTTCGACGCAAGCGTAAGTAGGCCGTTGATCGCCCGTTCCGCGTAGTACACGTTCTCCTCGTTGCCCGACAGATTCAGTTCAGAGTTCCTGTCGGTTATCCTGACGTCCAAATCGTTTTCTATGATCCTGAGATTCTCATCAAACGAGCCGAAAACGCTGATGATATTCTCAAGTCTGTCAACACCCATTGTCTTTTCGATCATAAAGGAATGCTCCTACATGTAATTGCCTAAGTACGTTCCTGTGATTTTATCATATTATGGCTATAAAATTCTACTGTTTTAGCAATTATTTTCATGTTAATCGATTTTTAGTGGATATTTTTAGTCCGTTTATGACTTCCAAATGCGTTTTAAGAGTGATTTCCCCCATACTATTTGATGCGATTTCCGTCGGTTGTTTCCGCGCTACTCTAGATCAAACCTCTCATTTGCCACCTCCCTTGTACCGCAAACGTTCGACGGTCTGGCCGTCGGGCGCCGCGGTAATTGTTTTATAGTTTGAATATATGACCATCCCCGGACGGCCCCCCGGCGCCTTTTTTACGTGTTTTACAAAAGTATAGTCGACGGGGACTTTCCCTCCGGAGCGCGCTGACGAATAATAGGCAGCTATCAAGGCCGCTTCGTACAAAGATGCATCATCCGGCGGCGCGTCGCCGCAGGATATTATCACATGCGCGCCGTGTATCTTCTGCGCGTGCAGCCAGACATCCGTTCTCGACGCAGTTTTCAGCGTCAGCTTGTCATTTTGCGTGTTGTTCCTTCCTGCCAGGATCCGCATACCGCTTGAGGACTCAAACAGCATCGGCGCAGATTCCGCCTGCTTTTCCTTTCCCTGCTTCTGGGCTTTTATATATCCTGTCCGTATGAGTTCGTCGCGTATCTCCTCGACGTCTTTGGCGCTGTCCGCCAGGTCGATCTCCTGGAGGACGCTCTCCAGATACTCAAGCTCGCTAAAGCCCAACCGTAATTGCTCTGTAAGGTATTTTCCGGCGTTTTTCGCCTTTGTGTACTCTTTGTAGTACCTGGCTGCGTTTTCCTGCGGCGTCTTTCGCGGGTCGAGGGTGATATTCCGTGTACCGCCGCCTTCGGCGTAAAAATCCTCCGCTGTCAATATGCTTTGCCCTTTTTTCATCAGGTGCAGGTTTGCGGTGATCATATCCCCGCACTGGCGCAATGCGTCGCGATCGGCTGTCTTGTCCAGCTCCGCCTGCTGGACGGCGATCTTTCGCGCGAGCCTGTCGCGCGCGGTTTTTACGATTTTTGCCGAGGCCGCCGCGCGCTGCCGTACGCGCGCTATCTGTGCCGAGCGGGTGCAGTACTCGTCCAGCATTGCGGAAAAAGTTTCGAATTTCCTGAGACCGGCGACGTTTTCGTACTGCCTGATCATAGTGTACGAAAATTCCATCGGCTTATTCTCCGCGTCCGTGACCATCCACGGTTCGAACCCGCCTGAGGACGCTTGACTTATAAGGTCGCAGAACTCGCGGCTCAGCGCGGCTCCCGCGTCTGTCATCCTATCCAGCCTGAAATCCGTCTCCCCGTACGCCCGCCAGGTAAGCTCCCTGCAGATAAGCGGGGACAACGCCGTGAAGCTCGACAGAAGCCACTTGTCGGCTGTTTTTCCCTCCGCTTGGATCAGTAATTGCCTCCACTGCTCCGGCGTCACGCAGAAGGGATCGAGCTTGCCGGTCTGCGCCGGCGGCATATGGTACATTAGGCCCGGCAGCACCAGGCGTTTGTCGTCGAGCTCCCCGCCGATGCGGCGGAGACAGTCCGTGACTATCCCGTCCGAATCTGTAAGGACTATATTTGAAAGTCGACCAATCAACTCAACTATCAGCTGTCTGTCAGATACTACGCCCATCGCGTCGGGCGCTTCGAGCGAAAACACCAACAAGCGTTCGGCCTGCGGCTGTGTAATATCGACGATACGCGCTCCCGTGAGATGTTTTCTCAACAGCATACAGAACATAGGGGGCGAATTCGGGTTGTCGAACTTATATTCGGTCAGATGTAAACGGGCGTCGCCGCCGCCGACCGATAACAGCAAACGGCACGGGGGCGCTCCCCCGCCACGGAGCGATAAAATGACGATATCGCGTTCCGGTTGCTGGATCTTATCAATTTTCATCCCTGTTATCCGCCCGCGCAGTTCTTCTTTGACGGCTGCCAGGCAGATAGCATCGAGCGGCAAAGCTACACCATCCCCTTATCCCATATCAAGGTCAGATAATTCCTAACTCCT